>Ga0123353_10016678_pt1 | contig 10747 bp, 4 predicted proteins | sample TergutLab28metaG_3_FD_92763 | JGI IMG/M metagenome (GOLD analysis project Ga0123353, IMG submission 92763) | Labiotermes labralis P3 segment gut microbial communities from Petit-Saut dam, French Guiana - Lab288 P3 | ecosystem: Host-associated > Arthropoda: Insects > Digestive system > Gut ... | reverse complement strand
GCCGTCGATGGCGCCCCAGTAGCCCCAGAAGTTGTCCTTGAACACGCCGTTTTCCCAGTCGGCATGGAGGTCGTTGTCGCGCCCAAGGAAGAGGATGATGTCCCCGTCCTCGTCCAGGCAGGCCAGGTTGAAGTAGACGCCCGTGAGCTGTTCGGCGATTTCGCTGCCGAGATTCAGCGTGGAGTTGTTGTCGTCGTCCAGCACCACGGGGAAGTCCTCCAGGTCCAGCTCTGCTATGCTGGGCGCCTTGGGCAGCGACGTGCGCGAGAACTCCTGCACCTTCGGGGGCGCGGGGGTATCCAGGCTGGGGACGCGTATGTATTGCATGCTGCGGGCGTACTGCGCGCCCTCCCAGCTCAGCTGGCCGGTGATGAGGTATTCGTACAGATAGTCGTGGGCCTGGCTGGCGGAAATCTGGACGTACTTGCGCAGCTCGTCCGTGTCGGGGCCCAGGGGGTAGTAGCAGGCCAGACCGGTGTTCCTCATGCGGTAGGGCCCGTTGATCCGGTATACGATGCATTCCTCTAGCGCGGCCTCGATGGCCCCCGCTGTCTCGGGGAGCGCGTCCGCGGCGCAGCGCACCAGGTCGCCCATGTCCACCATCCCGGTAAAGCCGCTGGCCCGGTCGTTGGGGCCGTATTTTTCGGCGGCGTCGGCGCCCCGGCCATAGACACTGAAGAAATTCGGGTTGCCACAGGCGGCGGCCAGGGCCTCCACGCCCACGTTGTGCCAGGCCGCCAGCAACGGCCCCGCGCGGTTCAGATCCACGCAGGAAAGCGTGATGTCCCCTGCGGACATAACCATATTACACCCGGCGGCATAGCTGTCGCAGATGGCCTTGCCCAGCCGCGCGGCGTTCAGGCGGGGCTCGTCGGCCAGGGCCTGCGCAAGGCCGGCGTAGTCCCAGCCGCAGCCCGGCTCCACCTCCTCCGAGGCCACCATGTAGCGCGCGACATCCTTCAGGGCGTTGGCGGTCTCGATGGTGGCCATCAGGCAGGCGTCGAAGCCCACCAGATCCAGCGGCGGGTTTTTCTCATTGGGCTTGTACACCGACTCGAGGGCCCCGCGCACGTCCTGCAGGTCCATGCAGTCCATGTCGTAGCGCTCGTCGCAGATCACCCCGCCCACGGAGCCGCCGCCGTGGTCCCACAGGATGACGGCCTCGTGGTCCGCCGGGTAATTTTCCCGGCAGAAGCGCAGGAAATCCGCGAAGGTCCCGCTTGAGCCCATGTTGGCCATGGGCGCCTTTTCGATCAATTGCAGCCGGTTGCCGCGGTAGAGGAAGCGGCACAGCTTGTCCGCGTCGATGCGCGGGTCAGCCCATCTGTAGGCGCCGCCGGTTTCGATGACCACCTGCACGTTGTCCGGCAGGGTGACCGAGCAGAATTCCGCCAGGTCCCCGCTGGCGAAGCCGCCGCCGGTTTCCAGGTCGGTGCCGCACAGATACCAGTAGATCGACCAGGTTTCGCCCGGTTTATGCAGTTGGCCTAGGAGGCTTTCGTTGCCGCCGCTGAAGATTTCGTCATCACTGAATATCGCGCCCACCACGGCCACGACAACCAGGATAACGGCCGTCCAAATGATAACCTTAAGCAGGCGTCTCTTCTTTTTCTTCGGGGGCGGGGGGGGTGGATACCCGTAGTAGTGGGGCTGAGGCGGCGGCGGATACGGCGGCTGCGGCGGATAATAATTGCTCATAATATTGCCCCCATCAAATCACAAATATGGATGTATTATGTATTATAGCAGGTTTATGCGCGCGAGTAAAGGGTTTTTGTTCTTCCCATTAACTGGGACATGCCCGCGGAACAATTGACAGATTTTCTTCTTTCCAGTAAATAGATCAACACGGCCGCAAAAAAAGACACGCCAACATATTGACAAATATCGCGCTATTATGTATGCTACGAACAATAAAGACTTTTGCGCAGTAAAATCCTGAAGGTGAAAACGATAAAGCATTAAAGTCAAAAAGCGGGGTTGTGAAATCAATGAAACTACGGCACCGAAAGGCGCAGGACAAAGGGCAGGCAAAACGTAAGCTGCTGCCCTGGTTTCTTGCTGTGCTTTTGTGCCTTTCCGTTTTGTCAGGCCTTCTCATAGCGCGCGCGGCTACCGGAATCGATGTCAACGACCCCGATGTCGGCCCCAGTTCCGGCTGGCAGGTCTACAACCCAATGAATGGCGATTTCGATACTGTCGAAGACCCGCGCACGGGCAATGGCTCCACCTCGCGGGACATCGTGGGCGACGCCACCTACCCCGCCGTGTACATCCAGTTCTACGAGGACGGCGAAAACAGCGAGATCGCCGTGCGCGTGCGGGTCAACAACTGCGACGGCACCGCAAGCAACCCCCTGTTCAGGAATTTCGTCTTCATAGGCGTTGACGCCAACCTCAACGGCACCATCGACTTCTTTATCGGCTGCTACGACCCCTCCGGCAACGGCCGCCTGGGTGTCTACCTGGCGGACCCCTCTGCGGCCAACGATGGCCCGAACACCACCAGCATCACCAAGCCTGTGCTTGCCCAGCCGCCGGTCCAGGGCGTGAATTACTCCATGATCCCCGTGGAGGACGGCAGCTTTTTCTCCGGCGATACTGACTACTTCATCACCTTTAAGTTCAAGCTGGAGGACGTACGCGGCGCCATCCTGGGCAAAACCAAGGAAGCTGTGGATTTCACCCCCGACACGCCCTTCACCTTCTTTACGGGCACCTCCACCCAGGATAACGCCTTTAACTCCGATATCAACGGCATAGATGACCAGAATCCCCCACCCAAGGGCAGCACCTGGACAGATATCGGCGTGCTCACCCCGCCCGTTTCGGTGGCGGGCATTGAGTGGGTCACCGTCACCTTCGACAGGAACACGGGCGACCGGGACGCCTCCCCCACACAGATGACGGTGGAGGAGGGGACATCCACAGGCAGCCTGCCCATACCCCCGAGAAAAGCGGGCCACTACTTCATCGGCTGGAACACGGAGGCTAGCGGTACCGGTGACAGATTCTACGCCAATACTGTCGTCACGGAGGATATCACCGTCTACGCCATGTGGACCACCGACCCGCCCGCCGACCCGCCCGAGACTGTGCACTTCGACGCCAACGGCGGCAGCTGGTCCGGCACCACGGAGGATCACAGGGATTCCATCGACGGCATGGTGGGCGTGAGCAACATGCCGCCCGCCCCCACAACCACGCCCACGGTCCAGGGCAGCACCGTGGTCTTCGGCGGCTGGACCACCGAAAAATACAACATCCTCACATTGAACACCTCCAACGGGGAGATTGATATCCTCACCTGGAACCGCATGGTCAGCGAGCTGACGAAGGTACAATACGACCATGGCGAGGAGTACACCGTCTACGCCCTGTGGCTGGCCGTGGCCAACACCAACAGCGCCAAGGCGGATTTCTACGACAACTGGAACCCCTCCCCGCCGGGCAGCCTCCTCTATTCAATCTATGCCCACAGCAGCGGCCAGCTGGGCTATGTGCCCAAGCACCCCACCAGGGAGGGCTATGTCTTTGTGGGCTGGGCCACCAACCCCCAGGGCACCGGCACAATCTACGACGCCCCCGGCGGGGCGAACCCGCTTTCCGCCGTGTCCCTGGACAACAAGCTGTCAGGTTGGAACAACTCTACGAAAACCGCGACATTCTATGCCCAATGGGTCCCTGCCAAGTATGCAATCCAGTTCAATCCCAACACGGCGGATACCCTGGGCAGGCCGCTGGCCGGCGACCCCACGGGTGTGCCCGTGCCGCAGCTGTGCGCCAGCAGTCTCTATGTGGTGCCGTCCGGCGACCCGGTGCTCCCGGGCTATACCTTCCTGGGCTGGAACACCCAGCCCGACGGCTACGGCATATACATTCAGGACAGCGACCCCCTGCGCTACCGCCTGATGGTGGATATCACCTCATCCGACCCGCCCGAGCTGCAGGTCATCAGTGGCCAGGCCATTACCTCCTATACCCCGGTCTACGCCATCTGGGAACGCGACCCCATCCCCCCTGTTACCGTGCATTTCAATCCCATGGGCGGCGCGTTCCCCAACGGGAGCACGGCAATCCTCGATGTCCCCGCGGACGACGGCTCATTGGACTATTACCCGGCCCCGCCCGAATGGCGGGATGGGGAAGGGAATATCCTCTATACATTTTTGGGCTGGAGCTACGACAGCGGCATCGGCCGCCAGGTCAACGCGAACCTGTTCACGGATGTCTTCGACCAGGAGGTCACGCTCTATGCCGTGTGGGAGAATATCTATGTGGTTACGTTTTTCCCCAATGGCGGCGGCTGGTGGTGGCTGACAGGGGAGGATGCCCTCAAGCCCATCAAGGTACCCACCGCCAGCGGCCAGGTGATGTACATGCCCTGGAACCCAGACCGCAGCCCCTACGCCTTTGTGGAATGGAATACGCTCAGCAACGGCACCGGCGACCTGTTTACCATCAACACCTATGTGGATAGGGATATGTACGTCTACGCGCAATATGAGCCGCCGAACCCCGGCGACATCATGGTCATCTTCGACCTCAACGACGGCACGGGCGAGCTGCTGCCCGACCCGAACGGCGACTACACCGTGCCCCAGGGCAGCATCGTCAGCGCCCCGCTGCCGCCCCCCGAGCGGGAGGACTACCTCTTCGGCGGCTGGCACACGGAGCCCGGCTGCGAAACCGAGTGGGATTTCGCGGACCCCTTCCAGGTGACCACGACGCTTTACGCCCTCTGGATCCCCGACACCAGTGTACGTGTGCCTTTTTCCTTCTTCAAGGTCAGCGCGACGGACCTGATCACCCCACTGCCCGGCGCGGTCTTCGGCCTGTTTAAGCGCAATAGCTATGAAGAGGCGGCGCAGGGCCATGTCCACGACGCGCTCTACAGCCAGGGCTCGCCCTGCTGGCTCCCGGTGGGCGAGCAGGTCACCAGCGGCCTGGACGGCCTGGTGGATTTCGGCACGCTGCCGGAGGGCGCGTACCTCCTGGTGGAACTGAAGGCCCCCGACGAATACGCGCGCCCCAAGGGCCAGTGGGAAATCGTCCTGGACGCGGGGGCCCAGGAGCCGGTGGGCATCACGGGCATCGGCAAGCCGCTCCCGCCTGCCTTCATCCAGGGCAGCCCGCGCAAGTTGCCCAATATCAGCCCCATCATTATGCCGTTCACGGGCAGCGCCGGCAGGCTGGCCTTCACAATTACCGGCGTGGTGTGCATGACAGCAGCGCTTATGCTTTTTGCGGCCTATACGTTCACCAAAAGAAAAAGCCGTAAAATTGTATATTAGAAGAACCTCAAAAACGCAAGTCGGAAAATCAGAAAGGAAAGAAACCATGAAAAGAACCTTATTTGCCAAGTGTGCCGCGGCGCTCCTGCCGCTTGTACTGCTGCTCAGCTGCTTCACGCTGCAGGCCTCCGCCACGGCGCCGGACACCTCAACGCCGAGAAAGCTGCACATCACCAAGTTCCTCGTGGACAACCTGGGCGCCTTCGACGCGCACGGCGACGGCACGCAGCTGGACCTGACAGACCTCATCGAGGGGGGCACAATCACACCGGTGCAGGGCATCAAGTTCGCCGTGGTCAAGGCCTATACCACGGCGGAAAAGGCCGCCGCCCTCTTGGGCGGGGCCCAACCGGGCGAGTTCGAGGAGTGTGAGGGCGCCAACGGCTACTGGTACAAGCCCGCGGACGTCGCCAGCGCCTCCAACCAGGTGACCACCGACAGCAGCGGCTTGGCGTCCAAAGCCTTTGCCTCCGATGGCTCGCAGGATGGCGACTACTATGTCGTCGAGCTGCCCGACAGCCGCGTGGCGGCCCCCGTGGACCCCTTCATCATCAGCGTGCCCCTGGAAAATCCCGCCAGCCCGGGCACATGGCTCTATGACGTCTACGTGTACCCCAAGAATGGCCAGCTGGAAATCGGCAAGAGCTTTGCCACCGGTGACCCCGTGGCCCAGGATTTCAGCGTGGGCGATGAAATCGTGTGGAAAATCACGGTGGATATCCCCTTCGGTATCGGCAGCGCAACCAAATTCGAGGTGAGCGATACGCTTAACAGCGTGTTCACCTATGTGGCGGGCAGCGTGGAGGTCTATATCGCCGGCACGGACACCGAAATCACCGGCTTCACCGAAACCTTTGCCAGTCCGACCCTGAAGCTCGATTTCGCCCCCTGCAAGGCGGCCCTTGCGGCCTATGAGGGCGAAAAGCTCGAGATCACCTTCACCACGATCCTCAACAACACCGCGGTCGTGGGCTCCGCCACCAACGGCGCGGCGCTGACCTACAACGATTCCGCGCCCCTGCCCACCCCCCTCGGGGCCAATCCCACCGCGTCCTACAACGCCGTGGCCATCGACAAGTTCGACGGCAGGAATTCGACCAACAAGCTTGCCGGCGCCGCCTTCCAGATCGCCACCAGCAGCGCGAATGCAACAGGGGGTGATTTTCTGAAGAAGGACAGCAACGGCTACATCCTGGATGTGGGGGACGACGGCTACGCCACGGCCGACGATTGGATCGTCACCACCGGTACAGATGGCGATGCCATCTTTGGCGGCCTGGCGTTCGGCAGCTACTATATCGCCGAGACCGCGGCCCCCACCGGCTATAACCCGCTGCGCGCCCCCGTGCCGGTGACGGTCAAGTCTGGCGCCGCGTCCTATACCGTGGCGGGCACCCTTTACACCGGGCTTGGCAGCGTAACCGCCATCGAGAACTACGCCGGCTTCACCCTGCCCTTCACCGGCGGCCAGGGCGTGATGGTGTTCTCGGTCCTCGGCATAGCCCTGATGGGCCTGGCGTTCCTGCTGTTCCTTGTGGCGGCCAGGAAGAAAAAGGCGCACAAGCGCGAAGTGATGTATCTGGTCTAAGGCGTTTCTTTCCGGCGGGGCATGGCAGACGCCGTGTCCCGCCGGGGAAGGATTCACAAGCAAACGGATGTAAAAAACAAAAAGAAGTGATAAGAATATGGAACAAGCAACGCGCGTGGCGCGCGGCAAGCGCAAGCTTCCGCTGGTGCCCGTATTGGTCGCGCTGATCTTCATCGTCGGCGCAGGCGTATTCCTGTTTCCCACTGTCAGCAACTATTTCGCGGAAAAAAACTGCTCCCGCATCTCGGACGAATACGAGAGCGCGGTATATAAGCTCAACGAGGACATACTCGTGCGGGAAAAGCAACGGGCCACCGAATACAACGAGGCTCTGCTGGGCGACCCCGTGCGGGACCCCTTTCTGGAGGGCAGCGGCATGGCATTGCCGCCGGACTATCTGGATGTCCTCAATGTAAGCGGCGCGATGGCCACTATCGAAATCCCGAAGATCCAGGTGAAGCTGCCCATCTATCACGGCACCTCGAAGGCCGTGCTTGACGCGGGCGTCGGGCATGTGCAGCAGACCGCGTTGCCCATCGGCGGCGTGGGCAGCCACAGCGTGCTCACCGCCCATACCGGCCATTCCAGGGCCATGCTGTTCACGGACCTGGACAAGCTCGTGCTCGGTGATATTTTCATTATCTACGTATTGACGGAAACCCTGTACTACGAGGTGGACGACATCACCGTGATTGTGCCCGACGAAATCTCCATGCTCGAGCCTATCGAGGGCAAGGACTGTATCACGCTGGTTACCTGCACGCCCTACGGGGTGAATTCCCACCGCCTTCTGGTGCGGGGCGTACGCACGCAGGGCGGCGCTGCGCCGCAGGAAACCGGCGTGCAGACAGGCATGCGTCTGAAGGATAAACTTAGGCCCTATATCCCCTTGGCGGTGGTGCCCCTGCTGGTGCTGCTCATGGCCGCCGTGTATTTCCTGGACGACTTCCTGCGCAAGGCGAAAAAAAGGAAGCTTCTGGCCGCGTCGGCCCCGGACGATAACGAGGACGAAGCGGCACCGGCGGAGGTGACATACTGTAGGGTATTTTAAAATTTCTCAAAACAGGTACGGGACGCCCGCCGGGCGTCCCTTTCGTTTGCCCTTTTGCCCCGAAAATAAAGTTCTTGCAAAGCCCTGCGATTTTTGTTAGAATACTATCAACAACATAATATGCGCAGGGAGGAAAAGAACCTAATGAAGAACATCGCAAAGAAATTGGCATCCGTATTGCTGGCGCTGGCGCTGTTGTGCGCCCTGGCGGCGGTGCCGGCGCAGGCCGCCTACGGCAAGGGTACAAAATTCGTTGTGCTCGGCGACTCGATCGCGGCAGGGGAGGGGGCCAGCGACCCGGCGAAGGCCTATCCGCGGCTGATCGCCGGCGCAAAGGGATTCACGCTGAAAAATTATGCCGTGGGCGGGCACACGACCACTGACCTGCTGGCAATCCTCGGCAACAAGCCGGAGGCCGTGCAGGCCATCCGGGAGGCCGACATCATCAACCTTTCCATCGGCGGCAACGATCTGCTCGCCTCGAACGTGATCACGCTTGTGCTGCGCCATATTTTCTTGAAGGATTCCAGCATCGTGGACCCCTATGTCGAAGCCTTCCGGGGGCGGTTCGCGCAGATTATCGAGCAGATCCGGCAGCTCAACGGGAAAGCCTTATTCCTCGTGCAGACCCAGTACAACTCCATGCAGGGCATACCCCTTGTGGGCGACGCCTATGACGCCGCGATCGTCAAGCTCAACAAGGCCATTGTGGATACCCTCGCGTCGCACCCCGGCGCTTTCGAGATCGCGGATATCTACAACGCCTACAAAGGGCACGACGGCCTGGTGTTCCGCGACCGCCTGCACCCCTCCGACAGCGGCCATGCGAGGATCGCCGAGGTGCTCACCGGCATGATCGATGGCAAGCCCCTCGATCTGACGCCCGTGGATATAAAAAAGCCGAACTTTTTCCAACAGGTCGTCATCTTCTTCCGTGCCCTCTATGATTACCTGAGCTACTGGCTGTCCATCTACACCCCCTGGGAGCTCCTGCGTAAAGCGTTTAGCTTTATGTAAGCTCATTTTGAGCGAAGGAGGCCGTATGAAACCACAAGCTGTATTTCTCGTCTGCAATTCGCACCTGGACCCCGTCTATATGTGGGGGCGGGACGAGGGGATCGTCGAGGCCATCGCCACATACCGCGTGGCCGCGGATATCTGCGAACAGAACGAGGGCTTCGTGTTCAACCACAACGAGGCCCTGCTATACGAATACGTGCGGGAGAACGAACCCGCCCTGTTCCGGCGCATACAGCGCCTGGTTGAACGCGGGCGGTGGCACATCATGGGCGGCTGGTATTTGCAGCCCGACTGCAACCTGCCCTGCGGGGAGTCCTTCGTGCGGCAGATCTTCGCCGGCAAGCGCTATTTCCAAGAGCATTTCGGCGGGCGTATGCCCACTACCGCCATCAATTTCGACTCCTTCGGGCACAGCCGGGGCCTGGTGCAGGTCCTCGCCAAAAGCGGCTTCGATTCCTACCTGTTCTGCCGCCCGGGGGAAAGCCAGTGCCATCTGGAAAGCGACGACTTCACCTGGGTCGGCTTCGACGGCAGCCGCGTGACCTGCCACCGCTCCTCGGAGCACTACAACACCCCCCGTGGCAAGGCGCGCCGGGATATCGAGGCCTGGCTGGAATCCCACTCCGGGCAGGAGGAGATCCTGTATCTCTGGGGGATCGGCAACCACGGCGGCGGCCCCTCGAAACTTGACGTGGAGCAGGTCAACGCGCTGATCGCGGAAAACGGCGGCGTAAGGCATTCCACCCCCGAGGAATATTTTCAGGCGCTGCAGGGCAAGCCGCTGCCGGAATTCGCCGATGATCTGAACCCGGTGGCCCAGGGGAGCTACACCAATCATATCCGTATCAAGCAAAGGCACCGGGCGCTTGAAAACGCCCTGTTCCTGACCGAGAAGATGGCCGCCCACGCCGCTCTGGCGGGGCTCATGGAGTATCCCGGCGACGAGCTGCTGGATGCCGAACGGGACCTTCTCTTTTGCCAGTTCCACGACATCCTGCCGGGCACCGTGATACGCCAGGGGGAGCAGGAGGCCCTGCGCATTATGGACCACGGGCTCGAGGCCCTCTCCCGCGTGCGGCTGCGCGCGTTCTTCGCCCTGACGGCAGGGCAGCGGCCCATGGAGCCCGGCGTCACCCCCATCTTCGCGTACAACCCGCACCCCCACCCGGTCAGCGGCGTGTGGGAGTGCGAGTTCTCGCTGCCGCCCGACCACAACGCTGCTGCCCTGGAGGGGGACAACATCAACCTGGACGAAGAGGAAACCATCATCGTCCCGGTCGTTTATCACAACGGGCAGCCCGTTGCGTCCCAGCTGGAGCGCCATCACAGCCACAAATCCTTCGAGTCGCGCAAGCGCAGCGTCTTTTTCGCCACACTGCCGCCCTCGTCCATGACCAGGTTTGACTGCCGCTTTGTCCGCCGCCGGGTCCGCGACGTGTGGGAATACCCCGGCAACGCGGCTGCCGGCCCCATCCGGGTGGAAACCGAAAGCATGCGCCTGTCCATCGACAGGGGCACCGGCCTGCTGGAAAGCTACTGCGTGGCGGGCAAGGAAATCCTGTCGGGCAGGGCCTGTAAACTGCTGGTGATCGAGGACCCCCATACCTGCTACGGCTGGGGCGCGGAACGCTTCGACAAGGTCGTCGGCGAGTTCCGCCTGATGGGTGGCGACGAGGCCGAGGCCTTCCGCGGGTTCGGCGTCCCCGCCGCGCCTGTGCGTGTCATCGAGGATGGGGCGGCGCAAACGGTGGTGGAGGCCCTGTTCGCGTATCAGGCCTCAGCCGCCCGGCTCCT
>Ga0123353_10016677_pt1 | contig 10748 bp, 2 predicted proteins | sample TergutLab28metaG_3_FD_92763 | JGI IMG/M metagenome (GOLD analysis project Ga0123353, IMG submission 92763) | Labiotermes labralis P3 segment gut microbial communities from Petit-Saut dam, French Guiana - Lab288 P3 | ecosystem: Host-associated > Arthropoda: Insects > Digestive system > Gut ... | reverse complement strand
GTCCGGGGATATATACATTTCTAAAATCTGTTTGGTCAGTAGGTCCAAACACAAGCCATCCATTTGAACAAATAGTAACATTATCAAACTCATTACCGTAGTAATTTGCTGTGAAAGGTAAGTTTACATTTAATCTAGCTTCTTGTCCCGCCGCAGAAGCATCAACCATGTTTGTATTAGTGCCAATAGTCCTAATACTTCTCCAACGATATGCTGGTGTTATTGCTTCATCGATATCTTCAGGGTTATAATAATTAGTATCATTCGAACCTAGCATTAAATATCCATATTCATCCGGTCCGGTAGGGTCAGTCTGAGTGACATTACCTACAAAAACTTTTATGGGTATAAATTCTTCAAATCCCGCATTATTATATACATATAAATCAGCACTGAGTCTAATTCCAGACCAAATAGCATCACTTACATTCACTATGAACGGACCGACATTGTTCACTGTTTGACCTTGCATTATGTTGCCTATTGATACTATAGTATCATTGGCCAGCAGAAAACTGCTTCTTGGAATTAGTTGTGCATACAAATTAGTTCCATTGATAGAACCGTTATTCTTTAACGAAAAATGTATAGAAGTGAAATTATTTATATTTACAAAAGAGGGTGCCATACTAACGAAATTTAAGTTTACTCCCTTAACTTCTGAAGTGATATAAGAAAACCATGATTCAATGCCGTCCGTAATTTCAATTCTTAAAGGTAGCATTTTTGCATCTTGGTATAGAGGTGACACTTCGAATGTGAAGGCATCGTAATAGTTGTTTATGGCTTCTGGTCCAAGTGTACCCAGAGAAACAGTATCGCTAGTTATATTTACAAGTTGATCTTCAGAAGATAAAATAGCTGTGAGATTTGATAATGTATTATTTTTATAATTTTGAACATTTATCGTGAGATGAATTACTTCACCAGGATTAATTATACCGTTATTATTTCCTAATATATCGTTTATAACAAAGATATTCACAGCCACCATTTCTCCAACATTCGTAGCTATAGTTTGAGTTTTCGTGATAAAATCTTCTCTTGAAACTGTTAGTCGAAGATCACCTGTGATGCTTGGGTCAAGGGATAAATAAACAACACCTGTTTCGTCAGATACACTTTTGGTTAAATATGTAATAACTGGATTGCTTGATAGGTTCCCTGTAAACTGAGTCAGAGTAACCCAAGTATTTGGAACTAAAAAACCGTCATTGTCTAAAATTTCAAACCTTAAGCTTTGAGTCCCCTTTGGTATTGAAGTTGGGAACTGATTGGTAAATGTTTTGGGGAGAGCTTTATACGCATTATATGAAGGATCACCTACATAATTCATCATTGTAGTAAAACTGACCGCAGTAGCATTCCATGCACTACTCGAATAGTTGGATAAAAGGTTATTTCTTGCAAATGTTGTTGATTGGCCCATAGTAGCCATATTTGCGGGGTAAAGACCATAATATATCCCACCTTGTAAAACATTATTCATCGCGGTAGCTGTTCCAGAATTTGCCATACCTACTGCAGAAATAGCTCCTATGAGTGCCCCCGATCCTGCAGCCATTTTAGTGATGCTAGTTATTAGACATCCTCCCATACCACCCGTTGAACAGGTAATTATCACCGAATTGAAAAGCAAATTATTATTTGTTAATCCCCCCATTGCAGCTTCTATTGGTGACGCCGCTAGATATCCTCGGAAGGATAGATTCAATTGTCCCGCATTAAGAGCTGTTGCAATAGTGTTACCACTTGGGTTAGTAGCGTAGAGCTCTTGAAATACATGAGTCGGATGATATTCCTGTATTATAGATTTTATATATCTATTAACTAGATAAGTCGAAACTCCTGAATTCCTTGATTCGCCTACCAATAAACTTCTTCCCAACCAGGCTGAATTAGTGGTCGGTTCACTGATTATATCTCTTTCGTACCTAATAACTTTATTTACATATGTAGATAAATCATTTAATGTAGTTGCTACAAACCTGCCAACAAAAATGTCACCATAATTACCAGAAGTCATAGTTGAATATTGAGTATCACTATTTCCTCCTCCTGAAGCTCCAAAAGAGGGTACATTGTAATTTGTTGTGCTAGGAGAACCTGGTGTTCCCATAAAAAGGACAAACTCAACATCACCTTGATTATATTTATTTTGTAGAAAAGTTTTTATTGTGCTCGTTGATGTTCCAGCCGGTTGTGAATTCCCTATTTGTGTAGTACTCACAACCGCTAATTCTACCTTCATCCCTCTTTGTTTTTTCCAAGTAACAAATTTATTGAGCTCGGCAATTGCGTTAGCTTGTGAACCAATGGCTTGACCGTGGATAATTAATAAAGAAGGCTCTTGATATATCGGGTTATGTAATCTTATTTGATTATAGTTTACCAATAAACTTTCGTAAATTGGCTCGAAATAACGAGACATTTTGGGTCGCAAGTTATAACTTGGGTTTTGATCTATTGTCGGATGGTTGATTACGAAATATATTTCTTCTGTCACTTCAAGTTGTTTCAGAGCTGAATAAAAACGCATTGGGTGAATACTAATAGTGATAAATTGATAATCACGCATTGTTTCTATGTCACTGATAGAATATAATACATCAGGAAAGACAAGATTATTATCTTTCGCGTAATAAAAATTATTATCAATGTCAAATGTATAAAACTCATTATCATAATTTTGACATGGAAAAATTGTTATGTTTTCCAACTTATATGTTTCACTCAAATAGATATTATCAATCGTTACCTTACTATTTACTGGTACTGCGATCGATGCAGAAAATATCGGTAACTCTGGTAATCCCGTCAATGGTGTTGTTACACCTTCATCTATCTTAATATAGTCAAAATTGAAACCATCACGAACAATAGTTTCAATATTATAACTCGGTAAGGTGAATGCAAATTCTGTCATTTGATCTGAAATTGTGTTAACATAAATCGCATTTCGTTCGGTACTTGATAAACTGCTTGCAAAAACAAGCATTAAACTAGTCACAAAAAATAGATAACGTTTCTTTTTCATATAACTCTCCTAAAAATCTTTATTTATAAATTCACACCTCTATTATTATACCATAATTTTGATTTAAGTGATATTGTCAAGAGAAAAACCAAACTATTTTTAAAACAATTGTAGAAATTTTATTTATAAAGACTGGGTGTTATAAATCTATCTATACAATAAGTAAAATAAAAGATTGCACATTATTTTTTGTTCAGGAACAGAAACTGTAGCTCTTATCTTGTTAAATAAAAGAATTTAAAATACATCCCCAATCGTCAGCTGTCCTTCTCGTTTTAATCGCCAATTATTATCACTTGTTTTAAAGGCAATGCTCTCTAAAACATTTAAAATTGTCTGGTTTTCAGGGGTATCTCCATTTCTCAATAAAGGCATTATTTCCATAACTAATTCATCAAAAGTTGCGGGTTTGTTTTCTCTTTCCCACCTTCTTAAACAGCTGGTTAGGTAAAACCTTATTTTTAGTTTATCGTCAATCTTAGTCACGAATTTTCCACCTTTTTTAATGGTGAATAATTCTGTTTCTTCATTAAAATCAAATTTAACCGACAAAATAGCACTGATATCAATCAAATTCTTTTTTAGTAAATCCAAAAAACCCAGTTCAAGTCCACGAATAATAATCTCATCGTTAATCTGTTCAAGCGTAGCACCATCATTTTTGGCAATGATACCCTCAATGGTTTGCATCACAATCTCGCCAATCTCTAAACCCAAGTTGGCTTTTAGAAAGGCAGTTGGACTCTTATCTTTTCTAAAATTGATAATTAGCTGACCGGAAAGAATTGTAAAAGGATTCTGTCTCTTTTTAAAACTGGTCTGCCCATTTTTTTGGGGAACAGCACCGACATAAGTAAAACCTACCCTTTCAGCAGTTTCGATGATTAAATGCCAAAATTCAGGGTCCTTATGAGCAAACACAAAAGACATCCATCGGTCAAATTTCAAAACTCGATACATCTCTTTGATGCTCTGAGAAATTAAAGCTTTATATTCGGTTTTTGACTTATTGTGTTCCCCACCTTCAATGGCTTCCATTCGAAAGTCCTCTTCGGTCACTTCCAAATCGAGCCAAGCGTTCCACATAGTTGATAAATCAAGATAGGCGATTTTTTTGCCATAAGGAGGGTCAGTATAGATATAATCAACGCTATCTTTCTTTAAAAATGATAAATCGGTTGCAGAGCCTTTAACAATTTGGGCATTATCTATTGTTCTATCGTTGATATAGTATTTCATTTCTTTTTTGCCATTTAAAATATTTTCAACCTTTTTCGCAAAAATCTTCATAGTAGAGTGAAAATATGGTTCATATGCCATTCTATATCGGTAATAAAAGCCGAAATGATGTCCACCGCCAGGTCTTCCCGGAGATTCATGAACAGTTAAATTACATAAAGTGATGGTATTATAAAAAGCCAACATCAACGATTTTCTAACATTCTCTTCTTTTACTTTGTTTATCAAACTTTTTAATATTGCAAGCTCAGCTAATTGTCTCTTTGTAAATAATCCTCTCACTGTGGCAACATCAGAACCTTTTGGTAATGAATTATCTAAACCTTTTGGAAGGGGGTATTTTTTTAAAGCTTGTTTTATCTCATTATCATTTTTAGGTACCTGGGAATTAAACTCCTTAATAATCTCCTCTTTAGCTTCCGTTAACCGATTTAAATCACAAGGAGTTAACAATGATTTAGTCATAAATATCGATAATGGATTAAGATCAACATGAACTGCTTTTCGTTCCTTCATCATTGCTTCAATGAGCGTGACCCCACTACCCCCAAATGGGTCAAGAACGACATCACCCGGCTTGCTAAAATTCTCGATATAATTGGAAAGGATATCCCATGATTGCCTTGTAAAATACGCATTACAGCCAAAATGTCTTTTAGCTGATTGTTTCTTAACCGGAATCTCATGTAAAAGCGGCCTTGTGGAATAATCTGTCCAAGAAGATAGTTTTGGCTTTTCATAAACAATAGTCTTCCCACTATGGAAACTTTTTGGCGAAAGATACTTAATCAAGGAATCCCAATTAGAATCGATTTCGGTAATTTGGAAAAGCAATATAGGTTCGTCGGGATTATCTGTTCGATACAACGAAAATTCAATCCCATTACAAAGAGCAAAATAGGTGCTACGAATTTTACGGCTTGAAGCATAGTTATAAGCTTGCTCAATGTTCACATCATCGCTTATTTTTTTATGAGGTGCTTTTGCCTCGATAACGCAGGCATATTTGCCCTCAATTTTAAGCAAATAATCGATGAATAACAAAGTCTCTTTTTTTGTGCTGCCGATTTTTTCCTTGATTGTCATATTTCGGACAATACTGCTCTCTACATATCCAAGTTTTTTAATAATCGGCAGTAAAATAACCTCTCGAACGCTATCTTCTTTAAACATAACATCGTCACTGATAGCTTTAGAATCTAAATCACCAAATAATTCTTCTTTTATACTCATATTAGATTATTCCTTAAAATATCTACTTTCTCAATACAAGGGCTTTCTATAAATCAATCCAAAAACTAATTGACAGAAACAAATGGGATTGTCGTAAGATAGTTTTACTTCACTTCAGTGCATTCGAAAATGCTATACTAAACTCTTTTTAGAAACTTAATTACTCATTTAGCTTTTTTAAAACATACATGTCTGAATGTTCACCGGTTATTCTATTCCCTTCTATATCGAGCTGAAAAAGTACATTTTCACCTACTCTATAGCGCGAAGGTACCCTACTACTATCTAAAGTAATAGTTCCACCATCATCATCCCAAGAAAAATTACCTGTAAATATAAATACTCCTTCAGATTTTTCTGAATATTGGTATTGCACTTCATATGTTTCGTCTCGGTTCAATGTAATCTGTACGTAAATACCTTGATTATCAGCACCCGGCAAAAAGCCTGTGTAAGTGCCAAACCAATCAACTGCATCACGAGAATTACCGCAAGCTATCAATAGTCCTACTACTACCAGAAGTATCAAGATTAATAGTATCCTTTTCATTCGATTCCTCCATTATTGTTAATTTTAATAACAAAATAATTATTTATTTTAATATATCAATGCTTTTTAATAAATTCAACACTATTTCATTGCAACGAACAAATCTAGTAAGAGACTAATAGTAGACTTTTTAGTATTGGTCAACTATTTCGTTCGCTATCCGTCCATTTGTACGGCAGTTGCGAGCAACGGCGTCTATGACCAACTACCCCGTCCGCTGCGCGTCCACCCCTTCGGCTCGAAGGGGAATCAACTGGCGATACCGAGATCGCCACTTGAAAAAACACCACCTCAACTGCGTTGACACACTTCTCAAGAGAAGAATTATTTTAACAGAAGTGATTTTTTGATAGCTATATTCTTCTCATTCTGGATTCTGATAAAATAGATACCCGTTCCTACTACACGATTCTGATTATTATCACCATGCCATTGTAAGACATGTTCTCCTCTATCAAAAGTTCCATTCGCTAAGGTCTTCACTAACTGACCTTTGACATTATATATGCGAATATCGACATGACTACGATTAGGTATGGCGAATCTTATATTTGTCGATGGATTGAATGGGTTTGGATAATTAGGATATAACTTGAATGATACGGGTTCTATATACTCTTCTATTCCATCTGTTGGAGTATCACTATCATTATATATCTCATTCGGATCAATATAAACTATTTCTGACCATTCACTGTTTGCATTTTGATAAACAGTTCTTACTTTGTAACGATATATATTACCCAATGGCAGGGATTCTGTATATTCATAGATATAACGTTTGTTTTCTACATCATATGATAATTCCTCATATTCGGAATTAGTTACTAATACAAATTCCATTGAGTTTACTTGCTTATATACTTCAAAACACTGAAATCCTAGAGAATCTACTTCCATATTATAAATTAGATCCCACTTTATTGAAATATCTCCATCACCGGCAGCTTCACGACGTAAATTATAAGGTGGTGTTCTGAAATACATTCTAAAGTTACGATTTTCTATTAAGGAACCTGCGGTTACTACAAGATTGTTATATCCGTTTCCCTCGAAATTTTGATCAGTTATTATAAGATTGGGATATGTTCTTGGCATTAGATATAATGTATAACTCCCATCTTGCTTAATATTTGTTGTATAATCTCCCGCTTTCACACCTATATGAGTTTTATCTTTATAATAATGTGTCCGGATATTTAAATTTCCTTTCACTATACCTGTGTTTCCGAAAGTAGTTTCGATGACTATATCGTCAAGATACCATGCACTAAGACCAGCAAGATTACCATCTACTACAATACTGATTTGGAATATTTGCCCTCCAAGATGATTATTTATCGGTATACTTACATTAGTTGAACCATAACTCTCGACCATTTCCAAAGACCAAGCTTCTACCCAATCATTGTCATTAAAGGAATTTCTTGTATCTACACGAATTCTCACTACACCAGGGATTGCTACTGTCGCCGCATTTTTGAACGAAAGCAATACACTATTTATCTCGCGTGTATCAATAGAAGGTGCAATATAGCGGGAGGTTGCATTCATTGCTGGGCCTACGAAAAGTATCTCGGGTGCGACACCTCCAGCAAAATTGGTATTTGAAGTACTCCATGCATCAAAAACACCTCTTAAGGTCCACCCATTTCCAGTGATAAAACTACCATTATGCTGTAAAACTGAACCACTTTGGTTTACACCTAAATTAATAGTGCGAGTTATACTATTAGCATTAGAGGTTGTAACTTGCAAATCTAAAGGAATAGTATTGACACCGGTTAGATCTTCTAAAGCTGTGATGTCAAAAACAAATTGGTAATTACTAAACGGGTTCATTTTGGGTATATAATCTTCATATACATTGATAGTAGCATATGGACTAGTTTCTGGTATAGAAGCAGTAACATGATATATATCCATATTCGTTGTGTTTGATAGAGTTACTACTAACTTTATATTCTCACCAGGTTCAAGTATTCCGTTCCCATTTCCTTGATAATCATTGATCAAAGATGAACGATATGTGAGAGTAGGTTTTTTCACATTGAATCTTATATTACTTGTCCATTCTTTGTAGTTTGGAGAATAGATGTTACCCGTTGAATATTTTATACTGCCAGCTATATCTGTGTTATCGGGAGTATCCATATTTATTTTTATTGTAAAATACTGTGTATTTGATTGTGATTCTTGGTATGCTATATCGGGGTAGGTTGAACTAGAATTGAAAATTTCTACAAATTCAGGACTAAAATTGATAACCGCATTCACTTCTGTCGCTGTTATGACTCCCATATTTTTAAGCGATACACCCAGATTGACTACTTCGCCTGCTTTAATGATACCATCTCCTAACTCGTCATGATAGACAATTTCGTTTAACCCCAAATAAGAGCCATCCTGCATATAAAAAGGTTGTGTAATTAACATCGCAAAACCATTTGTTATCGGTGCTGAACCAGGTGTGTAGATATTATCATAAACATAAGTGAGCCCTCTGAGTGCAGTTCCATCTTGAAAACCTACTGTGACATAATTGAAAGGTCTACCACCTCCTGTTTGGATGCCAGGGTTCCATCGGTGATATTGGAACTTGATAGGACTATCTCCGAGTGACGTTGCATGCTCTGCGGGATCGTAGATTATAGCCTGAAAAGTCACACTATCTGTACTGACAGTAAACGAGGTTTCACCGGAATATGCAGTGACCCACCTTAATCTATCCCATTGAACGATGAAAGCATTGTTTACTTGATCATAATAATGATATATTCCACCACCATATGTTCCTCCAACAACAAGATCGGTCCAATAAGGAGCTAGTATATTTCGAGGTACAATCGGCCCAGGAATATAAACATTTCTAAAGTCTGTTTGATCTGTAGGGCCAAATACAAGCCAACCATTCGAACAAATAGTAATATTATTAAAGGTGTTTCCATAATAACTTGCTGTAAATGGTAAAGTTACATTTACGCTGGCTTCTTGACCAGCCGCAGTTGCATCAACCATGTTTGTATTAGTCCCAATCGTTCTAATACTTTTCCATCTATAAGCTGGAGTAACTACTTCTTCAATATCTGTAGGATCATAGTAATTTGTATCATTTGACCCTATCATCATATAGCCGTAATCGTCAGGTCCGGTGGGATCATTAGGTTGAGTAACCCCTACATGTATTTTTATTGGGATAAATTCGGCAAAACCATCATTATTAAAAATATATAATTCTGCACTCAACTTCGTTCCCGGCCATATAACTTCGGCAACTGTCACAGAAAAAGGGCCAACACTTACTGTATGATTTTGTAATACCGTTCCTATATTTACTACAATTTCAGGAGTTGAAAGGAAACTACTTCTAGAAATAAGTTGAGCTTGTAGATTATGCCCACTATATGAACCATTATTCTTTAAACTAAAATTTATATTCACAGGATTTATTATATTTACAAAAGAAGGAGTCATACTAACATAATCAAGATTAACACCTTTTACTTCTGTTGTAATATAGGAGGTCCATGTATTAGTTCCATCAGAAATTTGAATTTTCAAAGGTAGCATGTTTTTATCTCTAAACAGTGGCGATGCTGTGAAAGTAAATGCGTCATAAAAAGTTTGGATAGCACTAGCATTAATATTCCCGAATGTTGCTGTTCCATTATTAATCGTCACTAAAGGATCTTCTGATGTTAGTGTAGCTGTTAGATTGGTTGCAGTAACTTGCATGTAGTTCTTTACAGATAGAGTTAAGTGAACTGTTTCACCTGGGTTTACTATCCCATTATTATTACCATTTTGATCATTTATTACAAAATTGCTTACGCTGACCATTTCTCCTACATTTGTAGTGATAGTTTGTGTTTTTGTTACGAAATCTGCTCTTGTTACTGTTAATCGCAGATCACCTACTAAATCGGGAGATACTTCAACATAAACAACTCCTGTTGCATCTGATATACCTTTTGATAAATAAGTGATAACAGGATTATTCGAGAGTGTTCCTGTAAATTGAGATAAGGTCACCCAAGTATTAGGAACAGGATGTCCATCGTTATCAACAATTTCAAACCTCATACATTGAGTACCTGTTGGAATAGATGTTGGGAATTGAGTTGCAAATGTTTTTGGGAGTGCTTTATACGCATTATAAGAAGGATCCCCTACATAGTTCATCATTGTTGTAAAACTAACTGCAGTAGGATTCCATGCACTACTCGAATAGTTTGATAAAAGATTATTTCTTGCAAATGTCGTAGATTGTCCCATAGTAGCCATATTTGCGGGATAAAGACCATAATATATCCCACCTTGTAAGACATTATTCATCGCAGTAGCTGTGCCAGAATTTGCCATACCTACCGCAGAAATAGCTCCCGTGAGAGCTCCTGATCCAGCAGCCATTTTAGTGATACTAGAAATCATATCAGTACCTGCCATACTACCTGTAGAACAAGTAATTATTACCGAACCAAATAATAAATTAGCATTCGTTAAACTCCCTATTGCCCCTGAAATAGGACTTGCTGTATTATATCCTCGAAAAGATAAATTTACTTGTCCATTATTGAGTGCTGTAGCAATCGTGCTACTACTTGGATTTGTAGCGTAGACTTCTTGAAATATATGAGTTGGATGATATTCCTGTATTATAGATTTTATATATCTATTAACTAGATAAGT
>Ga0123353_10016675_pt1 | contig 10748 bp, 10 predicted proteins | sample TergutLab28metaG_3_FD_92763 | JGI IMG/M metagenome (GOLD analysis project Ga0123353, IMG submission 92763) | Labiotermes labralis P3 segment gut microbial communities from Petit-Saut dam, French Guiana - Lab288 P3 | ecosystem: Host-associated > Arthropoda: Insects > Digestive system > Gut ... | reverse complement strand
CGTGTGTTCTTGTTTCGATGTGTGTTGGAGTTTTGGTGTGGCTGGGTTGGGGTGGTATCCGTGTAGCAGGCTGAAGCTTCAGCCTTCTATGTGGATACCACCCCAACCCAGCCACACTGAAACTCCAACACACATCGAAACAAGAACACACGACCAATGTGGTGATACAATAGAAAAGTCGCAGGCTCCTGATGATGGATGTATTAATGTCCAAAAGATGTTGGGCATAGAAGAAGTGAAATAAAACTTAATAACTAGTGACATCAAGTTGGTCTCTTATTCTTCAACCTCAACAGCCTTACCGAGACTTTCTCTGGCAGAGACCAATTTCTGAGGATGCTGGAACCTACTTCCAGGCCTTTCAAAGAGATGCAGTTTTTATTTTGATTAGGATATCTGAACGATACTGTACATGATAATCACTCAACATCCATTTAGCAATTGAAAACTAGTATGATAAATACTACAGAACAAATTTCTCCCCTGTTCATTTTCACTTAAAGAGTGGGAAATTTGACCTGCTGGGTGATGGATGACTGAGTTCCACAAACAGGACTCTTCTCCATGGACTTAGCAATAATAAAAGTTAAAATGGGGAACACCTTAAGTCATATCAAAGTGTGGAATTAACTACATGTAAGGTACATACAAATTTGGCAAAAATGCATCACAATCCGCTGTGCTTTTGGCACCGCACTTATTTTCCAAGCACATCTTACTTTGTACATAATGAACCCATAATTAAAAGGCTTATATCTCTGTCAGTTCAGGTTCTCCCATTTACAATTTAATTACACAGTGCCAATCTCATTTTTGTCATATTTATATTAAAGACCTAGCATGTCCAGTCACAGGCTACTTAAACACAACTATGTGACAGGCTGATTACGTCATCCAACACGCACATCATTTATGCAGCACGTGTTGGGTTTTATTGCTTCTCATATCATTCTCATCGCAAATGTTGAGCAAGATATGGCAAATGTGGAAAGAATCTTACAACTATGAATGACATAAAAATATATTCATTCATCTTGAAGAACATATCTAAGGCACTCACTTTTCAAACAAACAATATTTCATTTTTTTAAGCTAATTATTAACCCTATGACACTGTAATTCAGCACCCAATGCACTCTGAAAAATACCAGAATTTAAATGGCTCACTCATTATGTTACATGTTACTGCCCTATGAGTATGGTGGTCATTCAGCTTTCTCAGCATTCCACTCTGTGATAACTATACTCATCCCTCTGTGCGAAAGGGTTAATGTTATAACTATCAAAATGTAAACTACATTTCATGAAGAGAGACATGCCCTCACCCAAAACAACATATTACTTCAAATTTTATCTAGTTTCCTTAATAATTGGTTTTAATTTCAAACTGCTTTTATTAAACTTCCATCAACATGTTACTGATACATATCTGGACAAGAAACAAATACTGACTGTGATAACACAGGTTACTGAAATATAAAAACAAACAGACATTCCACATTTTAACGGAGTGATTTAACACATATTACCTGGTAAAGGCAAAGGTAAAGGTAAAGGTAAAGGTGAAGTTGTCCCTGGGCACAACATGAAGGCCAACGAAGGAGTTGAGGTAGAGATCCACATGCTCGTAACTTCAGTACTACATGGAGGCGAGCGGTTGACTTCATGAACTGGCCATATCAGCCCCGAAGAAAGGGCCCACAGCACACACTTAATAGGAGGAGGCTGCATAAACTGCAGATATTGTCTTGAAATTCCCCTGCCAGGAATTAAACCATGATCCAAAAGTAATCCAGCTTGGACCCTAGCCACTAAACTGACTCACATAGTACCTGACTGCTTAAAGAGTTCATTAAGTCCAATGGCTCCAGACATACCCGGGTAGAAAGAATGCACAGGGAACATAAAGCATGACAGAGAAAAATTCAAATAAGCTGAATAAGTTTTGGACACAAAGCAAAAATATGGGCCTATAAAGAATATAAAGCCAGCCCTACTAGAAACAAAAAGGAATTAATCATCACCATACATGAAAATTCCATACACATGAATGTGACAAATATGGACAGAATTTGAATAAGCACAACATACTGAAATATTGTTTGACTTATTAATTGAACAAAAACAGGAGGCTGGAAGAATGAAAGAGAACACAAGCAACAGACTAAGCAGTGATGGAAGAAAGTACAACAGCACAGTCATACAAACATTACAGGGTACAGGCAACATCATCATATTGTAACAGGATGGACACAGAGAGTTTCCAGTTCCACAAAACAACAGACCAACACAACAGGCAGTATTCAGTATTGTGATGATAAACTTGAATGTATTTCAGAGCATGAAGTCAGATCTTAAAAAGCATGCAAATGTAACCATGGGAGGAGGGAAGACCACTTACTGCACATCTTATTGACACAGCCGATCATCTGTAAAATATTCTTGGCATTTTAATGAGTGGATTTTGCTATACAAGAATTATTCAGATTAACACAGTAGGTACACAACCAAATGGTGCCCACCCAACATGTAACACATAACACAATGACAATACTCTAGTATCAAAATGCATACACCACACCAAGGCAAAAAATTTACTTTCACTAATTGAAGGTGTTAAAGACAAGCTGGTGGTTGTCCACTGCTGTGTCATATATAATTATTTTGCAACTCTAAAACTTAAATTTTTAATGCTATGTGTAGCAGATTCACAGTTCAATTCTGAACAAGATATATACTGTCAATTTGCAAGAATACTTCAGAACTGTTAATTTGGACAAAAAATTACTGCAATGACAACAACACATACAGTTAAATGTAACAATATTAAACGCACTGAAAATGGTCCGCTGGAGTCACAAAACATATATTACTAACTGATGACAGTGCACTTTAAAGCAGCTTGAAAGTCATTATTTTACCTTGAATCTACATGGTACTAAAGCATTAAAAGCCAATTTACTGTAGCTTCTTTCCCAAGGTCATATGCTTCACACAGGCAGTCAGTTTCTAAAGCATCATTACAATGGGCAAAATACTCAAATTCTAGTAACAGAAAATAATTATCTGAACACACACACCGAAAGAGCACTGCTCTATTGCATCTGCCCAAGTCCTTGTCACAGTACTACATCCCAGAGTGTGACACATTTCTATATAGTATTAATTATTGTCAATAATATCTACCTTTTTAGTGAATAAGCTCTTGCACACATTACAGGTCCTTTGTTACTCCTGTACTGGAGAAAAACTGACAAAAAAACTGAAACCAAGCCAAGATGGGTGACTGCAAATAAATACATGTGAGGGAAGTTAATAGAGAATAATTTGCAGTTTTGAAGCATAGAGTGACAACTTCAAGTGGAACAGCGAAATAATTTTGCCATGTGTGAATGGTTGGCTAGAATAATCATCTTAAGAATATCTGTGGGCACGCTTCAGAACTCAAGCTGCTATCACTTAATGTTTCTGAAAAAACAAGTTGTGCTTGCTCTTGCGTCTTAACAAGAAATCTGCTGTTTGACATTTGTTCACCAGTCCATGCACAGTTAATTTTGAAGGAAATGAAGTATCTGGAAACTGACTTCTAAATGTGCTATGACACTTTTTATAGTTCTTCTTCCTTATATACATTTCCACAGTAAAAACCATCTGCATTACAACACACTGCATAATCACAAATAACGACAATAACTGATGTCACAAAGAAACCTCTGTAATGTGCAATGTGATAAACCACCAGACATCAATCCTGTTGTGTTTCATAAATTATGTACCAAGAATGCAGCATTAAACATAACTACTTTTTATTATAAAAATGTTATCTGTTTTTATATAAAAACAGACCTGATGGTGACAGGCAGAGGTTCAAACATGCAGAAATTTGAAATAAAAAAACAAATAATGTTATTATAACAGAAAAGAGCTGTGTTGACTGCTTCCCTCTTAGTACATATCAGACATGACCCATACTTCCTGCAGAACTTAAGAATTCTGCGAGTTCCACTTTCAAATGAACACTGTATAGCTAATAATGCTGAGAATTAAAGGCATAAAGTTGTCACTGACCATGCCATGAAGACAAATAGGGGTATCAGAGGTACAGCTTCATCCATACTTAATGCACTGGATTGGAGGTAAGTGTCAAATTCATGCTTCAACCACTTTAAATCCGGCCCTGAGAAAAAAAAGTGGTACCCACTGAACAGGCGGCTGGGTGGGTTCCAGGGCTGAAGTGGACATTTTTGGAAAAAGGAAAAACTTCTTGCCTCTGCCAGGGTTGGATCCAGTCCATAGCCTCATCACTATACCTACTACGCAACCCAGGCTCTCTAGTGACAGTCACTGTGGCAATGGAAACATTAATAATCGTTTGGAAAAAAGGACGTACCAGAAAATCATTTGCTGAGCAATATGCTGTAAAACAACAGGCTATACTGTATTTACCCAAATATATGACAATTTTTTTTTCAAATTACCATCTAAAAATACGGAGTCACTCTATATTGCATGAAGTTCAACACATTCTGTATAGTTGTTTTGCTGCAAACTGAAACACAGATTCATCTTACATATGGGGAAAATACAGTACTTTAGTCAGAATGACAACACAGTCAAGACAGTGTAAAGCAGTACAAATGTCAATAGCATTACATAGCACTGAATGATCCTAGACATTACCCCACATTGCAGCCATGAAATTTTTTGACATGTGGATTAGTTCTGTCATGAAGGCATAATTTCATTAAAAAACCTATTTTCCTTAAAAAAGTGTCCAAAATCAGCACATCAGATGAACAGGTACATGATAAAGGCCATCTTGTCTGGTAAGGGTTTAGATATCTGAAGTATCAAGGAAAGGAACAACATACCCAACACTTCATACATCAATGTAAAGAAAACCAACTGTATACATTTGACTTTACAGTATTTGTATCTGTGAATACCTTGAATAAAAGTTTGCTTTTCATAAATGTGATGCCAGGAATAGTTTCTTTTTACTGACACAATAAAATGTCATTTAGAACAATGAAGTTTCACATAAGAATTCGCGTTACAGGTACTAGGTACTAAAATAATTTCTTATTTCAAATCTTTGGTTTCTATATAACTGTTAATAATTACGTGACTAAATATGATAAAATGGATAAGTGCAAGTGCAAGTGGAAAGAGCTAAAAGCTAAAATAAATGGATAAATGAGATATTGGCAGATGAACACTAACATATAATTGTCAAACTGTGAATGGCAGTATGAATATAAAGTACTTAGAACATGGACATGTATCTTGACAGATAATTAACATATAAATACAATAAAAATAAGCAAAAAGTTAAATTAAACTTACCAAACTCTCTTTAAAAAAAATATCTCACAACCTACCACATTACATATGCATGTAATGCTGTTAGACCAGGGTTGCTGAGCGGGGAATGTTCTGATCTTGATACCATGCCAACATTTCTGTTGAGAAAGCATCAGCCAATGAATCTCCAGTTCCCAGAATGAGGCTTCCATCCAATGATGTACTTGGTGAAACCACTTGATTCCTGCAAATAAAACTTATATAGAAATGGCTTTCAATACGAAACTTCTATTAATTAATGCTATTAACTGACTAAACAAAAGTCATTATACCATGCCTTGCCTGAATATGAAGAAAGATTAGAAATTTGTTACCTTCAATCAGATTTTTTGGTGGATGGGATAAGTAAAGAATGCCATGCAGTTTTTTATTAAATTTAGACAAACGTAAGAAATGGTGGCAATTGGCTTGGCAAGGAGTACAGCATGCAAATGTGGCCAACCTGCTACTCACCTGGTACTATAAGCATCAAGACATAAATACCACAGAGTATACTGGGCCTTATGACAGAAGTTAAGAGGTAAAAGTTTTCCCGTTACAGGCCCGGTGTGGCCCAGAGGGTGGGTAGAGGTATAGCTCTACTCTTCCATGACTGGGCACTAGAAGGGGGTGAGTGGTCAGCAGCATGCCCCGGCCACACTTTACCCCCGGGAAAGACCCGGTACCCATTGTACAGGAGGCTGGGTGGGCCCCAGGGCCGGTCTGGACAGGCGGAAAATCTCGTCCCCACTGGGATTCGATCTCGGACTGTCCAGCCCATAGTCAGTTGCTATACCGGCTGAGCTACCGGGCCCATGAAGTTAAAAGGAGGATGCAGAATATTATGTAACAAAGACCCTCTTAATTTGTACCCTATGAAATATTTGGAGGACAAAATGGACAAAGTAGCTGAAACATACAACACACAAATGAGAAGTGAACACAGAAATGTAAACAGAAAACAGAAGACACCACCAAAAAAAAATTAAAATACATATAATATTAAAATACATCACAAGATTCTATGTTTAGATCAAAGGTATCTTCTCTTAAATTCTTAACACTGTGGGGCTGAACTTAAATGTCTAGTTGGAGCTGCAAAAGACCGAACCTGAAATTACATCTACATGAGGAAGGCCATTAAATGCTGTCATCTTAACCTGACATTTGCATGTTTTGAGCATCACACTGCATGATGGTTATACCAAACATTAGGCACCTAAGCTGTCATGTTATGTACCTCTGGCTTACTGATGGTATTAAAACATGTTACTGGCAACAACTGTTCAATTTTAGCATGCTCACAACAAATGGTGAGCCTGGAACTGAATTATACTCCTTATCAAAATGTACTTTGCAGATACAACCACAAATCACTTAAAAGGCTTGAAGAGAGTGACCACGTACAGTTCGCATGTTTTACTGTCAGTGACGAACCGGTGACCAACAATCATGCGAGGGATGATTTACAAAAATAAATGAAGACATAACAGCATGAATTATGAACTACGCTATATGAAAAATGTCTGCAATCTGAAGCAGAATGATGACCTGTAATTTAAAAAAAACTGTTACAAAAACATGTGACAATGGAATTTTTGTATCACAAAATAAATGAACAGCCAATACACACCCAAGTGTAGAAAAAAGATCATGGTTTAACACCAAATACAAAATTTTTACCAACAAACAAAATAATTATATTCGTAATACAAATGTGTCTGTACGTGTGTGTGAATGCACACATGCATGCCTGTACAAATTACAGACATGTATATTCAACCATTCTCCAGGGAGATGCCTACATTGAGAATGATAATGGGTACCTGTGTTGAAAACAAACATATTGGAAGAAGCATTTTGTAAGACAATGAAAATGTGGAGTTTATTAAACAGTCAGTAAATTTAAATTGTACTTCCAGAACCCTTTACACTATTCTTACAACAACAACAACAACAACAACAACAACATTGAACACAATGAAATGGAATATCTTCTGAATGGAATCAAAACCAAACAGACATTCTATATATTAACTGATATAAACAAATGTCCTCAAACTCACCTTGCAGCTGGATCAAGTGGCTGACAGGTCACTGGTTGCAGGGGTTGATATATTCCTTTTTGCTGAGGTGCGGGAGACCGCAAGTGAGGACCAGTATTAAGGCACATTCCAGGTCCACTGAGAGCATGAGCATGGGCTTTGTACCCTGGGGAACTTGTACTGTAAGACTGATGTTGATTGGAGTCTGGAAAATGCACCTGTGATGCACGCCCCATTTCCTGATTCTTCCGGAACTTTGTGCTATACTTGTAGAAGTCAGACATCTCAAAAGGCTTTGTCACTTCCCGATAAGGCTGCCACTTTCCAGCCTGAACCACTGTGTGATTTTTGGGTGATTCGAATGGCACAACTGTGTCAAAAGTTTCATTCTTACTTGTGGCCACATGATGCACAAGGTACTGAGGATGCTGCTCACTGGACACATTGCTACTACTTCTTGAAAGATTGCTGGAAGCATCACTTCTGGTAGGGCCACCAGATTCTGGTGATCGTTTTCTCAAGGACGAGGCTGGTCGGGACTGTGATTCCTGTGGGGCTTGTGAAGGAACTGCATCCAATGATGTTTCATACCATTCCTTTTCTTTGTGCTTCCTGCTTAACGTATCTGTTGGTTGGGGATCTACACTCCCCAAAGACTGTGTCCGGAGCAGTCCTCCCCCACGTCCATCCATTCCCAGACTGTGTTCTGGATACGTTTGATTTGGGAGCAATGCTCCACCACCTCCCCCACTCACAGATCGAATACTGTGTAACACTTGTTGTAAATGAGGTTCATCACCCTGGATTTGCTTGGTCTCCATAGCAGGACACAACAACGCTGAATGTTGTGAAGGGTGACCATATTTCGATACACTATACATAATACCTTGATGTACTGGTATATTACTCTGAAGCTCCAAGTCCTCAGTACTCCATGACTCCAAACAAGGGCTGCTGCTACTGTGAGAAGAAGTAGGAGCTTTCCGTCGATCCAGGCTCCCAAATCTACAAACAGCATAAGCCTCGTGCTATTCACAGAATACAATACTCTAAAATTCACTGCATTCAAAACTGAACAAAACAACATTACCAATTTTACTATATTTTTCCAACAAATATACAATATATGTTGATAATTATCTGCTTGTTATAGCACTCTTATATGTTTCAATGATTATACATCATCCTCAGAAAGTTTCTTATTACATAGGCTAAAGTTACAAAATTAATAAAATGGAAATATTTATACAAGTATAAATGTTTTCATTTTATTAATTCTGGAACCTTAGCACATGTAATAATAAACTCCCTGAGGACGATGTATAAACATCGAAGCATGTAGGAGAGCTATAAGAAACAGATAATTGTCAACATATATTGTGCATTTGTTGGACAAATACAGTAAAATTCTACAAAATGCACGGTACATACATCAACATTACCAATATCTGAAATACAAAACTATACCCCATACAAAAGTTTGATTTTGAAAAGTTTTGGGTAAGTTATAAAAACTGAAATGCTCAACAAATGCACCACACATTCAAAGTGGCACTGCACTACAAATTTGCTACTGACTGCTGTTACAAAATGTCAAAACTATACCGTACTTATCTGGAGGTTGTACCACACAAATCACATAGCTTTATAGCATCATAAAACATGTCAAGTTCAGTAACACTGACATTACAGATCCTGCATATATAATGTAACACTAATTTTAACAACTTGCTGTTGTCTAGTTGTTTCGGCCCTCAGCAACACTAAATGTAGCACTGTTCTACAGACAGCAAGAGGGACAATGTATGTAACATTGCTACATGTTTGTGCAACCTTTGTTGCAGTGGAAAAGCAATAACTACTACATATTTTGAGCGTGCGCTCATAGCCTTAGGTACTACATATTTTGTGTGCGCGCTCATAGCCTTATGTATCCAGCATGCTATGCACATGCATCATCTGTGGCCTGTGCAGCACTACAATATCTATCCACATTATCTCACAAACGGCACAATATTCGGAAAAAAGTTATTAAGCATAAAATGCATGTTTTAATTTTCTTTACAACTTTTTCTAAAACATTTCTCATTCTAGGAAGTACTGAGCAAGATATGATCAAAAATGTATTGCATTCTTCATGCACAGTACCCATTAAACTTGTGAGATTTTAGTGAAACTGGAATTTTCTTGACAGATTTCCAAAAAATACTAAAATATCAAATTTCATGAAAATCCACCCAATGGGAGCTGAGTCGAGTTGTTCCATGTGGGTGGAAAGTATTCTCCCCATCCCTGCCACAAATCTGTAGTTTATGAAAATTCCTTCAATGTAACTGTTCATAATTATTTCATCATTATGCTTACATCTGGTAAATGCATAACTATAGTCATAGTGAACACACATATAAAATATAAACTAGAAATGTTCCAAATATAAATGCATTAGAACAGCAGTCATGTAACAACAACAGCAGCAGTATGAGCTTGACATGGTCCCACCTGTTCCTCTCCGGATGCCAGCGAGATTGTGCCTGTGATGGAGCCTGTAAAACTTGAAATCGTGGCATGGGAGCAGATGGCGAATGCATCCCAGACCCTGCTTCCATGTACGGACCATGATCATATCGCATCCAGTAGCTGGGAAGAGTGGACACAGTGGTTAGACTAGAACATGCATCCAGTCTTGGACGTCGATTTTCCAATTCAATTCCCCTTGTTGCGTATTGCTGCACATAGTGCACGTTTCCACTCCCAGTTCCTGGGCTTGTCAGTGATCCGCTTGAGAAATAACCACCACTGTTATGTCTGAATTGACACAAAAGAAATATATTCTTAAACGGAATGTTAAGTGTTGATATGAGGTGCTGATAAGATGGTTTGGGTATAAAATATAAATTTTACATTTTCTATTCATTTTGGTAATCAAAAATCTGCTTATGAAAACATATTCTACTAAAACCACATTCAACAGCATCAATAAACCAAATGAAATACAAGTGACAGCAGTAGGTGACACACAAAATTTACATTTTCGCTCTCTCACAAGATGGTTTTCTCTCAGAAACTATGCACATAACAGAAGCATAATATCTACTGCACCAACTATATTCTTATTTGTGAAGAAACTGACTTCCTTGCCATGTTATCAAGTCTAGGGTTTGCGGTATATCACTACATTTTTCAACAATATATGGTCTAACAAATTACATCCTCTAGGATGTTATTTCCAGTCAACTGGCAAATAATGACATTTCAAAGGATCACAGCACCTTCATCATCAGTGTCATACAGTCCAAGAAGTCTATGGTCCTCCAAAATCACCAGTATCTACTAAGCAGTCAGCATGGCATAACATTTAAT
>Ga0123353_10016673_pt1 | contig 10749 bp, 3 predicted proteins | sample TergutLab28metaG_3_FD_92763 | JGI IMG/M metagenome (GOLD analysis project Ga0123353, IMG submission 92763) | Labiotermes labralis P3 segment gut microbial communities from Petit-Saut dam, French Guiana - Lab288 P3 | ecosystem: Host-associated > Arthropoda: Insects > Digestive system > Gut ... | reverse complement strand
TAACAGATCCGGGAAGAAGGTGTATTGCGCCATATCGTATGCCTGAATCGCCGACAGTTCAAGCGGCAGCTCTTCCGGCTTCATGTTGAAATACAGCGGGAAGATTTTTTTGCCGCTGTCTATATTTGCGATATCTAAATACCGGCTCCATTCATTTTTCACCCATACCGCGTTGACATATGCGGCTTTAGACGCGATGACCAGCATAACCCTTGCGGTATTCAAGGCGTTGAATATCTGCGGCTCCCAATCATCACCCCGCCTGAGCGACCGCGCGGCAAAGAACACCCGATACCCCTTTTCGGTAAGGATGTTGAACAGATTCCAGCCTCTGTTTGAATCCTCCGTTTTGGATTGTGTCAGCTCGTCGGTATCCTTATAGCAAATAAATATGTCATACGGCTGTTCCCGGTCTGCCTCGGCGCCGATTTTCTGAAGTATCCGGTTTATTTCCTGCCCTCTTTTTTCATATTCCATTTTCATGGCAACATCTCCGGCGGCCTCAGTCAAATCCAACGCTCTTCTATAGCTTGGATCGGCTAAAAAAGATTTTTTGACATAGCGGCTGCAGGTGGGGATACATCTGCCGGTGGCTTCGTCATCTACGAAAACGATCCCGTACCGGCAGAGGGCGATGCTGAAATGAACCCAGGCATTGCTGTCATCTTCATATGTATACCGCTCATATGCTTTGAGCGATTCATCAAACTCGCGGTCCTGCCGCAGGCGGGCGGCATTGGTGAGAAGATTGCTCTTTTTCCCGTCGTTGGCATCCTGGGGGATCGGGACAATGCTGTCACAGTGCAGACAGGTATACAACGATTTTTCAGCGTCGAAAATCTCCAAACTACTCGCGCCGCAGTTATAACATTTTAAGGCCGTCATGAAAAAATCCCTCCTGAAAATTGATCAAAGCAATTCGTTGTATAATCCGATAGACTCCAGGTGCTTTTTGGTCTTGGCGTTTCCCACAAAGAAACCGATCAAGGCCATATAGGTAACCCAGGTCATTTTCTGCTTGCGCGTTTCGATCAGGGAATAGGTTTGCCTTGAAATACCGATGCTGCGCGCCAAATCCCCCTGAGATAGCCGCATCCGCGCGCGAAGGATCGGCAGTTCGTCGGTGATCAATGCGATCAGCCGGTCCCGTTCCATATCGTCGTTATGATCAGGCATGCCAATCCTCCTTTGCCCGGGTGATTTCCACAACCAAACGCATTATACACAATGTATCTGATTTTGTCAATATGTAAACACAAGAAAAGGTCAAAAAATGTCGAGAGGCGTTTCGGAAGAACCGGCGCCGGTTCTCCTTCGCGTTATATTCGCCGCCGTTTACTTCGGTTAAAAGCAGGGACAGAGATTTTGAAATTTGAAAATTTAAATCCGTGATTATTTTATCAAAACACTTCGTTTTTGATAAAATATATGGTAATATACTGAGTATATCAAATACAATAAAGACCCGGGCGGCTCCGGGAGAGAGCTATACGTCGGCAGGCTATTTTGACGAAAGGGAGAATCCGATGAGACGGTTCAGAAGATTTTCAGCGTTTATAAGTATGTTGATGTTATTGGCCGCCATGCCGCTGCCGCTGTCGGCTGAGGAATCGCGATTCCTCAGCGATATGGCGTTTGACGCGGTGGTGGGGTGGGAAAACAGCGCCATCGGCAAGGTCGGCGTGGACCGGGGGCTGGACGGCAAACCCCTGCGGTTTCGGACGGGGGCGGCCTTTGCTTACTACGAAAAGGGGCTGTGCGCCCACGCGGACTCCCGGCTGACCTTTGATGTGGCCGGGCTGAACGCCGTCCGGCTGACCGCCGTTATCGGCGTCCATGACGGGGATAACAGCGACGCGAAGGACGCCGCCAACGTTTTGTTTATCGTCAAAGCGGACGAGGAGGAGATCTACCGCAGCGGTTCGGTCAGGATCAACACCGGCAACATCCCCATTTCGGTGGATATCCCTCTGGGCACGGGCAAGCTCTACCTGATCACGGCCGGGGTAGATTCGATCCGGGGCGCCCACAGCGCCTGGGCCGACGCAAAACTATTTTTTGATCCGGATGCGGGCGATTACCTGCAAAGCATCACGGCCACAGCCGATAAAGCCGTTTTCGCGTTGTCCGAAACGGCGCGTATTACGGTGGCCGGCATTATGGCGGGCGGCGGGCAGGCGGATCTGTCAAAGGCGGATATCCGCTATACCTGTTCGGACGATACCGTGCTGACGGCAGGCGCGGACGGCGTGCTGACCCCGATACGGCCGGGGGCCGCTTCGGTCACGGCGGCAGTCACGCTGAACGGCGTTACCAAAAGGGACACGATGGATTTTATCATTACGGGAGAGAGGCAGGATACGATGTGGCAGGTATTTTCTCCGGACAACAATACGCAGCTTGTGTTGATGCTGGGGCCGGACGGTTCCCTGCAATACAGCGCGGCGCAGAACGGGGAGGTGGTGATCCGGCTCTCTTCGCTGGGCATACAGAGCGGTCGCGGGGACTTTTCCGCCGGGCTGGCGTTCCAAGGGCAAAGCAAGCCGACCGAGATACGGGACGTCTACACCGTCGCCTCCCGCAAAAAGAAGGTGTATGTCAATCACGCGCATGAGTGTACATACACATTCCAAAAAGGCGATATGTTGTTTCAGGTGATCGTCCGCGTATACGACGACGGCGTGGCTTTCCGGTATGTGATCGAGAGCTTGGACCATACGGAGCAATCCCTCCGGATCACCGGCGAGCAGACCGGGTTTACCGTGCCCCGCGGTGCCAACACCTGGGCCATGATCCACGATTCCGGCAATATTTTCTCTTATGAAAGCGATTATCTGCCGGGCAAGATTGAAGTGCTGAACGGCAATTATTGTCTCCCGTTTTTATATGAGACAAAGGGCGGCGCATTCGTGCTGCTCTGCGAGGCGGATTTGACGGGGGATTATGCCGGCTCGATGCTGAAAACCTCCGGCGACGGTATTTTACGCTATTCCTTTACGCCGCAGCAGAAAACAGCGGTGACCGTGAAAACCCCCTTCACCTCTCCCTGGCGGTATGCCGTGATCGGCGATCTGGCGGCGACCACCGTCAATACCATGGCGGAAAATCTGTCCCCCGAACCGCCCGGACCGATCGGGTGGGACGGCGATTTCTCCTGGGTGGAGCCGGGCACCGCCGCCTGGACCTGGATGGTCGGCGGCGCGGGGATGCAGGGGAATCAGGCCGACACTAAAAAATACATTGACTTCGCGGCGGAGATGGGCTGGAGATATTACATTCTGGACGACGGCTGGCAGCCGAACCGCCACGAAAACGGCACGGGCCCGAACGGCGCCCTTTACACCGGCGTCCGCGCCTGGTTCCCGGACATTATCGAGTACGCGGAGCAAAAAGGGGTCGGCATCATCGTCTGGGTACACTGCAACGATCTGCGGACCCAGGCGCTGCGGGACGAGCGGCTGCCGGTGTGGGCCGGGATGGGAATCCAAGGCGTCAAGGTCGACTTCTTCGAGAGCGAGGCCCAGGACCGCATCAAGCTGTATAACGATATTTACCGGGACTGCGCCAGGCATAAGTTAGTGATGAATCTGCACGGCGCCAACAAGCCCACCGGCGAGGTGCGCACCTATCCCCACGCGCTGACCCGGGAGGCGATTCGCGGGCAGGAATATTCGGATGTGCACGGTCATCAGCTGGCGACGCTGCCCTTTACCCGGAGCGCTGTCGGGCCGGGCGATTTTACCGAAGCGCTTGTTCCGGCGGGGAAATCCGATACCACCACCGGCGCCCAGATGGCGATCTCGGTGCTGCTCCAGAACGGCATGCATGTCATGGCCGGCTCGGCGGAGAGCTATCGCAGCAGCAACGCCTATACCTTTTATAAGGATTTCCCGGCTGTCTGGGATGAAACCAAGCTGCTGGACGGGTATCCCGGGGAATTCGCGGTGATGGCACGGCGCCGCGGAAACGTCTGGTATGGCGGCGCGGTCACGGTTGCGCCGCGGACAGCCGGCTTTGATCTGCGCTTTTTGGGTGAGGGGAGCTATACCGCCTATATTTACCAGGAGGGCGCCGCGGCAAGGGGCGATGTGGTATTGCGGCAGACGGACGTCACCCGGATGGACACGCTGACCATTGCTATGCAGGCGAACGGCGGCTGCGCGATAAAACTTGTCCCGGAGAATGACCAGCCGGCTCCCTCGGACGCCGTGACAGAGCTGTTGATGGCCTTGCCGGACACGATAACGGCGCAGGATCAGGTTGAGCAGGTGGAGCATGCGCGGGACGCGTTTGACCGGCTGTCGATAGAGGAACAGCTGAAGGTGCCGAAATTGTTGGTTGAAAAATTGGAGCGGTTGGAAAAGCAGCTGAATCCCGATCCGGTAGTATACGGCGATGTCAACGGCAGCGGCGGCGTCGATATCGGCGACGCCCGGTTGGTGCTGCAGCATTTGGTGGGTAAGATAGCCTTGACCCCGGAGCAATTTGACCGCGCCGCCGTCCGGGAAGCCGGCAGGGTGGAGATCTCCGACGCGCGGCTGATCCTGCAATTTTTGGTCGGCAAGATCCAAGCGTTTCCGCGGGAAAATGTTGTTTAGGGAATCCGATAATCAATAAATAGACAGGAAAGGCGGAAAAATCATGGTTAAAAAGCGGATGTTTGGTATGTTGGGCGGGGTGCTGGCTTTGGCCATACTGATCGGGGCCCTCGGCGTATGGCGGCCTGTCCGGGCGCAGGAGGAGGACGCGTTTGTGCCGGGGGATGTCAACGGCAGCGGTGCGGTGGATATCGGCGACGCCCGGATGGTGCTGCAGCATTTGGTCGAAAAAATCACGCTGGACGAAAACCGGCTGATCGCTGCCAATGTGGACGGCAAAGGAGTTTCGATCACCAGCGCCCGGCTGATTCTGCAATTTCTGGTGGATAAGATAGACGGCTTCCCGGACGCCCAGCGGCCGCCGGAGCTGCCCGATCCGCCGCCGGGTATGCGGCCGGCGGTGCTGCCCACGGCGGACGGACCATTGGAAGGAGCGGTGGACGTGGTTATCAAGGATAAACCGGATACATTCTGCAACCCCATCAATATCAGCTATCAGTTCCAGAATGACGACAGCAACAGCTTCAACAGCCGGGAATCGGCCGACCCCGCGCTTATCATCTATAAAGGCGAATATTTCCTCTTCGCCTCCCACGGCACCGGCTACTGGTGGTCCACCGATATGCTGACCTGGAATTTCGTCTATGTCAGCAAGGCCGCCATGCCCGAGATCAACTATTTTGCCCCCGCCGTCTGCGTCATCGGCGACACCGTCTACCTGACCCATTCCAGCGGCGGCGCGATCTATAAATCCGATGACCCCAAGGGCGGCCAATGGACCCGGGTGGGCAAGCCGATCCACTGGGACGACCCCGCCCTCTTCGTGGACGACGACGGCAGCGTGTACTGCTACTACGGCTGCTCGCCGGTGGACCCGCTCAAGGTGGTGAAGCTGAATCCGAACGAGAACATGAAGGTAATCGAAGGCCCGGTCGAGATCTATCAGTCCAACAAGTGGGCCAACGGCTTTGAGATGAGCGGCGACAAGAACGAGGTGGGCAACGACCCCTGGCTGGAGGGCCCGTGGATGACCAAGCATGAGGGCAAATACTATCTCGAATTCGGCGTCCCCGGCACCGACGCCGCCTATGCCGACGCCTGCGCGGTAGCGGACGCCCCGATGGGGCCGTTCACGCTGTGCACCAACAGCCCGGTGTCCTATAATGCGACCGGCTACCTGATGGGCGCCGGCCACGGCTCCACCCTGCGCGACCTGCACGGCAACTACTGGAAGATCGACACCGCCGTATTGTCGGTGAACACCATGTTTGAACGGCGGTTAGTACTCTTCCCGTCTACCATCAACGCCGAACGGCAGGAGATGTACGCCAACATGGTGCGGGCGGACTATCCGATCTATCTGCCCGAGATTATTGGGGGCGGCTTTGAAAACCCCGGCCCCGACTGGCATTTGGTGTCCTATGGCCCGGCGGCGGTCAGTTCGTCCTCTAATCTGAATTCATCCAAGGGGCCGGATAAAGCGTTCAACGAGAACATCCGCAGCTGGTGGAGCGCTTCCACCGGCAACGCCGGGGAGTGGATTGAGGCGGATTTCGGCAAGTTGGTGTCGGTCAACGCGCTGCAGATCAATTTCGCCGAGCAGGACGCGACCGGCAAGAATAATCTGCGCAGCAACAGCTGGGTGACGCGGTATCTCGTGGAGTTTTCGCAGGACGGCGGCACATGGCACACGTTGGTGGACAAGAGCGGCGCCGTGGCCGAGCCGAATAAGGCGCAGGACTACACCCACGACTATTTCGAGCTGGCAAAACGTATCGGCATACGGTATATCCGGGTGACCAATAAAGGCCCGGTGCCGGCGGGCGGCAAATTCGCCATCAGCGGCATCCGGCTGTTCGGCCACGGCGGCGGCGACGCCCCGGCCGAGCTGACCGACTTCACCGTCAACCGTCCGGTATCCGACGAGCGCACCGTCACCCTCAGTTGGACCGCGGTGCCGGGCGCCCAGGGCTACTTCATCCGCTACGGCAGCCGGGAGGATGCCCGGCACATCCAGTGGCAGGTGATTGGCGCCAACACCGCCACCATCCGCAACCTGATGATGGGGGTGGATTACTGGTTCACCATCGACACCTACAACGACAGCGGCTATACGCCGGGGACGGTGGCGAAAAAGGCCGGGTGGACCGTGCCCCGCCCCGCCCGCCCGGTGGAGGGCCCCGATCCGGAAAACTTCAAGGATACCGACAAATACCCCGTCTATGAAGCCGAGGCGGCGACCGTCAACAATGCCGATATCCGCAGCGACCGGGACGCGTCGGGCGGCAAATCGGTCGGCAACCTGCACAACGCCGGCGCGTATTTGGAATTTAAGAATATAGAAGGCGGCCCGGAGGGCGGCGCGGGCACGCTGTGGATCGTGTATTCCAACGGCAACGGCGGCGCGACGGTGCGGACTACGGTGACGGTCAACGGTACTATCCTGGGGCAGTTTGTGCTGCCGTCTACCGCCAACTGGGATACCTTCAAAGGATTCGGAATCCCTGTCACCGGATTGACGCCGGGGGCAACCAACACCATCCGGTTAGGCGGCGGGATGGGCGGGTTCAACGCGGATTTTATACAGGTCGTGTATGAATAAAAGCAGCCATAAAAATAGCTCCCGCGATGAAGCGGGAGCTATTTTTATGGCGTTCGGTATATCATCGACCGGTCTAAGTAACCGCTGATCTGATAAAAACAGGATTACCCCGGAAGCGTCTTACCAGCCGCTGAAACGCGCTATCCCAGCTCTTGTAAGCACCGTCTGCGTTTATAACGGGTATATAAGAGGAGTACGCCGATGGATCCTGTCATGGCTATCAGCCCTGCGCTGAGGAATACCGTGACGCCGGGGCCGCCGACGAAGGGGAGGATCGCGCCGATGTGGTAGCTATTGGTGAAGCACGGCCGGGCCACGGGGGTGATTTCGGTATATTCCGTCCATTCCGGAATATCGTCCCGCTCCCCTTCGGTTTTTGCTTTATACCGTACATCCACATGAATATGGTTTTCGACGACCGATACATCCACCTTGATCAAATACTGCGTCGGGTCATAGGTCCAGCTGTCCGCGCCGTCGTCGTTCTCCTCCAACAGGTAGTAGTATACATCCGCGCCCAAACCGGTCAATGCGAAGGTAACGGTACCGGCGCCGTTGACGCTCTCTACCATCGGCGCCGCGGGCGGATCCAACGAAGCGCCGTTTGCGCCGACCCGGGTAAGCCCGAAGGTGAATTTTCGCGTATTCTCGGGTGCCGGCGGGTCGCCGGTGATCTCCTTTTGGACAGTGATCTCGGTATCCGCTATGAATTTTTCATTGCCGATATGCACGCTGTCCGCCACAAACGGGACCGCGGCATTCGGGATTGAGAACCGGAGCTTGCCCTCAAGCGCGCTCTTTTCGGTCGATGACTGCGCATACAGTACGAAGAAGGTGTAGTTATCCGGCGCGTCGGGGAGAACATATCCGTAAGGCGCTTCCTTTTCGACCAACAGGTAGGTGGCTTTATGGGTCGGGGTAAGCCAGGGCGAGGTGAACTCCGCTATACCGTCCGGGTCGGTCGTCGCCGACTGCACGTAATAGAAATTCATGAACACATCGGTCCCGCCGGTATTGCCGGTTTTTATCGGGATCATCTTGGAGGGGGCGGGGGAACCGAAATCCACGTTGCTGGGAATCGCCATATACAGCTCGAATTCGGCGTCCTTCAGCCGTCTGGCCGGGTTCCCGTCTTCTTCTTTATATAAGTACAGTACTTTGTTGTCAGCCTTGGTGCTGCCGGTGGTAGCGGTGACGATGTAGGTATCGTTCTTGAAAACGCAGGATTGGCCATAAACCGAAATGGTATTGGCAAAGTTTGCGGTTTTTCCCGGTTCGGTCGTAATCAGCGCTACATACCGGACCCGGACCGGCGTTTCATCCGGCAGGATGAATTCGACCTGGGTGGAGCTGACGACATTGACGCTCCACAGCTCCCCGGGGGTCGCCGAGACCGGCTGGGGGATCCAGACGCCGTCCCAGATGCCGTCATTCTTGGTCTGGGTTTCTAACTCGATGGTGCTGAGATAGAAGGCCAGCTCGCCGTCCATGACATCGATCGCCTTGAACCAGTTCTGCGGGATCCCCGCCGGCACCAACTTCCGGCCGTAGGGGTTGATCTCAATCGCGACATCAATGGCGTTGGAACCGCCCGCGCCTTCAAGATCCATATTCTTATCGAGGGGATTGCTGCTATAGCTGACCTTGGTGCCGCTCTTGAAGGTTGCGCCGTCCTTGGTCGTTATCTCGGCGGTATTGTTGAATGTGCCGGACTTGGTCAGATCCTTGAGCCGCAGCTGGTAATGGATCTCGACCCGGAAATTCTCCGCGTACCAGTCGGCGGTTTCCAACCCGCCGGTACGCAGCGACGACGACGCCAGATCGGTGCTCCAGGACAGCTGCGCAAGCTGTGTCAGATCGACCGAGAAGCTGCCGTTGAGGGCGGTGAGCGCGGCGCTTTCGGTGATGTTCGCGCCGCCGATCTGTCCGGTGCCGGTATACGGCCCGTAATACCGCGTGGTCGGCCGGTGCTCGACGACATAGAAGGATTTCGGCACATACTCCAGCGCCGGGTCGAAGGTATCCTTGAACGCGGCGGCGCCGGTTTCAAAGAGCTGCTGCAGCTGGTTATAGTTCAGGTGCACCGTATAATCGAAGACGGCATTGTCGGATCTCGTCGCCTTGCCGGATTTGTGGATCGGCCAGGCGACTTCGGCTATCGACACATTGCCGAGCGGGCCGCTGCTTCTGCGGGTATCAGCCCAGTTGACCAATTTAAAGGTCGGATAGCTTTTAAGCATATCCTCAAGCGACTTGCCGCCTAAATATTCGCCGAGCGTCAAATCAAGAACGTCCCAGAACACCATCTCCAGATACTCTTTTACCGTCATAGTCGGGTAGTTGAAAGCCGGCGATAACCATATTTCAGAACCCGCTACTTGTGTTTCATTTACATACTGCAAGAAATTTGTGTTCCAATACGCGGCGTGCTCCTGGTATAAATAATCCCTGACCTTCATACCCGGATCCATGTTTGTGGCGCCTGAGCTGGGTATCATCATTTTAAAATCGTCGAGATACATTCTGTAAGAAAGAACTATGGTTTTTGCATCGCTATAGGGCCACGCGGAACTGTTTCTGTCGTCCGGACCGGTCAAAAGCGTGCCGCTGGCGCTGCGGTTATAGAACAAATATAACCGGGTCTCTTTATTGGTTGAAGTGGAGGTAGGGCTGTATCCGATAACATAATTAAACACGGGATCATTAGTAGTCCCGGCCGGTTCCGGATACGCCTTCACCGAGAGATTACTGAATTTATTGGGAGCAGCATCAATGCGGAACATTTTTAATGCCGGATCCGCGCCGTACCGCTCTTCACCATAAAAAAGGATATCGCGGAAATAGATCAGATTGTGATAGCTTCCGGCGGGGACATAGTACGAAATCGAATAATCGACATAATATTTGCCCGTATCTTCGTCCCACTCAATACCGGACACCGTTTTTGTGGTGGTCGGATTATCCGGCTTCGGGCCGTTGATCGGCACCTCATCGTGAGTCTTCAAGTGCTTGTATGTAACGTCGTTCCTGAAAATTTCGGTGTCTCCGACGGCAACCTCCGACGGCGCCTTGACCGCGGTATCGAAGGTGATGACCACCCGGTAGATCTCGCCGTAGGTGCCGGATCCGCCGGCAACCGCGCTGCCCGCGCCGGGGACGGTGAAGGTGAAGGTGTTGCCGGTGATGACGAACGCCGCCCCGAATTCATTGGCTTTGAACGAGCTGCGGGAGGGGCTGGTGCGGGTGATCCGGTCGCTGCTCTGGAACGAGCCGTCGGCCCGGGATGGCGCGCGGTATAATTCGATGTCGATCACCGAAGCGGCGGGGAATACCATATTGGTGCCGAGGGTATCGGTGATGGTTTGGCCGTTGAGCGCTTCCTTGGTGTTGCCGTTGCTGCCAACCTTGATTTCCCAGGAAATCGTATTGTCTTTTTCGTTATATACAGCGGTTTTGGACAGAAAATCCCGTGGCTCCACCCTGACCTCGGTACTGCCGGTGCCGTTGCCCTGCGGCATGCCGATGATGACATTGTTTACGAGCGGGAAG
>Ga0123353_10016671_pt1 | contig 10750 bp, 9 predicted proteins | sample TergutLab28metaG_3_FD_92763 | JGI IMG/M metagenome (GOLD analysis project Ga0123353, IMG submission 92763) | Labiotermes labralis P3 segment gut microbial communities from Petit-Saut dam, French Guiana - Lab288 P3 | ecosystem: Host-associated > Arthropoda: Insects > Digestive system > Gut ... | reverse complement strand
TTCCAAGTTTTATGAGGAATTTGATGTTAACACGTTGTTCTACATTAGCACTCAGCATTATTCCGACGGAGCTCAGACACACGATCCGCTTCTAACAATGGTCACGGCCAGACTAACCGATGCACATGAATGAACTTTTGTGTGACGTTAGAGGGAAGTCCACGGGTCAATGCCTTACCCTCCTCTTCGTCATCAACTTGGCGGGAAATGAGTAATAAAAGCAATCCGGTTTCTTTATTGCCACACCTCGTATATCTGATGGAGAGTTTCCTGCGAGTAAGAGTCCGAGTCTTTGGCGCGTCAGAAAAGAAAAGTAGCAAAATTGCGTCAGCTGTCTTCTATCCTTTCATCCGTCGATTTGTTAGTAGCAACCTACCAGCCTGCACGTTGTCATAACCTAAAAGAATGCAGATGTTGCTTACCGCTAGCAGCGTCTCATAAGAGATGATGTAGAAGGGACCACCAGTGAGTTTTAGTGTTTTCTGAGCCCTCATTATCAGCAGTCCCAAGGGCCGTCGCCAGTACACGTTCTCTATCCAGTGGGTGTCATAACCAGCATCTGCGACCCTCCCACTCTGGAACATCATCATTTGTGTCAACGTGCTTGTTAGTACACTGCATAATTTCTCGGGAGGCATGAATGCCATTGCGCATTATATTCAGACAAATACGGTAGTACTGTTTTGACAGGCGTCCTTGACGTCAGCCAGTTCAATTTAGTCATACGCTTTTTCTTTTATTAACCTGTGTTGCGCAGTCTGTCCAACCTGACATATTACGGCCTGTTTCACAATACAGTGTGCTACAGGCACGTCCATCTAGCAGGGTGTACTGTACCGTGTGGGCTGTCTTATGTACCATAATCCCAGCATCCTTCCACGACTGGAAGTCACCCCTTTATGGAATAAGCGACTAAATAACTAAACTGGAATCCCTGTTTCGAAAATTGACCAGGGCCCGTTGTTTTGTAATAGAAACTACACAGTAGCTTTACATAGAGGATGGTAGGAAAAGTCTAAGCTTCCACTACCACCGGCAGCACCCTGCTGCCATTGATGGTGTAATTCCGCCAGACGGGTTTGAGTTATGTACTTCTTGTGTCCGTTACTTAAGGCTGTGGTGTGGTTTCTATGTTAGGCGAGGCTTCTGTTTGTGTCCTCAGGATAGGTTTTAGACACATATGAAAGAATATAGCGAAGAGGTCTAAAACCGAAGTCAGAATTTTACCTCCTGTTCTCGTTGTGCCCATTACCGCGTAATTATAACTTTCTCATATTCTGTTGCATTTAAAATTTGCAACTTGGCCCTGCTCTCTTGATGGCTCCTGCGTGAGACTTTCATCGATGAATTACGCGGCGCATGGGAATTTGTATTTACAGTTTATTACTTATTGCCTAAATGTTTTGCCACAACAATATTGTTCGAATGACTTGCGCTGTGTTTTCCAAATTAAGCTTATGCAAAATTTTGTTAGCGCCAGAGAGACACCTTCTAACTTCGAACTTCATCATGCCGAAAGTAAGAAATGGAGGACTGAATCAGGATAGCAACTGTTCGCCTTCGTGCCTGAAAGACGTGTGTCCTGCAAAACGTGCAACACACCAAACCAAAGGCGCTGTCGACATTACGCGTCGAATTTTGAATCCAAGTACAAATTCTTCTTGGCCTAGAGATCTGTCGCATTCCTGTGGGAAAGCAAATGCCCTGTGCAAAATGTATACTGTAACACAAAACCATATTATTTAGAAGAAATTATAAGTCTTCTCTCTTTCTTCAATACGGAAAGTAAGTAATTTCTTCAACTTTAGTGGAGTGCGCAAATACTAGTCACCTGGACATACTGCTAATTACAGAAGTCAGACCAAAGTGTAAACTAAAATGTTTTATTTATGTGTCCAGATATGATGAAAAGTTTCTAAAAACTAAGGAATAATAAACAAAGAGTGGGCTTCAGGTGCTAGTAGGCTACTACATCAAATTTTGTGGAAAATAAATGTATAAAAACATAGACAAAATGAATGTAATTCGTGCTCATATAAAAATATCCGTTCTGGCAAAGGGTACCGGAACAAATTCAAGCCACCCATGCTACTCCACCTTTCGAAAGAAATAACACATTTATATCATATGGCGTCAAAGTGCCGTTTATGGAATCACACATTATATGGCCTGCAACATACCAGTTCTGTCAGGCGACTCCCCGCCGTGCAATAGATATACAACTGGAAAATGGTCGCAGCGAAGAAACCCACTTTACTGGATAGGCCAGAGTCGCCTCTGCCAGGCTTGATCTGGAATGAGGTATTAGGCTACTGTCAGGACTCTTTCCATCTCAGTTCAATCTCCTACGTGCTTCGCACCAAAATCCGTTGTCTACTCACAGTGCTCACGTCGAACGCAAACGTGCAGAGCGCGAAGAGCGAGTTGAACAGCTGCATGAACATGACGGAAGAAAAGATGGTGTTGAGATCCCTCGCAGCACTGAAACAGAAACGAATGACGCTGTCATTGAGCGGGGTATGGCTCAGAAGCCAATTCGAATGGTACTCACCTAAGTAACTGCTCATGATAACGTACGCAGACCGCGAGCTCCGAGTACTGCTCCACCAGGCTCACTGTCTCTATCAGGAACTCGAAGTGGCTGCAGATTAAGGTAATTACGTGCAGATAGAAGCAGTCGCAGGAGGCGTGTATCCAGCCGTGCGTGATGCTGCCGGTGGCCCAGACCGTGTACAGTAGTTCGTACGCTGGGGAACTACTTGTATTCAGGAGGGGCCATTCGCCAAAAGGCAGGAAATAAAACCGCCTGCAACAAAATGACCGTCGGTCTGTGTTACATTCTTATTACACTTACACATATCACAGTACAGGTCTTACTTGAAAGTCTCATTGGCATCAAGACTGGGCAGCTCCACAAGACTTCCGTTATGTAAGAGTGGCGTTACAGACCAGTACAGTGTAACGTACATGGCACCAACCATCCAACAGACTGTCATAATTGTGGCGTGTCTATTGGCAGCCTTAGTGAAGCGGTGGAGCTCTGCTGAACGTTCAGCGGCGGCTCCTGTCTGCAGGCAATTGTTAAGGGAGTCCACCAGCCGCTGAAGTTCTCTCCGATAGACGACCAGGGCGAACCATTTATAGAGCGACACAAAATGGCCGCACAAGAGGCCAACATAGCCCAGAAGTTGTTTCGCATCGTAGCGGACACGTACGACAGTCCCGAGCTCACCGAGCCAAAAAACGAAGGCGGAGAACGCCATTATGTACGAGACGCAACCCAAAACCGAGTAAGCTGGGCCGTGGCGCACAGGCCACATTGCGACAACACTGAGTAAGCAGAGGTTCAGTCGCAGAGAGTGAGAGGCGTCCATATGAGACATGGTTGTGAGAAACGAAGTGATTAGTGAGTGAGAAGAATTACGCTGCTGACTAAGAAGAATCGACTGTCGCTACAAGAAGGTACAAGATGTGCGGGAACCGATGCAGCTGCTCACATTGAATAAATAAAAGCTGCATTACGGTATTTACAAAGCGATTCCCTAAATTAAAAAAACTGGCGTGACGCGGGTGACTGAAACACGTCATGCAGGATTCACGAGTTGCGAGAGTCAGTAACAAGGAGCAACTTTACGTTCTACGACGCTGGGAGGCGTGTGATCTCATATGTACGACGCTCTGGTGATGTCTATTGTGCAACTGGTTTCTTCTTCTGTGTACTCTGATGTACCGTTATCCTTTTCGAGCCAGACTTTCATCTAAATCAGGCATTAATAACATATGAACTGCGCGTCACATGGGAAATTTGATTCTTCTTATGCTAACAATATTAGTAAACTAACGCATCTGACAGTATGATCATCAGTCCTGATGCTTGTCTTTCTCGTGTATCTAAAAATGGCGTCAGCCACCACTTTCTACTGCACCTACAAAGTAAATTGCAGCAGCTCACAAAACCCATTTCTTCGTTTTAAGTCAGGATGTCTAACCTTCTTAACTGCGAAAGAGACCGACACGCTGTAGTCACTTTGGAACACAGCGTTGAGGTTCTGACCGAAACAACAGATCTTCTTCTTTACAAAGATGAAAACGAAACATGTTGCGCTGATCAGTTCCTAACCAGTACTAAAACAAAACTGTATCGTATATTGCGTTATTCCGTGGCCCTTCATAGTTACAATTGTATTTTTACTGCCGTGCTACTTACCAACTTGTGACTGAAACTAAACACCCTGTGTTTATTTCTGTGTGGCCAGATAAGTATTTCTTATGAATTTCATAAGAAATCCGTGCATATCATACACTGTGAATCAATTGCTGTTCCAAAACTAGATAATTTGCGACAATATTTTTTAATTGAACCACAAAGACCTCGCGAAGTAGAAAGAGTCTGAAAGAATACTACAAGCTTTCAGCTGAGCAAAGTATTCTCAACCCAGCATAACAATTTCAGTAAGGCTGTCACATCGTTGACAAAGGTGAGTCTAAAACCTAGGAAGTGTGTCATCCCCGTTGTGTGTGTGAAACTAGGAAAAGGAATGTAGTCAAACACAACTTAATCACTGAGGTGTATCTACAGCGATGGAAAATTGTAGCTGCTTGTTTTGGACACGTGGAGGAGGGGGAGGCTGCTTTGGAAGAGACGAAACGTGGGTGCATTCAACAAATGTTGAGAGACTGGAATTTGGAATATTTAGCCCATTTCCTGTGCAATTCTTGCCAAACGCAGGCTATGTAGTCTGTATGTTCACAATGAGATGCATCGTAAATTGTCTGGTGGTCCCGGACTAAAAGCATCACTCTTTTTACATTCCTTTCCTATGCAAAATAGCAGCCATCACTACCGATCAGGGTGCGTACCAACCAACAGAGTCGAGTCGAGTCTAATCCAGTCCAGTCAGACTCACAAAGACGCGGCAGTGACTCTGTGGCTTGGTTACAATGGCTGCCGCAGCCGTGCGTATATACCAACAGAGTCGAGACGAGTCGAATGGAGTCCCACGAGACTTGCCTCGTCAAGAGTCTTGATGTCGCATGTTTCATTTTCATCAGTCAGACTCGAGTGTTCGGGCGTGATGGTTGCTGTCTTGAGGAAGAAATGGATGTGGAAAAGCTGATTCTCTTAGTTAAGGACCACGAGACAATTTACGACGCCTTGCGTTGTAAGCACTGAAAACGAGCGTTTGGTTGAAAATGTCACAGGGGATGGGCGTAGGTAAGTGGAGAGCTTCGGTGTTTTGTTGCGTACTTTGATGATGATGAAGATGTGGATAAAAACAAAAGCAACAGCAACACTAACAGTAGTCACAACATTGTTCTTATTTTTATTAGGCCTTATATAAAAAGTTTGATACGTTATTTTTGGCGTAGGAAATAGTGATAACAGACTTTAAACTGGTTTCAAATTAAAGATAGTGTAATGTGTACACAGCGTATTATTATTATTATTATTATTATTATTATCTTCATCATCATCGTCATCATCGTAGGAGTCGTTTTAATCAAGGGATAGCTCAAAGAAGGAAGTAATAAAAGTAACGGAATGGAACTGAAGGCTAACAAATTACATTTATCAGTTTCATTTGTGAAGGAATGTGCTTGCGGTTGCGGGTAACCCGAAAGTCTCCTGTGTAACCCTAGATTTCCGCGGAACAGAGTTTGAATACCACTGCTCTAGGGAATACTGTTTACCGTCAGGGACTAAAGGGACAAACAATTAAGATTCATGAAGGATTGATTTGAAATGTATTTAAATTGCTTCTTTCTGAAAAAAAAAACCAGCCGTTTACAGCATGTTACAGTAGGCAGACCTACAAAATCAAGAAGGGTAAGACCTAAAAAATAAATAAAAATGTAGTCTGATTTGTTTCCTTACTGAAAGCCCTCAGTCTGACAAATGTCAATTTCTGTTGTTTTTATTACAACCAAGTAGCGCACCATTATACATCACAATACTTTCTTTTTATATAATGTTCACTCCTACATGTTTCGACACATTTGTGTCATCCTCAGGGAGTTTCAAAACATGTACTTTGCTAAGTTACCTAAGTTCTTAGAATTAAATATAGCCTATTTGTGCATTAGTTGGTTGTAATAAGATCATTATAAAAGTGCACGGTACATGCATTAAAAATGTAAATTTCTATGTTTTACGTGTGGAAAACATGTCGTGCTACACAGCAATAAGCCTTTATACAGATGGTACATCTTGTGTTACTTATAATTTTCCTAAATGGAAACCGTGTTACCCAGCCGTGTGCCAGTGCGTCTATACACTTCTTCTCTACATATTTTGCAGACATTTCTTGACCACTTTACATACGGAACTTCATGGTTTGTGCTTCCATCTCAAGAAGGAAATTACAACAGTAAAAGAAAGAGAGATAGCAGGTTCTGTGTACTTTTGTGTAAATGAAGCAGCATTTAAAACAACTGAATTCAAGGGACCAGAATTTTTAAGTCATGCCTACATTCCGTAGCTTGTTGTATAGCCCCAGTATTTAAGAAATGCAACGTATTTTAAATTTTTACAACAGTCGAGGATATCTCCAACATTTGAATATCAAGTTCAAAGTAAAGAATTGAGTAGGTACAGTCTGATAGCGTTGGGCATTACTGCACATTTCTCCATTCAGTCACAATTATAAAAACCAACTAAATACATCGTTTTAGGGAGAAAACCCTAATTGCCTGTAATTAAACTCTTACATGCTTCGGCAATCTGACCATTACCAAGGAGCTTCCAGTAGTGCAACGAGAAGTGTATATGGATTTAATAACACATGTGCATATAAACTATTAATTCTTATACAAACTAAAATATAAAAATGGCCACTGTTTGATTTATAAATATATTATCTTTATTCCCCAAACTTAAACAAATTTACTAATTATGTTTCTAAGAAGGAATGGGTGCTTTTTCTGTAATAAATTTCAGTTGCTACGTAGTTTCACAAGTAGAAACACATATAGGTTCAGAAAAAAGTGTTCCCACTAAAAGTGGGCGCATTTTGTTGGTTTTTATGCCTGTTATTCAAGCAGGTACAGCTATATGTCCTTCTGGTCATACCATTGAAGTTATACAGAATAAACCCCATGGTACCTATGAGAGACTTCGAAGAGTCCCTGCAAGTTATCGAGTTCATGCAAATTCCAGAACCATTTTGCAAATCGAAACAAGTGCCGATCCTCGCCAGCTGATGTCAGACTGGTTTCGTTATCGAGGAACAGCATCATAATGGAAAGTGTGATTTGGGGTTTATAGTCTGAGATGTGAGATCGATATATTCTGGGTCGTGACGCCATGTAGTCTGGCAGATATTTGTGTACTTTTCGGGTGTACATGCTCTCTCCATCTTTATGTCTTCGACTCGAGATCTGAAAGTGGAGATATCACGTTGTTCAGAGAGTTGCTAAATTTCTTCTAGTCTATATGTCGTATCACAGAAGGCGGGATTCCGCATATCCACCGCTGTGGGAACTTCATATCTCGTGTAATTTATGATTTATTTCACGATACTCTATGACTTGCTTCAAATGGCTTTCTTGCTTGAAGCCCAAACAAGATAAACATGTCTTAATACTGTAAAATGTATAAACTGTAACATCTGTGGGTTCCATATGGGTGTAAAATCGATTTCCTTCTCGTAGAAGGCGCGAAAGAGAAAGTTATGCGACCCCACTGCACGGGGGAAACAAGAATTGAAAGGCCTAAGAGAATCTCAAGGGAAGTGACCCCCTGAGATAACTAGACGTTCATAGCGATCCTATTGTTGTGGTAGTTATGAAACCTCGAGTTCCTCTTGGCCAGCCTCATGGTGTTTGGCAAATCCCTCACATTAAGAAACCAAGTTTTACGACAATGCAGAACTAATGCAGGTAAATATTAAATGTTTTCGTCTATTGATCAGGATAGGAGGATCTGAGACATTGGACCAACTTATTGTAATCTTTATGTATGGACAGCATAATTAGCTAAAACTGTTGCGGGATGTTGGTAAACTAATGATTTGGACAGTAAGTAGAAGGAAGTGGTAAAGGTAAAGTGACCCCGTTACAGGCCCGCTGTGGCCCAAAGGGTGAGTAGAGGTATAGCTACTCTTCCATGACCGCGGCACTAGAAGGGGGTGAGTGGTCAGCAGCACGCCCCGGCCGCACTTTACCCCCGGGAAAGACCCGGTACCCATTTTGCAGGCGGCTGGGTGGGCCCCAGGGACAGTCTGGACGGGCGGAAAATCTCGTTCCCACTGGGATTCGATCCCGGACTGTCCAGCCCGTAGTCAGTCGCTGTACCGACTGAGCTATCCGGCCCACAGAAGGAAGTGGTAGTGGCCTAATTTAAAGGAATATCTTGGCCTATGCTAACAAGGACAGAAAGAAACCATAAACATCTGCCAGACTTGCATTTTTCCTGGGCGAAATCTGAAACCGAGGCAGAAGAGCAACTACTTGATCAAAATTTTAGGTCAGCTTTACCCTATTCTTAAGCTCATCATCAATGCATACTTTATTCCTGAATATGTAGACTGCAGTGCTGAATACATAGTTGGATATATTTCAGTACATAGGCTACTGAACTGAATGAAAGTTGCGAGACAAAGGTTGAGTTGAATATTGTAGGTAATTATGTTTCATTTGTACGGGGTGTTTCTTCTTTAAATGTGCCACGTTTCCTTTCTTTTGGTTTTCAGTCATTATGTTTCAGTGACAGTTGCATTTCGGAGTTATAGAACCGCGAAGAGACGCTGATCACGAACATAAGCGTTAAATATCCCGTCCTTGCGTCGATCCCAGGAACAGGTACCTCTGAGATACGAAACTCTCTGAAAGTTTGACGTGTTAGTCTAGTCAGGCAAATGAGACAAGCAATTAAAACCACTAATCAACAGATGTCTCAGTGTTCAGATTCACTTGACTGTGCGTACAGTATAGTAGATATTAGTTTGGGAATACGTGACGGTGCTGATGGTAAGGCGTCCTATGGTCTGGCTGAGTTTATGACTTCAAGGCAGAGGGAAGAGTTAACAGAGGCCTGAGCTGTTGGTACACATAGCCATTTTCCAGTACCTGAGGGGGCGCCGAGTCCGGACTTTAAAAAAAAAACAGAAGAAAGAGACACTGATTTATTGTAATATTATGTAATGAAGCCATTTCAACTACAGGCGTTTTGTGATGCGGATTTTACAATTACTTATGGTTCGTAAGTATCTAAGTACTTTGAAGGAGACGGCCGGTGTCTATTTTAGCCCTTTACTTTGTTTCTTGCCTAATAACGGTATACTGACACAGAACACTATCTCTGCGTTTAAGAGGTATAAAGTTCAGTACAAAGTTTCTCGTAACAGATTATATTCTGACCAACACTTTATCACAAATGAGACGATATCGACCTCATTATAACCGGTATGTGTTACCAGTGCAGTGCAGTGGACTTGCAACTTTTTGAATACTGGAAGTGTGGAAGTAGTTCGATCGCAATCTTGTAGCACCGCGCAAAGAAATAATTCCTGTCGCTCTACTTGGACTCGTCCGTAGGCGGTGCCGATTCGGGGGGCGGTATTGGGAAGGTGTCGCCGGCTCGATATGTCTGTTTAGTTTGTTACAGGTAGTTACGGAGTGCAGACATTGCTTTGTTCGCTAACAAGAAACTGTTCTTTTCACCGAATACTCGTGCTCAGGCCCTTAGCCAGGTGGTGCAAGTGGATGCACTGCACCTACAACTCTGGCTGCACCCACTAGGAAAGTGCAAAATATCAAACACAAACATGTTAATCAACAGCGAACTGCGTGAAGTCAGTATCACAAAGCCGATCCCTGAGAAAGCACAGTTGCGAATGGCAGAGAGCGCGAGCAGGGAACGAGAGATACTCGTATGTGATAGAGTCACACGTAAATAATGCGGTATCATTGTGGTTAGAGAGCTATGGCGGAACCGTGGGTGCGATGGTAAGAGTACTACAGCGCTTTCCGCTTGTAGGAACCCATTTGTCGGCAGTAGTCCAGAAGCTCTCACTAACAGCGTATAGTCTGCGAATTGCGGCAAGTGTCTGGCACTTAGGCTAGAGATGGAAAAGCGTGTGCCACAAGATACTCATCCATGAAGCATACTACTGTAATACGTTAAGCTCCTTGATTCTAAAAAAAAATGTTTGTATGTATGTATATACGTGTGTATGTGCACGATGTATTGTGCAGGGTTATAGAGCACATTACATAATTAAGGTGTTGATACTGAGGTACTGACAGGTGATCTTAACGCTTATGCATACATAATATATATATGTAAATATGCGTATATAGAGTGTTTCTTTTTCTGCTTGACCGATAAGCGCCTACATGACGCTCTAGTGAGTTTTTGTTAGACTTTCAAAAGGCTATTATGATTGCGATCATTTATCTCTTTCCCGTCATCCACTGTCAGAACTCTCCGAGACGTTGATTACGACGCAACGCCTTGGACCGGCGCTTATTGGTCAAGCAGACGAAACACCCAAAATAGACAGAGTATATGTGCATAACGAGGAGCTAAATGATTTGTACTTCTCACCCAATATTGGGCGGGTGATAAAATCGAGAAGAGTGAGATGGGCTGGGCATGTGGCGCGTATGGGTGAGGAGAGGGGGTTGTATAGGGTCTTGGTGGGTAAGCCGGAGGGAAAGAGACCACTGGGGAGGCCTAGGCGTAGATGGGTGGATAATATTAGGATGGATCTCCAGGAGGTGGGATGTGGGTATATGGACTGAATTGGGC
>Ga0123353_10016670_pt1 | contig 10750 bp, 6 predicted proteins | sample TergutLab28metaG_3_FD_92763 | JGI IMG/M metagenome (GOLD analysis project Ga0123353, IMG submission 92763) | Labiotermes labralis P3 segment gut microbial communities from Petit-Saut dam, French Guiana - Lab288 P3 | ecosystem: Host-associated > Arthropoda: Insects > Digestive system > Gut ... | reverse complement strand
TATATTATCATTATTCTACCCTTAAAATGAAGGTAGCATTTTCCTCCGAAACCATGGCAAATTTCCACTAGGATACAAATTACTACACCACAAAATTCAGCACTGTTTGCAGAAGCTATCGTTTAACTTGGAGTCGCTCTCGGATTACAAGCTGTTTACTGCTGCACCATTTTATGCCGGTGTGGGTCAGACCTTTTGAACTGCGCGTCTGCTGCCACGAATGACCACAGACTTCCGAAGCATGAGCTCACTACATCCCTTATTAGCCTCATGAAAGGGGTACGGTTTGTGCCAAGTGCTGTTCAGAGGAACTGGATTCTGAGTACCCATGCAAATGTAATTGGAAAAGCCGTAATGTATGTGAGCAGGGAACTGACAAAGTTGGTGTGGCCATTATGGCAGGAGGAACTTTACTGGCGTCGTTGTAAAGGACTGGCTGAATTCGTGCTGAACCGTGAGAGATTTAAAGCGACTCGAAATTACAAAGTAATAAATATATATATATATATATACTCTTTCTTAAAAGGCAAGAACTTTTATCTTTAGGATAAATCGTTATTGTCGAATTTTTACGTTTACGTTTACGGTTCCGTGTATCGCTGATCTATATTAATAACTGTCCAACGAGATGCAACACAAAGCAGTCTATTTATTATTCTGCAAGCTAGCTTGGCCACGTTGGAGGGAGATAGCTGCACAGCACAGCATGACTAGTTCCGGAGGCTGTAGTTTCAGTTTTGTGTACATCTGATGATGAGTGTGGTTGAAACCCGACACATGTAGATTGAACTTGCAGAATAATAAATAGACTGCTTTGTGTTGCATCACGTCGGAAAATTATTAATATAGGTTATATGAGAGTTTAAAATGTATTTTCAGCTGTTACGCGGGTTATTTAGCGAAGCTGTAATTTAATAAAACCGTATGTCATCGCAAAATTTTTAAGATGGGTGTGTCACTAACTTTGTAGGCGAGATATGTTGTGTTTCTCGAAACGTATCAGGGACTTTTAATTGCCATTTCTGCACGTTCCGCTTTACAAGAGAATTGCATTTGTCTGTAGGGTTACTTCCTGTCCCTTGCTTTAAGGTCAAGCAATTCCATTACAGATCTGGACAGGCCCAGAGGGTTCCAGAAGTTTGATTTCAAGAAAATCGGCGCACGTAGGTGGTAAGGTTGTCAGCCCTACGCGCCGGCCGCTTTTACCCCCAGGAAATATTCCTGGTACTCATTTCTGTTAGAGGCTGAGTCAATCCCAGGGTCACAGTGCGACCGGAAGGACTGCGGCAATGAAAAATTCCAATGACACCATCGGAAATCGAAACTGCGACCTTCCGGTTTGCAGCGCAGTGCCCCAAGCAACTGCGCCACCGCGTGTCCGTTCTCTCTGGCTCGACGAGAAAAATGAATCTCTGTGCAAAAGTTGTGTGTAACTCTCGTCTTTCTTTTTAATACGATGCTCTTCAGTGACATTTTTGTTTTTATTACAGTGTCGAGGTTTACTAACAAAGCCCTATAAAAAAAGAAAAGAACAAATTTTAACAAGCTCATGCTTCAGATAAACGTAAAGGTACCCCATTACACACCTAGACAGGCCTTTATGGCGCCAGGCGTTTGAGAATCCCAGAAATTTTAGACGGTCGGCATATGAAGGTGGCGATATTGTCACCCCTACGTTGCGAGGTGTGACAACATTGCCACCTTTATATGCCGACTGTCTAGAAATTCTGGGAGTTTCAAACTCCTGGAGCCGCTCTTTCCTCTCACGAAGTACTCCTGGTATTCATTTCTGTCAGAGGTTGAGTCAAACTCAGGGCCACAGTGCGGCCGGAAGCATTAAATCAAACTCAGACTTACCGGTTAAGTTTAAGTTTAAGGACACTTGATGGCACTCTACATTATACGAATCAGTTCCTTTAATGAGGTTTATAATCCTTTAAACTTCTTAGTGGACGCAGGGTATAAGTCACGATGCTGCAGGTCAGAGAGAATTAACATCCACTGTGCAGCAAGTGCTTACATCAATGTGACTGCAAATGCAGCAAAATATACACCCTGGCTTGCTGGACTGATATTGTTAACATCAAAAAAGAATTTTGTTAAATTTCCCTGCGAATCTGACGAAAATTTAAGCTATCGTGTTCGAATGTTTAATATGATCAAAACAAAGACATATTATTTACAATATTTATCCTTCCATAATACCAAACAATCACAGCCTTATATATTGCATTAAATTTATAAATGTAAGAAAAATAAAATTTGGTCTTATGTTTGTTGCATAAAGTGAGAAACATCTACATCAGTGGCTTTCAAAATGTGGTCCGCAGAACCGTGTGGGTCAGCGTGGCCTGGCTACTGCTACTTCAAAATATTTTTGTCTTCCCCTTATCAATTGGAATAAGAATATAATTTACTAAATAGTGTCTATATTTTCTGGAACTTCTTCCTCCGAAACAGTTGTGTGACCGGAAAGAACGTACTTAGTAGAATATGAAGAAAATCCTTTGGTTTCCCTTCTTGCTAGATTTATTGCAATTACTGCTATCAAAATGATGCTTAATGTAATATATTATTAAGCCGACTTCAATGAAAAGTGTTAGGGTTTTAGTATGTCAGTTGTTTGTAATTTTATTACCCCGAGTTTTGCCTTAGAAAGATTCGTTGGTTTAGACAATCTTTAACCTTTAAAGGACGAGACTTATCCGTGTTATATCAGGACTCAGTGAGAATCGCGCAGTAAACACTCTCCACTTCGGTTACTAAAACCGATCTGTTAATGACGTATAAGGCAAAAGTCACTGTTTCATCTGAGAGCCATACAAAAACAAAAAATGCAATGTAATCAGCATGCAGAAATTTTTAATATTAAACCTGGTGTTACGTAAAGTAACGGACAGGCATTACAAGGTTAATGGGCTCGCAGGATAATTGAGGCCTTGAAAGTGGTTGAGTGTGCCAGAAAAGCTGAGAAATACGGCTGTAAATAAGAAGACAAAATAATCTCCTCTTACCGAATTCATACTTAAATTTTGAACTACACTGAAAATGGAAGCATCAAGTTCCTCCGAAGTGCAGCAAACCACATAAAAGACTGCATGGTATAATAAGAAGATCATAATACTAATTTTCCTGTCATGATACCGCAAACCGCCCTTACGCCAATAACCCACGGTTTCTAATTTAATAATTGTGTCTCCTGACAGTCAAATAGGTAAGGTTTTTTTTTCGGTTGTCGAAGAATTTGGGCGGAGGAAGAATAGAGTATTAAGGGCTGAAATATAAGTGAATGGAAATAATACGTTGCCCTTAGGGCTTGTAAAGCACTTACCCGATCTTAAACACTATTTGAACTACAAAAAATCTTTATAGATGCTTCTGTCTAAAAAGACCATCATCGGGTCACCATTACAAAATCCTTAAAATAAGGCGAAATACAGTAAAAATTGTACTTGTTGTATGGGATCATATATGACTTAGAAAGGTAAAATTATTTGAATGTTGACAGATGTTCTTGAATATTTAGTTAATTTTACAAAAAAAAAAAATTACAATAGTTCAGAAATAAAAATGTTAATTGCTGCCGGCAATGAATATTTTATTATTTGTGACGCAATTTTTTATGTGCAAGTGTGAGCAGTAGGCGGAAAATTAAACAAGGGAAACAATATTTATCTCAGTAATTAACCAACTTGATGCACAAAAGTTTTGTTTTACAATAAGTTTATTTCATGCCTCTACATGTTTCGAGCACATGTGCTCGTCATCAGGAGGTCCAAATTGCATTACACAGCAATTTTGACCTCCTGATGATGAATACATGTGCTCGAAACATGTAGAGGCATGAAATAAACTTATTGTAAAAAAAAATATTGTGCATCAAGTTGGTTAATTACTGAGATAAATATACTGAGATGCACGGTCAGCAAAACGTCAAAATTAAACAGGGGAAACAATATTGAAAGCTATAGTGATATATCGACATGAAGCATGATGCATGAGTTAGAATGATAAACTTGTGTTTAACATATGGGAGAGACAGTTTACAACAAGTTCATGGACCAGCAACTGAGAGGGATATTTAAAAAAAATAGAAATGACGAGGGGGAGGGGGAGGGGGGGATTATATAAAACCTGCCATCGAGAATCAGAAATTAAAAGGGTAATAAGGAATGGTTGAGAAATTTGATGATATTGGGTAAAAATGGTGGATAAAATTATTTTTCAGTGCAAGGAACGACAGAAGGAAATAGGGATGTTTCATTTACCTCTATCTCATACATATTTTATTATTTATCTCTATTTATAATGTCTTTATTTTAGCTAGCGCTTTAAATATTTATTAGCCCCTGCCTTTTGTTTACCTTCTTTTATTGTATTTCCTATTATTTACGCATGTAATACAGTCTGCAGCTGTAATACAGTCTACAGCTGTAATACAGTCTGCAGCTGTAATACAGTCTACAGCTGTAATACAGTCTGCAGCTGTAATACAGTCTGCAGCTGTAATACAGTCTGCAGCTGTAATACAGTCTACAGCTGTAATACAGTCTACAGCTGTAATACAGTCTGCAGCTGTAATCCTCCGCATTACCACGGGACCAGATAATTAAAATTAAGAAGTGTAAAATACGCAAACTCCTGAAGCATAATGCTTTTTATATTTTGTTGTCCAAACTAACTTTATTTTGCTCAAACTTCTGTTCCCGAGACAATTTATGCGGCTACTGGGATACTTACTAAACTCACAGGATTCTTTTACTCGTCATAATTTTATTCCAAACTCCTTCCCTTTTTAATTATCCTACGTCCTTAAAGGGTGATATAATGTAATTTACTTTTTTACTGGCACGAAATAAGAAAACTTGAGACTCAATTACAGCCCTCGGCAGAAACGGATACGGAAAAAGAATGCAGGGTGCTTTATGTTTAATTAAATTAAAGCAGCCACTTCATCTTCCAATTCTTGCTAAAATGAGGTTCCTTCCAAAATTTACTTTCAACCACAAGCAGTTTATGCCGTTAAAAAAGGTTATTTCTTAAACAGCCAGGAGTTCAATTCTAATCAAATATTACGCAAGTCATTACGAAATCTGAAGGTTTAGGGTCGATTTCAATATACATATCCAAACCACAGCCTCCTAAATTATTTATTTGTAATTAGTTTTAAAATTTCTTCCAACTACTCCGAAATTTCCTAAATTTCTGTGTATGGAAGGTTAAATTAAAAAGTCACATTTCTCTTATATTTCGTGTGTGATACGTGCCCCATGCACTGACTCGTACCCTTTAACTGTATTACACAATAAATATTTCTGTTTAAATTTCAAGAATATCTTACTTATATCATTTTATTTATTCTCCTGTCGTTTACTTTCAGGTCCGGAGCTTCTCCTCAGCACACTGTTCCAAAATAACATTAAGCTGTGGCATCGATACGGAAAATTATAGAGTAAAATAAACAGGAAGTCTTTGTAAAATTCCCAGTCACCAAAATTCTCAGTCTCACTTCAAAGTTTCTTCATGGTTCTTTTTTTTTATCAATGTAAGTGGCCTACAGAGAGCGACACTTCAGCAGCAGACATGTAGCTTCACATCTGCGAACCATTTAATATTCTGTATCGAGGCACAGTACAGTATAATATGATGGATATAAGGTTTTACTTCGGTATAAAATGGTTTTATTTTCAATCAAAATTTATTGGTACGTGTAAGCTTGATCCGATTAAAAGCGGCTTAAACCTTTAATTAACTCGCTGCAGGAAGAACGGATGACTGATTGCAAGGTAACAAACATATCGGTCGACACGTGAAAAATTGTAAATAGTGTATCGACCTATTCTGTGGCATTAATAGCTTATTAGTTGCCATGTTTTTCACAACCTAACTTACTGTAGAGCGTTATATGTGAGTGTACATGAGTGTAATGCTGGTACACAGTGACGCGTTTCATAACGTATCTAACAATTGTTATATAGATACAGCACGAAATCCTTGGAACAAGATAAAGAGAAATATAACAATACATTGATACTTAACACTTTATAAGATTTTGTTACTTAAAGGTAATGAGAAAAATCGCGGTTTTTCTCGGTCTTCAGATATAATTCATTTAGTTTCATGTAAGAGTAGAGTCAGTAATATCAACTGCTTAGCATTATGCGTCATAAAATGTTTCGATAGCTTCAATTATTGTGTATTTAAATACAAGCATTGATTGCCTGTTTCAAAATAAATCTATAGAATGCTATTCCTTTATTTTTTATTTGATCTTTTCAAAGAGTCGCCTACAATTTTCATAAGAAGAAGCTTGCTTGCGATATGAAGGGTTTGCAGTCGTTATGTGCAAACACTTTGCTTCATCCATTACTTTCGCCAAGTTTCACGTGTACAAATATATTACCCACATTCTGTTGTCTAAGTCAGCTTAGAGCATCGACGCTAGTCGCAGGTCAGTGACAGTCTATGTGAGTTCTACCAAGTTATTCTCTTCTTTCTCGCCACTTGACAACACTCTGGATCAGAAAGTGGATAGGATTGAAGACCTGGTGACAAACAGGCACTTATGGTACAGAACCTTTGCATTAACCTTGCTGACCACAGCTGGTCTGTGTGCAGAACTCTCCCTGCTCAAATCGAAACAGTACTGTTCTGGACTGCATGCAGTCTTTTCGAATTACTAATTACGCTCAAGCACTTCGCATAGTACAACGACCAAAAAAAAAAAACATATATATATGTACATCTCATATTAAGATTTACGATAAAAACACTTCAATTTAAAAGTTACTACTAATAGAACCCTTTTTAATTTCTGAAGTTAGGATAATGTTTTTCAGACTAATGACTAATTTAAAGGCTAAACTTTTGATAAGTCGTTTATCAGTTACCAGCAGTGGAAAGAGATTTTTTTTAAATCTTCAGGCCGCATTTGGGTGCTGAGGAACATACGTGCGCAGCAGAGGGAGCAAATAGCAGGATTGGAAAAAAGCCGCGTTACGAATACCTTCATAATTTACTCTTCTCAAGAAATATTTTAGGGCGATAAAACCAGTTTGCATGTGAAGTTTGGCAGATGTGGCATATGTAGGGAGGGGGAGGCAACTAAAGTGCATGCATGATTTTGATGATGAAAGCTGAAGGAATGATCCACTTATGAGACATAGAAGTGTAGAGCAGTATAATATTGAAATGGGTAATAAAGAAACAGAATAGCAAGTCGTGGACTAAATTAATTCGTCTCAAGATAAGGGCAAGTGATGGGTTTCTGTGAAGGTGGTAATGAAATTATGGTCCCATAAAATGGGGAGAGGTTCATAGTTATCTGAAACTTTTAGCATCTCAAGAAGGGTTCTGCTGCATATAGTCAGATAGTTAGTTAGTTAGTTAGTTAGTTAGGTAGGTGGGTAGGTAGTGTTAGACACATGTAACTTTAAAAACAAACAAGACGCGTCCCTACAAGTTCACTCTATTAGATCATGTATTTAAAATGCAAATGCAGCAGTTCTGAAATGAAGTTTGTACAGAATATGTATCCATTCATTAACAAATTAAAATCCATTTCCACCGTCGCATATTTTGTATGTACCTTCATGGTGAAGTAGAGTCTTCTTTCCATTCCTGTGCTCTTCTACTAAAGCAAATCCTTCGTGTATTGCGGAGTAGCGTAGTTCAGATGCGATCTCCTTAGTCCAAACATTGCTTTACATTAATTATACCTGATGCCTTTACAGCACATTTTTATATGAATGTGGTCATTACATTCTACAAATATCATATTGGAAAACGAATCAATGTACGTAAAGAAACTGGATAGTTTGCTGCTCAACTTGCATGTGGTGTTGAACAGTCTTGTTGGCAACATATCTGGATTAGAACGAATATTGTACCTTACAACTTCGCAGGACATAAGTCTGTAGTGATGCGTACGCGCTGGGTGATGATGGCGTGAGTGATATAAAGGCAAATCTACAAAGATGCCAGGCTAAGATTTGATTAACAGACTGATTGTATGACTAAAAGCTCTCCAGGAATGTAACCAGAAGCAAATTCTAAACAGCACAAACATTTTGAATTAAAAGAAGATCCAGTACAATTTAAATCCAGTACTGATTTTCAGAACCCTATTACCCTAACGTTTAAACTAATGCTTGACTCCCACATACATCCTTGTAATTAGAGTATTTATTTACCAATAGAATCCCCTTTCTATGGATTGTATGGTTATGTTAGACACAACAGAGTTTAAAATAGTGAAATTTTTTAAATATTCATAATTTTCCTAATCACTGATGTTAAGATGCAATCCTAAATACGAAATCATTTAAGATTAAAATCTTACCCGAATTAGAAGAGCAGAAAAATGCAAAGAATGGCAGGATGAAACACTGACACTGATTAAGGACGACAAAAATTATTATCGACAAATCCGGAAAATCAGCAGCAAATTTTAGGACCCACATATGATAGGCGCAATGCTCAAAATATCATCCACAGAAACCGTATTTCAGAATTATGACAATTAAAACTGAAGAATGGAATCAAACCGTTATCTGGCTTCCCGCCATTCTCCATGGATATTTTGTATTCCCGTAACTACGTTCGTCCTGCAAATGAAACTTAATTATACTTAGCACTTGCGTTCTTATCGTTACTAGCTGGAGGATGAAGTAGTTGAGCTATTGCAGCAGAAAAATATAAATTGAAGATAACACAGAAATAATGTGGCTGTAGCACAGATCTTTGATTCTGTGCAAACTTATATACGGTGTGCTAGAATTACCGTAACAATAGCAGCAAATATCAAACTGAAGTTGTTGCAAGTTACTGCATAAAGGGTTTCAGAATATCATTCCAGCATTGCCAGCCTCTCATACAAACTTGAAAATACGAGTTTGATATGCCTTCGAGCTACTGGATTCAAGATTATACTCTCAGGAGCTCTACACTCCAAATACACTAGAATTTAATTGGTATATCAAAATTATCTGTGCAGGAGATAACACGATATGAAAGGAAGGTACTTCAGTGAATCCTCACAAGTCAATATTCTTAATATACTGCCTCCAATTTGTATTTAGGAAAAATAGATTTTAATATACCAATGTAATCTCATAGTAAAACTGCCAGTAATTTTCAGGAATGTATTTTTGGTCACCAAGAATTTCTCTGAAGGATTATGAACATCAGTTTTATCAATTATAACAAGAATATTTTCCCTAAATAAAATTCGCTAAACATTTGCTAATATAGTGCTCAAATTCCTGAATAAAGAGCTAATGCCTGTACCGACATAAAGATACTAGAATTCCAGTTCGGATCTAGAAGGGCAATTAATGCTCCTTCCTAGAGCTGACTTATAGATTGACATGAAATTCATAATAAAAATTTTGCGTCCGTAAAGGGACAAATGCCTTATTTCAAAGTACAATTACTTTCTTCTTGAATTAACATTAAAATATGTTGGAACAAATTACACATCAAGAAAACATTCACTAAACTTACAGGCCTAACACGAACCTCAACATCGCCTGAAACATCTAATGACATAAAGTATTTATTGGTGTCAATGTGGTGCTGCTTCTGCATGCGTGGATATTTTATTGTAGGATTACGTAATTTGCGTAGATTGTTAGAACGTTGAGGTCGCTCTCGGTTAAAGAAGTAGCCGCTTTTTAAACTTCTGCCGAAATAACAGAGAAATCCTTCAGTCTGCATTGTGAAACAGCGTAGTAATTTAGGGGTTGGAAAAAAGTGCAACATTTAGACGGTTCAGGCAGGAAATGTTGGAAATCGACTTCCTTCTAGACCGAGGTTTTAGTGCCTAGTCCAGTGTTAGGTTCTCTGTGATGTATGAGTGGAGGCTAAAGAAATAGTTGATTATCTGTTATGTTGTACATGAGGTTTGCTGTGGTTATCGGAATTATGGGTTTAAAAAAGCGTGTGATTGTCCCAAGAATAAACAAACTACCCAAAAGAGCCGTAAATTATGCACTAATATTATGTCGCGACTTCCCAAGATGGGCAAGAAACGTGTGTGTGCGTGTTTCTGTGTGTATATATGCAGGAATAATAACTTTTCCTCTATGCTTAATTCACTATTTCAATAGACTGCTGTCTTCACACGCACAGTTTCAGAAGTCTTTGATGTTCCGAAACGTAAAGAAAAATAAAAGCAAAGATACAATTTACTTCCAGCAACAAAAAAAAAATTCAACATTAAATTCACCGATAAAAGGAGTGTAGGTACTGTACAAGAATTGCGTAAGGGTGAACAGCAGTGAAATGTGTAGTTGAAAAAAAAGTTTCTCAAAAACGAATATCATCAGAAGAATGAATTAAATACTCTCCTAACGCCGAGACAGGTTCTGATACACATTTAGTAATACATACAAATTTAAAAATATTGTGCTTGACTGCAGTTTACCATTGAAAATTTTGTCTTTTCCAAAGGTAATAATTCTATATGGATATAGCAGTCATAACTCAACTATATAATCAGGTGTAAGTAACTTATCAACATCAACTACATGTTTCGACCATTGCTGCTGTGACCATCTTCAGCTTGGATAAAATATATCAGAGAAGCTATATAGATATAACACAGCACAATTATTAGTATTAGTGTAAGTAAGGGGGAACGATATTTCGTTTTACACAAAGTCGGTGGGCGTGTGTGCAGATGGTAAAGAACCGAGCATAGAACATGTGTTACACTGTTTGTCTATGAAAATGTAGTGTACGTGCCGAG
>Ga0123353_10016668_pt1 | contig 10751 bp, 9 predicted proteins | sample TergutLab28metaG_3_FD_92763 | JGI IMG/M metagenome (GOLD analysis project Ga0123353, IMG submission 92763) | Labiotermes labralis P3 segment gut microbial communities from Petit-Saut dam, French Guiana - Lab288 P3 | ecosystem: Host-associated > Arthropoda: Insects > Digestive system > Gut ... | reverse complement strand
ATGGATGCTGTTAGTAATACTATGCAGCAGATGCTCAAAGATAAGCATCGTGCGGTGCCGGGGATTGTTTGTGTGTTGCATCCGTATGGTAAAGAGTTGAATTTGAATCCTCATGTGCATGTGTTGTTCACAGAAGGTGGTCTAACTAGGTCTGGTGAGTGGATTTCGGTCTCTTTCTTAGAGTATGGTGCTTTGAGGCGTATTTGGCAATATCAATTATTAACTATGGTTAAACGGGCATTGCCTCGGTCTGTGGATAATAGGCGTTTGATTGAGCGATTGTTTAGGGAGCATAAAGATGGTTTTTATGTGTATGCTAAACGGCGTGTGTCTAAGCCTAGGTTGATTGCTGGTTATGTTGGTCGATAGTTTGCGTCATCCTGCGATTGCTGAATCTCGTATTTCTGAGTTTAATGTGGAGACAAATATGGTGACGTATTGGTTTGTGGATGAGAAGAAGGTTAAACAGTTTATAACGTTGCCTGCGCTTGAGTTTATTGGGCGTTTAGTTAGGTTGATTCCTGAGAAGAATTTCAAGTTTATTTGTTATTATGGGTTGTATTCTAGGCGTTCGTTGGGTGTGCTTCAGAAAGTTCTCACACCGCTTAGTCGTGAAAAGGTGCCTGTTAGGTTTAAGGGGGTGGTTGTTTGTTGTCCTAATTGTGGTAAAAGTATGGGTCTTGTTGGTGTGTCTAGGCTTGATGGTGGTGGTGGTTTGGTTTATAGTGCTTGGGGTGATGGTGGTGGTGATGATGATTGTTGGTAGGTCTAATTAGTTTGCGCGAAGCGCTTTGTTCTGAGTTAACACTGTTAATGTTTGTTTCGTGTCTTGTGTGCTAAAGATATATAAGGTTCTGTTGAAACGCTGTGTATAGATGCCGGCCAGAGGGCGCGGGTTCCACCTGATCCCATTCCGAACTCAGAAGTTAAACCGTGTTCCGTTCCCAACTGTAGTGCGGTCTTCGGCCGCGTGAAATCGGGAAAGCTGGCACTACTTCTTATCTTCTTTCCTTTTCTTAATTTTTTGGTAGTTTTTGGTTGTGTTTTGTTTTAGCTGTTTTGCCATAATTTTTATATCTGTGCTTAACGCTATGAATAAGGAGTGAATTTAAATGGGGTATTGCTTTATTCAACCGCTTCTCTAAGCGTATAAACTTTTTAGATACCACTTTGCGTGATGGTGAGCAAACACCGGGGGTATCTCTTGTACCTGAAAATAAGTTACGTATAGCTCAACATCTTGATGAGCTTGGTATTGATGTGATTGAAGCTGGGTTTGCATCGTCTTCTAAGGGTGAGTTTGAAGCTGTTTGTTTAATAGCTAAGCAGGGTTTAAGGGCTGAGGTGGCAAGTGCTGGGCGTTGTCTCCAAGATGACATTGATATGGTCATAAAGAGTGGTGTTCAAACTATGAGTATGATCATTCCTACTTCTGATTTACACATAGAGCAAAAACTGCATAAAACACGTGATGATGTTCTAAGGATTACTGAAGAATGTGTAACTTATGCTAAAGCACATGGTTTAAAGGTTGATTTACTTGCTGAAGATGCGACGCGTTCTGATTTTAATTATCTGCTAAAAGTTTTTCAGACTGCCCAAGACTGTGATGTAGATCGTGTAACGCCTTGTGATACTGTAGGTATTTTATCTCCTGATCACGCATATGAATTCTTCACAAAATTAGTTGATACTATCAAAGTTCCTATAGGCGTACATTGTCATAACGATTTTGGTATGGCTACTGCTAACACTATAGCTGGTCTTGGAGCTGGTGCACAAATGGTTCACGGAACAATCAACGGGTTGGGTGAGCGTGCTGGTAACGCTGCCATAGAAGAGGTTGTAGTTACTCTTCACACTCTTTACAAACAACAATTGAATATCAAAACTGAACTCCTCTATGGTACATCTCATTTGGTCTCACGCCTAACAGGTGTTTACACACAACCTAACAAGGCCGTTGTTGGCGAAAACGCGTTTAAACATGAATCTGGTATCCATACACAGGGTATGCTTGCAAACCCTTTGACTTATGAGCCTTTTCCTCCTGAATTAGTAGGTCGTACTCGGCGTATTGCACAGGGTAAACATTCAGGGTCACATGCTATCAGAGCTGATCTTGACAGTATGGGCATAAAACCTTCTGATAAACAGTTTTACGAAATTTTTCAACGTATTAAAGAATTAGGTGACAAGGGTAAACACGTCATGGATGCTGATGTGTTAGCCATAGCTGAAAATGTCATGGGACTTGGCGGCGTTAAACCTATTGTACTTCAAGAGATGACTTTTTATGGTAGTGACAATGCGCTTGCAAAAGCCTCTGTCTGTTTATGTGTAAACAGTAAAACTGTTTGTGGTACTGCAACTGGTGTTGGTCCTGTTGATGCTGCTATAAATGCAGTAAAAGACGCTATAAAAGAGACTGAAACTATTACATTAGAACAATACAACGTAAAAGCCATCACCGGTGGAACCGATGCAGTAGTTGAAGTAGTTGTAACCGTGCGCAAAGGCCCTAGAATCGTTACAGCTATGGGTGTACGCGAAGACATTGTAAAAGCTAGCATGGAAGCCGTTATAAGTGGTATGAACGTGTTAACTACAGACTATCGCAACGGCAACAACACTAACAATACAAGTAAACCATAAACAACTTATTTTTTCAGCACTTTTTCCATCGTGTTTCAATGAAAACTCATTTTATAAAATTTTGTGACCCGTCGTCTTTATAGATAGGTTTTTATTTAAAAAATGTGTATATCTAACTGTTTAGATTTAACGAGGCAAGAACATGAGGGATTGTCACCTCCATAGCTGGGATCGTTGGGTACTTATTCTATAACTCTTCCAGAGGACTCTCTAATTTTGTCTTATGGTTCTCAAATAACTTTTATATAACAAACAGTCTAAACGTTAATCCAACATGTAGGAGATTGAATTGAATATGCCAAAAATGTCTGGTGCACAAGCACTTTTAGAATCTCTTGAACGTCAAAATGTTGATACAATATTTGGAATTTTAGGCGGAGCTATACTTCCCGTATATGACGCTCTATATGATAACAAGAAAATAAGACACATACTCGCACGACATGAACAATGTGCTGCGCATGAAGCAGAAGGATATGCAAGAGCTAGTGGACGTGCCGGCGTATGTATGGCTACTAGCGGTCCAGGAGCTACAAATCTAGTAACAGGCATCGCAAACGCCTACATGGACTCAAGTCCAGTTATCGCCCTAACAGGTCAAATTCCAACATGTGGTGTCAACTCAAGCTATATGATCGGCCGAGATGCTTTCCAAGAAGCAGACATACTGGGCATAACAACAGCAATTACCAAATACAATTACCAACCCCAAACAGTTATGGAAATCCCACAGATGGTCACAAACGCCTTCCATATTGCAACCACCGGAAGACCCGGGCCAGTCTTAATTGATCTACCTAAAAATGTGCAATCAAGCATTGCTGAAGTCGAATTTACAAATAAACCCAACATCAAAAGCTACAGACTCCCACAGCCGCCCAATCCAACAAAAATCAGTCAAGCTGCTGAACTTTTAGCAAAAGCTGAACGTCCCATACTACTGATTGGAGGGGGTGTCATGTTAGCAGATGCAACTAACGAAATGGTCAAAATATCAGACTTACTAATGGCTCCTGTTGCAACAACTTTTATGGGTAAAGGGGCTTTTCCAGAAAATCATCCCTTATCATTAGGGTGTATAGGTATGCATGGTAACCCTGCTGCTAACAGACTCATAGGTGAAGCCGACGTTCTACTGGCTGTTGGAACCCGGTTCTCTGACCGCGCGACCACTAATTTAGATACCTTTGCAAAAGACGCAAAAAAAATTCAAATTGATGTAGACGCCGCAGAAATTAACAAAAACATAGAGGTAGACTTAGCTATTGTTGCTGATGCTAAAATTTCGCTTAAAATGCTGCTAACGGCTACTTCAGAGAAACTAAAGAAAGGTAAAGGTAAAGCTTGGACAACTCGTGTTAAGGCAGTTAAAGAACAACTATGCCCTCTGCTAAAAGAAAGTCCTCATGGTATGTCTCCAAAGGCTTTGCTGTCTGAATTACGTGAGTTATTGCCTCCAAATGGTATAATTACAACTGAAGTTGGGCAAAATCAAATGTGGTCTGCGCTCTATATGCAAGCACTGCAACCACGGACTTTTATAAGTTCAGGCGGGCTTGGAACTATGGGTTTTGGTTTTCCTGCAGCTATTGGTGCCAAAGTTGCTTGTCCTGATCGTATAGTTATTGACATAGCTGGAGATGGCAGTTTTATAATGTCTGAACAAGAATTAGCCTGCAGTATCACGGAAGATATTCCTGTAATTGTTATGGTGCTAAATAATAGTGTATTGGGTATGGTTGCTCAGTGGCAAAGAACCCTTTATGATAGACGCTATAAGGCCATTAACTTGGGTAAATCGCCCGACTTTGTCAAACTAGCTGAAGCATACGGTGCACAAGGTATCCGCGTGGCGTCTATTGATGAATTCAAAAAGGCCATAAAAACTGCAATTAATAGTAAAGTTACAACAGTTATTGATGTGCCTATTAGTTCAGAAACCGATGTGGTGCCATTTGTGCCTCCAGGATGCGGATTACCTGAACAGCGAGGTGACTATTAATGGAACCTGGAAAAACCAAAATTATTTCCGTACTAGTTGAAAACAAACCCGGTGTTCTTCACTCCATAGCTAACCTGTTTAGACGCAGAAACTTTAACATCGAAAGCATAACTGTTGGCACTACGCAACAAACAGATATCGCCCGCATGACTATCACAGTAAACGCAGACGAAAAAACCATTGACCAAGTTGTTAAACAAGTCGCCAAACAAATAGATGTCTTAAAAGTTGAAGAGCTAGAATCAGGCAATTTTGTTATGCGAGAAATCGCCCTTATCAAAGTTGCAATTACGGACTCCAAAAAACGATCAGATGTAATCAACTTTGTCAAAGTCTTCCGCAGCAGAATAATTGACATCTCACCTGACAGCTTAACAGTAGAAATCACCGGCGGACCAGAAAAAATCAACGCATTTCTAAACCTAATGAAAACCTTCGGAGTGCTTGAACTTGCAAGAACAGGCATAACCGCCTTAACCCGAGGAGCCAAATCCATTAGAATAGACGAGTAAAAAGAGTTACCAAATGGAAAGGCTTAACTTTCACTTTCTTCAAAGTTGCGTCATTCCTTAGGTTAATCTTTAATCATATTTACTAACTAAAAATAGAGTTAATAGAGAAGAAAAAACATGAACATTACAGAAAAAATCTTAGCTACAGCATCAGATAAAAAAATAGTTGTCTCTGGAGAAATCGTGGACGCTAATGTCGATGTATTAATGACTCATGATTTAACCGGACCTTTAGCTGTAGAAGCATTCAAAAAAATTGGTGCTAAAAAAGTCTGGGATAACCAAAAAGTAGTCGTAATTCTAGATCATCAAATTCCAGCTGAATCTATAAAAGCAGCTGAACTCCACAAAACAATGCGCCAATTTGCTAAAGAGCAAAAACTACGTCTATATGACGTAGGTCGTGGTGGTGTCTGTCACCAAGTCATGCCTGAACAAGGATATGTAACTCCTGGTGCAGTTATCGTCGGTTCAGATTCTCATACTTGCACTTATGGTGCTTTTGGTGCCTTTTCTACCGGTATCGGCTCAACAGAAGCAGCTGCAGTTATGACAACTGGAAAAATCTGGTTTAAAGTACCTCAAGCCATTAAAATAGTTGTTAATGGAAAATTCAACAAATACACCACACCAAAAGACCTAGTTCTAAACATAATCGGTAAACTAGGTGTTGATGGTGCAATATACAAGAGTACAGAATTTACCGGTCCTACTATACATGAAATGAGCATCGCTGGCAGAATGACTTTGTGTAACATGGCAGTTGAAATGGGTGCCAAAAATGGTATAATCGAACCTGACAACATTACAAAAGAATACCTGCAAAAACGAGTTAAAACTCTGCCCGATTTTGCAGCCTTAAAAAGTGATAAAGACGCTCAATATGCACAGACTGTAGAATTTGACGTTTCACAAATGGAACCACAAATTGCGTGTCCTTCCTCTGTTGATAATGTTAAACCTATCTCAGAGGTTGGTGATGTACCCGTTGATCAAGCATTCATTGGATCATGCACTAATGGCAGAATAGAAGACCTGCGATTGGCTGCTCAAATATTAAAAGGTAAAAAAGTTAAAGATGGTGTTAGGGCCTTGATAATTCCTGCTTCTCAAGAAGTTTATAAACAAGCCTTAATTGAGGGTTTAACTGAAATTTTTACTGATGCCGGCGCTGTTGTCTGTGGTGCAGCATGTGGTCCTTGTTTAGGTGGTCATATTGGACTATTAGCAGCAGGTGAAACATGTATAAGCACTAGTAACCGTAACTTTATTGGTCGAATGGGTAGTACACAGGCTAATGTTTACTTAGCCTCGCCAGCTGTTGTTGCAGCCTCAGCTGTAACAGGAAAAATAACAGATCCAACAATTTTGGAGGAAAAACAATAATGGAATCTAAAATTAATGCTCCAGCGATAAAATTTGGAAACAACATTGATACAGACGTTATTTTACCTGGAAAATATCTCATATTAGTTGATCCCTATGAGTTAGGTAAACACGCGTTAGAAAGTTTAGATACAGAGTTTGTTAACAAAGCAAAGGGTGGCGTAATTTTAGTTGGAGGTAAAAATTTTGGTTGTGGTTCTAGCAGAGAGCAAGCTCCTATAGCCTTAAAGTATGCTGGTGTGAAATGTGTCATTGCAGAAACTTTTGCGCGTATTTTTTATCGTAACGCTATAAACATAGGTTTGCCTGTCATTGAATGTTCTGGAGTTTCTAATGCTGTAAAAACTGGTGATGACATAGCGGTTGATCTAGAGATAGGTAAAATTCAAAATCTATCTGATGATAAAGTGTTGCAAGGCACTATTTTGCCTCTATTTGTTATGGAGATCTTAACGGATGGTGGCTTAATTGAGAATTTACGTAAAAGGCTGGAAAAGAAATGACTGAATACAAAATAGCTCTAATGTCTGGAGATGGTATAGGTCCTGAGTTAACAGAGGCAACCCTTAAAATTTTGGATGTAGTGCAAGAAAATTTTAGTGTAAATCTAAGTATACTCTCTGCAGAGGCAGGCGATGTTGTATATAAAAAAACTGGTGTCGCTCTCCCTGAGAGTAGTCTAAAAGTTATTCGTGAATCGCATGCTTGTCTGAAAGGTCCCGTAGGTGAAACTGCAGCAGATGTCATAGTTAGACTGCGTTTACTTTTTGATCTCTATGCTAATGTGCGACCAATAAAGGCGTTTCCAAATGTGCCCGTGGCTCGTTCTGATATAGATATGATTTTTGTGCGTGAAAACACTGAAGATGTCTATAAAGGCTTAGAATACAGCATAGGCGATGATACTACAGTATGTTTACGAGTAATTACCCGAAAAAACTGTGAACGCATAGCAAAACGTGCATTTGAAACTGCAATGTTACGTCCAAAAAAGAAAGTCACTGCCATACATAAGGCAAATGTTATGCGCATAACTGATGGTTTATTTAAACGTGTATGTCAAGAAACAGCCCAAAACTATCCGGATGTCAAATATAATGAAATGTATGTTGACGCTGCAACAATGCATCTAATACGTACACCACAAGACTTTGATGTACTCTGTACCTGTAACATGTTTGGTGACATTTTATCTGATGAAGCAGCCCAGTTAATTGGCGGTTTAGGCATGGCTCCCGGTGCAAATATTGGTGACAACTTTGCGTTATTTGAACCCATACACGGTTCAGCTCCTGATATAGCTGGTAAACAAATTGCAAACCCCATATCCATGATTCTATCTGCGAAAATGATGCTAGATTGGATAGGCGAAAAATTCAATGACTCCAATTGTTTAAAAGCCGCTGAAGCTATCGAAAAAGCCACTGTACAAACACTAATTAGTGGTCCAACTGTTCCTGACTTAGGTGGAAAAGCCTCCACAATGCAGATGGCTCAAGCTATTGCTGCAGCCCTAAAACCTTAAGCCTGTGAAAACATGATAAACACTCCCAGAAATATCAAAATTCTCGACACGACTCTACGTGACGGAGAACAAACTCCTGGCGTTTCTTTAACTATAGAAGATAAAATCGAAATCGCTCAGCAACTAAACAATCTGGGCGTTGATATTATCGAAGCTGGGTTCCCAAGTAGTTCTGAGGGCGAACGCAAAGTTGTAAAAGAAATAAAACAATTAGGCTTAACCTCACAAATTTGCGCCTTATCTAGATGTACAAAAAATGACATTGACGCCGCTTTAGACTGTAATGTAGACCTAATTCACATATTCATACCCACTTCTCCAGTGCAGATGAAACACGCAGTAAACATGACACCTGAGCAAGTTCTCTCCTCTGCTGTTGAGTCTATACAGTATATCAAAAAACATGGAGTTAAATGTGAATTCTCCCCCATGGATGCTACACGTACGGAAACATCTTTTCTGCATAAAATCTGCAAAGCAGCTCAAGACGCAGGAATGGATAGCCTAAACGTCCCCGACACTGTCGGATGTATGATCCCTAAAACGACTTTTGAATTATTCAAAGACCTAAAAGCCATAATTAAAGTTCCAATAAGTGTTCACTGCCATGACGACTTTGGTTTAGCAGTTGCTAATAGTCTTGCAGCAGTTGAAGCAGGTGCAGATCAAGTACATGTTGCCGTCAATGGTTTAGGTGAACGTGCCGGCAATGCTGCTTTAGAAGAAGTAATTACTACACTGCATGTAGTTTACGGTTATAAGACAAACATAAACACGCGCCTGCTATACCGCACCAGTCGTCTAGTTTCCTCTTTAAGTGGTGTTTCAGTGCAAGTTAACAAAGCTATAGTGGGTGAAAACGCGTTTGCTCATGAATCAGGTATACATACCCGCGGTGTAACTGAACAGCCCTTAACATTTGAACCTATTAGTCCTGAATTAGTGGGTAGAACACGTAAACTAGTTGCTGGTAAACTAGCTGGAACACGTGGCATTCAAGCTGAGCTAAATGAGATAAGTATCCATCCAAATGATGTACAATTAGCCGAGATTGTTCAACGTGTTAAAGAGTTAGGTGACAAGGGCAAGTCAGTAACTGATGCTGATTTAATATCTTTAACCTCTGCGGTCATGGGTCAAGTAATTGGTGATGAGAAAATTGTTGATTTATGTGATTTAGCAGTTGTTACAGGTATCAGAGTTCTTCCAACAGCTTCAGTGCGTTTAACATTGGATGGTAAGGAGTATGTGGCGGCAGAAACAGGTGTAGGTCCTGTTGATGCAGTATTAAAGGCCATTCAAAAACTAACTGGTAACCTAGAAAAAATTAAGTTAAGTGAGTATCGTCTTGAAGCTATAACTGGCGGCTCTAATGCAGTTGCTGAAGTAGTAGTCAAAGTTGAAGATGAAAAAGGTAACATAGTTAGTGCCCGTGCTACACGTGAAGACATTGTTATGGCTTCAGTTGAGGCAATGTTAAATGGTATAAATAAATGTCTGCTAAAGAATCGTAGTCAAGGCAAAAAACAATGAAAGTAACTTATCAGGGAGAAACTGGTGCTTACAGCGAAATGGCTGTCTACAAGTTCTTTGGCAATAAAGCAGAACCAGTTCCCTGTAAAGACTTCCATGATGTATTTGAGTCTGTAAAAACCGGTGCAGTGTTAAACGGTGTTATACCTATAGAGAACTCTATTGAGGGTAGTGTAAACCAAAATTATGATCTTTTTCTAAACTATGACCTTAAAGTCTGCGGTGAAGTAGCAGTCAAACTTGCACACGTGCTAATTGCCAATCCTCAAACAATTTTTGAAGATATAAAAACAATACACTCCCATCCCCAAGCCTTAGGTCAATGCCGAAACTATCTTGAAAAACATACCTGGGCTCTTCACCCCGAATATGACACCGCCGGTAGCGTGAAAATGATCAAAGAAAAACAGTTATCTAACGCTGCAGCAATAGCTAGTGAAAAAGCCGCTGACCTCTACAACATGAAAATAGTCGCCCGCGACATAGCTGATAACCCCTCAAACTATACACGCTTTCTAGTACTCTCCCACAATGACGCTGACCCCACAGGAGACGATAAAACCAGTATCATATTCTCAGCCAAACACGCCCCTGGAACACTCTACAATGTCCTTGGTGAATTTGCATCAAGAAACATTAACCTAACACGAATAGAATCCCGACCAACAAAAACTACCCCATGGCAATACAACTTTTACATAGACTTCGAAGGACACAGAACAGAAAAACGTTGTATAGAAACCATGCAAGCACTAGAAAAATACGCCGTATTCATAAAAATTATAGGCTCATACTCCAGAGTTATATAACTTAGTTTCCACATCGAAAAAACTTGAATCTTAATGATTTGTAAGAAAGCATCTTGATGGTTGTGAGTTTAGTTTTTATAGGTCATAAAGACGTTTAATGTTGTTTAGAATTGTATTAGTTGTCAAACAATTGTCTTATTTTCTTTCGTATCCTAAAAATGGAAATAGACTACGAAACAGAAATTCTCAAATGTGGGTATGTTTTCTGCTGTAAAAACTGCAATACTGAAAGCTTCACACAATTCAGCGTGTTTTTGAGCTCCTTTTTTCTAACCTTCCGTATACCAACATATGTCACATGTGGGTAACGCGTTAAATTTTTTGTTTAT
>Ga0123353_10016666_pt1 | contig 10751 bp, 8 predicted proteins | sample TergutLab28metaG_3_FD_92763 | JGI IMG/M metagenome (GOLD analysis project Ga0123353, IMG submission 92763) | Labiotermes labralis P3 segment gut microbial communities from Petit-Saut dam, French Guiana - Lab288 P3 | ecosystem: Host-associated > Arthropoda: Insects > Digestive system > Gut ... | reverse complement strand
GGTACAAGGCAGTGCTTCGGTGCTGCCGGGGCAGGCTGCGAAGTCCGCCCCACCTATCGGCGGGGACTTTTTCCCCGCCACTTTTATTGCTTTTTGCGAGGGGAAAGAATGTCTGAGCTGCTCGTTACATGTGATGAATCGGGGAATTTCGGTAGATACACGCCGCGATCTCCGTATTACATCGCGACTTTCCTGCTGCATGATCAAACAGGCGCGGATAGAACCAGCGAGCTGGCCGGAAAACTGGATGCGGCTCTTGCGCCGTTTCAGCTAAAAAACGCCGTACATACCGGGCCGCTGATTCGCCGCGAGGAAGAGTATAAGGAAGTTGACGTGGCGCTGCGGCGGCAAATTTTCCAACGCCTGTTCACTTTCACCCGCGCCAGCAAAACAACCTATCACTCGTTTATCGCGGACAAACGGCATGTGACCAGCCAAAAAGAACTTGCGGAGATCATCTCCAAGCAAATCCGCAATTTCCTGTTGGAGCATCTCGCTTTCTTTCAGAGCTATGACAGGATTGTCCTGCACTACGATTTCGGGCAAGCGGAATTGACGAAAATCCTTGTCAACGCTTTCGGTGACATGCTGAACGGCGTAGAAGTCCGTAAGGTGCTTCCTGTTGATTCCAGGCTTTTTCAAGCCACTGACTTGCTTTGTACTCTTGAATTACTGGCATTGAAAGCAGAAAGTAAAGCGCTAACCCGTTCGGAACTCAACTTTTTCCGCTCCGCAAATGATTTGACACGAACATACATAAAACCAATCCAAAAAAAGCGCATATGAAAATACAATCGCAGGGGACGGCTTTTCAGGGTCGCCCCCCGCTTAGGTTTCCTTTTGCCGCTATTTGATTGGCAAAACGCCAAGTGCCAGCCCCAGGAGGGCCAGGGCTGTGAACAGCGGCACGGCAATCATGGAGCCGATGGCGGTCAGGATCGTCACGATACTTCCTCGCTTTCTGCCTGTTCCTCGGTCGGTTCCTCGTCCTTGCCGCGCTTGCGCAGCCAGAGCACGGCCCCGCCCGCGAGGATCAGCACCACCAGCGCGATAACGACGATGGTTTTGCTGTCGCCCGTCTTGGGCAGCGGTTCGGGGCCGGGCACGGGCATATCCGGCCCCATGGGGATTTCGGGTTCCTCCGGCTCCACGGGTTCGCCGGGGATGCGCTCGTTTGTGACCTCGAACAGCAGCACGGAGCCGTCCTTGCCCACAACGGCCTTCAGCACGTCCTCGCTGCGGTTGTAGCCCACGGGCGCGGAGAGTTCCTTGATCTCGTACTCGCCGAACGCCACGTCTTTGAAGATGGCGTAGCCGTCCTTGCCGGACTTCGCCTCGGCAATCAGCTTGCCGTCCTTGTACAGGCCGAACATCGCCCCTTCGAGGGGTTCCCCGGTTTCCTTGTCCACCTTCAGCACACGAATCTCGCCCTTGGCAAGCTGGTTCGTTATTTTGAGCGTAGTTTCGTTCCCCGCCGTGATGGTGACGGTCTGCGCCGGGGCCAGGACATAGCTGGCGGTCAGGTCGGATTTCTGCTCGGTGACGACATACGTGCCAACGGGCAGGTCTTTCAGCAGGATTTCCCCGTTTTTATCCGTCTTGACTTCAAACTTCACCTCGCCGTTGACGGTCTGCCCGACAACGAGGAAGGGCACACCTTCCAGGGGCGTTTCGCGGCCCTCAAAGGTCTTGACGATGCGCAGGCTGCCCTTTTGCAGCTTGTTCTCAATCTTGACTTCGGCGGTCTTTCCTGCCTCAATCGTCACGGTCTGCGCCGGGGAGAGCACGTAGCCCGCCGTCAGGTTGGAGCGCATTTCGGTGACGGTGTACACGCCCACGGGCAGGTTTTCCAGCAGGATCACGCCGTCCTTGTCGGTCTTGGCCTCCCTGCGGATTTCGCCCATGGCGGTCTGCCCGACAATCATGAAGGGCACACCCTCAATGGGGGTCGTGCGTCCCTCGAAGATTTTTACTACGCGCAGGCTCCCGCGCTGGAGCTTGTTGTTGATGGTCATTTCGGCGATTTTGCCTCCGGCCACGGCGATGGTCTGCGCGGGGGAAAGCACGTAGCCCGTTGTCAGGTCACTTGCCAGCTCGGTCACGGTGTACGTGCCCACGGGCAGGCCCTCCAATAGGATGATGCCGTCCTTGTCGGTCTTGGCCTCGATACGGATTTCGCCGAACGCAGTCTGCCCCACGATGGTAAACGGAACGCCCGCGATGGGGGTCGTTTTGCCCTCGAAGGTCTTTATAATCCTGAGAGAACCGCGCTGAATCTTGTTCTCGGCACTCAGGGACAGTACGGTCACAGCCTCGCCCGCCGCTTCAAACAGCACGTCATACTTCTGGTCGTCCAGCACGTAGCCCTCGGCGGTAGTCAGTTCCTGGATGAAGTACGTCCCGAAAGGCAGGTCTGCCTTGGCTTTACCGTTCCCGTTCTGGTCGATATTGATGGTTTCAATCAGCGCCCCGGCGATGATGGCGATGCTGCCGTCAGCGGCAAGGATATTCTCCTTGGCGAACAGGCCGAAGGTGATCTCCTTCCAGGGGGCGAAGTCCTTGGGCGCGTTGGCGGGCACCTCCCACAGCTTCTTGATACGGATTTCCGCGCGGTAGCGTTCGTTCAGCACCGTGATCTGCTTCGTCACCACTTCCTCCACCTGGCCGTTGAAGTCAAGCGTCACGAAGTGCCGCTGGTGACCATGGCGCTGAGTGTCCAGGATGAAGCCCGCGGGCGCGGCGGTTTCCATGATCTCGTAGCGGCCCAGGGGTAGCGGCTTCGATTCGGCCCTGCCATCCTCGTCTGTGGTGATGGTGTCCACCACAGTGCCCTTCTTGATAATCAGCTTGCCGAACACATCATACAAATCCTCGGCGGCGACGATTTCAAAGGTCGCGCCGGGCAAGCCGTGCAGCTCGTAGATGGGGGTGTAGCCGCCCTCGGTCTTAGCCGCGCCCACAAAGATTTCGCCGCGCTTTTCCACCACGATACGGCCCAGCTTCAGCTCGTTGGGGATGGCCCCGCCGTTGTTGACGTGCACCTTGCTCACGGCCTCGTCCTGCCCGGCATAGGGCACGTCGATGGCGAATACCATGTCGTTGAGCTGGTAGAAGGGGTTGGTTTGCAGCTCCTTGACATAGAATTTCCCGAAGGGCAGGTCGCCCTCGAATTTGCCCTTGCCGTTCTCATCCAGCGTGATGGTCGCGATCAGCGCGTCAGCGGGAAGAATTTCTCCGAAATCTTCTCCCGTGAAAAGGCCGAACACCACGTCATGGAACGCGGAATAATCGTCAGGCGCTCCCACGGGCTTCTCCATGACCTTTTCCAGGAGGATTTCAACCTTCTGTCGCGCGTCGTCCACGCCGATCCGCGAGGTAACGATGGCAGTGTGCTGGTCAGCGTACACCAGCGAAACCGGGTGCGGGGTGGCATCCAGCACGAAGTCCATGGGGGCCTTGGTTTCGACGGCAAGGTAATTGCCGAGGAACAAATCCTTGGTCGTAGCCGTGCCGTCCTCGCCCGTGACGATTTTGTCCACTACTTCGCCCTGCTTGGCGCGTACCGTGCCGTCAGGGGTCACGTTGTCCTCCGCTGCCACGATGTCGAACTCCGCGCCTGCGAGGGGCCGCAACTCGAAGATGGGCATCAGCAGCTTGCCGAATTTCGTGTTGACTTCCACCGCGTCCACCAGAATTTCGCCGCGTTTCTCAATGGTGATGTTCCCCTTCACGGGCAGATTGCGCATGGTCACGGTGACGATGGCCTCCTGCTGCTCGGAGCTGATGGTGAATTTCACGGGGGTGTCGCTCAGAAGGTAGCCATAGGGGGCCTGCACCTCATAAAGCTCATACTCCCCGCTGAACAGGGGTTCCGGCATGACAAGGGTGCCGTCCGGCCCGGTTTCGTAGGTGTCAATCTTCGCGGGGGTGGGATACCAGACGCTTTGCGTCACCCACTGGCCCGTTTTCAGGTCTTTCACCTTGAACGATGTGCCCGCCGCAGGGATCACCTTGCCCGTGGTGTCGTCCAGCTTGACGATCTTCACGCGGGCGTTGTACGTCGGGTCATTCAGGATGAAGCGGTAGATGTGGCCCTCCATGCTGATGAACACGTCAAAGGGAGGAACCAGCTTGACATCGCCGGGGGCCTCTATCTCACGCACGGTATACACGCCGTAGGGCAGCTTTTTGCTTAATGCATATCCATTCTCATTCGTGACAAGAAGGTCGCGCTCGCTGGCCTTGGCGTTGGCATAGGAGCCGGAGGCTTTCAAGAACACCTCAAACTTCGCGTCCACCACAGGCGGCTCAATCTGCGGGTTGTCCTCGTAGCCCTCCACGGGGGTATCTGAGTGCTTCACAATACCGATCTGCCCCTCAATGACCTTGTTGCGCACGGTGCCGTCCAGCATGAGGACTTCGATGTCCTGGTCGCCGTAGGCAATGACGATCCTGTGCGCGGCGGTGTCCATGGTGTAGCCCACGGGTGGCACCTTCTCACGGAAATAGTAGGTGCCGAGAGGCAGTTCCTTGGAAGTGGCCTTGTCGGTCACGCCGCAGTAGATCGTATCGAGGACGGTGCTCTGGTCAGCGGCGAGGATTTCAAAGACAGCGCCGTTCAGGGTGCTGTCGCCCTGCGCCACATCGCCCGTGACCACATCCCGCTTCGTGACCGTAATCTTGCCAACCTGCGGCTTCTCGCCCACGGTTACGTCGCTGTAGGTGATCTCCACGTCCTGCCCGGCATACACCAGGGAAGTGTTGAACGTGTTTTTATTCCTCACGAACCCGTAGGGGGCGGTCTTTTCAGTCACCACGTAGGCCCCCAGGGGCAGCTCCTTGGTCTGAGCCTTGCCCTGTGCGTTCGTCGAAATGGTATCGACAAGGGTGCCCGCCGCGTTCCTCACCTCGAACGCCGCGCCCGTCAGAGCGTAATCGCCCATGCTGGGGTTGATGTTCGTCTTGGTGACGCGGATGATGCCCGTCTGCGGGCGTTCGGGGCAGTTGACGGTGGTGTAGGCGCAGTCCACGTCCTGCCCGGCGTAAACCAGGTTGGCCGTGAAGTCGTCCGTGTTCCTCACGAAGCCATAGGGTGCCGTGCGCTCCCGAACCGTGTAGCTGCCCAGCTTCAGCAGCTTGCTTTGGGCCTGGCCGCTGGCATCGGTCGTGATGGTATCCACGATGGTGCTGCCGCTGTAGACATCGAACACGGCCCCGGCGAGGCTGTAGTCGCCCATAACGGGGTTGCTGTTGGTCTTGCGGATGTTGATCCGGCCCGGCTGGGGCTGCTCCACGACGCTCACGGTGGCGGTCGTGACCGCGACGTTCTGCCCGGCGTAGGTCAGGTTGGCATCAAAGATGCCGGGGTTACGGATGAAGCCGATGGGGGCCGTTTTCTCCCGCACCTGATAATTTCCGAGTGGAAGCTGCTTGGACTGCGCGTGACCGCTTGCGTCCGTGGTGATGGTGTCAACGACCGTGCCGTCGCTGTTCAGTACCTCAAACATGGCCCCGGAGAGGGAGTAGTCGCCCATGGCGGGATTGCCGTTGCTCTTGTTGACATGGACGATGCCCACCTGCGGCTGCTCCGGCACGTCAACGCTGGACGTGGCAAGCTGCACGTTCTGCCCGGCATAGGCCAGGTGGATCACGTAGTCGGTGCTGTTGCGGACGTAACCATACGGCGCGGTGCGCTCGTTGATGGTGTAGTAACCCAGCTTCAGCGTTTTGCTTTCGGCAATACCCGAGGCATTGGTAGTCACCGTGTCCACCAGATTGCGGCTGCCGTCGAAGATGTCAAAGACGGCCCCGGCCAGGCTGTAACTGCCCATACTCGGGTTGGCATTGTTTTTTCTGATGGTAACGCGGCCCGTCTGCGGCGCATTGGGGACGCTGACCTCCGTGCCGATCAGGACTTCGGAGCCGCTTGCGGAAAGCGTGACGGGGAAGTCGCCGGGGTTGCGGATGAAGCCCTCGGGGGCTGTTTTTTCCCGGACGATATAGCTGCCCAGGTTCAGCATCCCACTGGTGGCCACGCCCGACGAATTGGTTGTGATGGTTTCGTAGAGCACACTGCCGGATGTGTTCCAGATTTCAAACACGGCATTGGCAAGGCTGTAGTCGCCGTCCAAGGGATTGCTGTTGATCTTCCTGACGGTGATCTGCCCCTGCTGGCGCACATTCACGAAGTCCACGCCCGTGGTTTCGTTGGCCCATACGGACAGCGTGACAGGGTTCCAGCCCTGCACGACGTAGCCGGAGGGGATGTTGATTTCCTTGATGGTGTAGGAGCCTGCCACAAGGTTGGGGATGGTGATAACCCCACTGCCATCTGTGGTGTACGTCCCGACAAGCGCCCCGCTGCCGTTGCGTACTTCAAATTGGAACCCCGAAAGGCTCCCGCCGCCGTTGACAACCTTGTAGATTTTCAAGGTTCCCTTGGGCTGCTCCTGCTCCTGCGCGGTCACTTTGATATAGGCGGGCACGGGGTCATGGGTTACGCCCGTTACCATGTCTTGGTTCGCGCCCTCTTTACCGGGGACGCTCCAAATGAGAAATCCCGTGGTCATAGCGTTTTTCGGCAAACGTCTTGTAATTGCCACGGTTGTCGTGCCCGTAATCGGCGTAGGGGAACTGAGAATCAGCGAATTACCGCTGAACCCTGCGTTCAACCCGCCGTCCGAAACGCCCGTGAAGTCGCCGAGCACACCATTGGTGTCCGTCAGGGTCAAGTGGTATTGGCCCCCGGAGTAAGTCATGGCGTAGGTCGGGGCGCTGGACGCGATTGATCCCGCGAAGCTGGGAATGGTATAATGCTTCGCCATGCTGCTCAGGATTGCGTCATAGTAGCGCTTCAGGTGCGCGTTGGCGGTCAACTGCTGCGTCATGGTTCCGCTGTAGCCGCTCATGGGATAGGTGCGGTCATTCAGCGCCGTGGCAGAGGTGCGGAAGTTGAACGAAATCTGCCAGACAATGAGCTGCGTGGCCGCGTAGCAGGCGTTCGCGTCCTTGGTGGTCTGCACATCGCCGCCGTTGGGGTAGCCATAGGTGAGCGCAAGCTGTATCAGCTTCTTTTGGGTTTCGCTCATTGCCGCCCATTTATCGCCGTGGCTCTCGTTAGCGCTGCCCTTGTACGATGTCTTGTCGGTGATCGGAACACCGTGCTCAATGCAGAACGCGTAAACGTAGTCCTGGTCATACGTCCAGTTGCTGTTGTTCCCCGTCAGGCCGGGGCGCTTCACGGTGTAGTCGTGCATATCGCGCTTCTGCGCGGGGAGCGCGTAGCCGTAGGGGTTGTTGGCGGCGGTCAGGCCGGTGTACCACGTGAACGTGTTGTTGTTCTCATCCGTGAGCACGTGATCCCAGCTTACCTCATAGGACAAACTCAGGTTCAGCGCGCCCGCGTTCATCGAAAACAAGCCCGCGAACACGCCGAGAAGCAGGGCCGTCGCCAGAACGATGGCGAGAATGCGTTTGGATTTGGATTTCACTGATAAATACCTCCAATTGTTATAGTGTTTTGGGATTTGGGCAAAAAGAAAACGCCCACTTGTGAAAGTGAGCGTTATGCTGGTTTGGGCTATTGAATTACCCGTAGATTAACGCGAAATACGGTTCGCCTTGATAGTCAACCCGCACGATGTTGAAATGAACCTCGCTGGAAGGAACCCCTCCATTGCCGCCAGTTACAAGCCATTCCGTTTGATCGGCATTGTACTTCAGCGTCTTGATTACGCCGTCTTTGCCGTTCTGATTGAGGCTCACAACGTCATGGTAGCCTGCCATGCCGCTTCGGGCGTATTCATAGGTCAGCTTGGTGTCCCATATGAACGGAAGCGCCTTGCTCTCGGCATAGGCCCGTACAATGGCAACGATCTCAGCGTAGTCAGCTTCGGTGTAAACGGGCTTCGGCGGCTGTGTCTGTGGCTGGGGTGCGGCTGTGGTCGTGGTGGTCGTCGTTGTGCGCGTGGTGGTTGTCGTGCTCTGCGTTGTCGGTGCGGTCGAACGCGTTGTTGCCTGCGTCGCGGCTGCTGGCGCGGTGGGCGCGGCTGCGGCTGGCTTCGTGGTAGTGGCGGCTCGCGCGGTACTTGTCGCTGCCGCCAGCGTGGTTGTGCCAGCAGAAAAGGTGGTTTCAGCCTCCGTCTGCGCTGTCGATTCGCTTGCCATTGCTTGCGTTTCCGTTTCGGCGAAACCCTCGGATGTCGCCTCCGCCGCAGTGGTGCCCTCCGTCACGGGTGGCACGTATTCGTTCGTAGTTCCGCCAGAGCCGCAGGCGATCATCACTGCTGCCAGCGCAAGCGCCATTGCCAACGCGATTAAATGCTTCCTCATGTCTTTCAACCTCCTTGCTTTATGACCTTATTGTACCACAAATCGCGTTAAAGCGCAATTGTGCAAACGCCCTTTTTTCTGTTGGTTTGCAGACTACCGAGCGTCATCCCGCTGACGTTGCTTCTCACGCTTCTGCCACAAGTCGAGGGCTTGGAGAATGGTTTTCTCCATTGTTTCAATGGGTGTTCCCGGCTTGAAGTAGCTCTCAAACTTTTTTTGGCTGAAGGTAATCTTCTCGCGCTGGTTGGGCTTTTCCTCTTGCAGGATGGAGAAAATAACATCCTCGCCGAGCTTGCCCTCCTGCGAGAACCGCTTCATCTTCTGTGCCTGTGCCAGCGAGGGCGTAGCGGCCTCGGCCTCCATGGCCTCCAGCAAAGCAGCTTGTTCTTCTTTCTGTAGGTAAGACAACTCCACGGCGGGACGAAAGGCAATTTTGCCGTCGTCCACCATTTGCAGCAGCGGGGGAATGAGGGCGGTCAGGCGAATGAAACGACGCACTTGATCTTTGCTTTCCCCGGTTCCTTCGCCGATTACTTCCGCAGATTCCCTCCCTTTTAACTTCCCCGCCACTGGCGTGGAAGTTAAGTCAGTCCGCTGTCCTTGCCTGTTCATCGCGTCCAGCCGCATTTTATAGGCAAAGGCTTTTTCGGACGGCAAGATGGTTTCGCGTTGGAAGTTGCTTTCGACCATAAAAATGACAGCTTCGTCATGCGTCATTTCGCGGACGATAACAGGCATGGCATCCAGCTCCGCCAGCTCACAGGCGTGTTTGCGGCGGTGGCCGCTGACAAGCTCAAATCGCCCATCCTCCGTCTGCCGGGCCACGGCTGGGGTGAGAACCCCCACGGCCCTCACGCTCTCCACCATGGTTTGCATGGCCTCATCCTCGCGGACGTGGAAGGGGTGCTCGGGGAACGGGTCAATCTGGTCGAGGGGGATCAGCCGCACTTTTTCGCGCTGTTCACGGGTTTCCTGCGAAGTGAACAGCCCTGCGGTTTTATCTCTCTGACCGGGTATCGCGAACGCTTGTCCCTCTCTGCCGGGCATCGCGCAGCACCTCCTTCACCAGGCTTTCATAGGCTACGGCGGCTTTGCCGTCCGGTTCGTAGGCAAAAACGCTTTGCCCCACGCCGCTGGCCTCCTTCACCTTCACGGAGTAGGGGATTGCTTCGGGGTAGATGCGCAGGTTGCCGCCGTAGGCCGCGCGGATCGCCTCGACGGAGTTTCGTGCCAGCACGGTGCGCATATTGGCGAGGGTGATGAGAACGCCATCCACCTTCAAGCCGGGGTTGATGTCCTCGCGGATTTCGGCCACGGTGTCGAATAGCTGCGTCATGCCCACCACTGACAAAAACTCCGGCTGCACGGGGACAATCAGGCTGTCGGCGGCGGCGAGGGCGTTGACGGTGATCATGCCCAAGGTGGGCGGGCAGTCCAGCACGATAAAGTCATACTCGGCTTTCAGCGGGGCTAACAGCTTACGCAGCAGCGCTTCCCGGCTGGTGGCGTTTACCATGCGCAGTTCCAGCCCCGACAAGGCGATGCTGGACGGCAGCAGGTCAACGCCCTCGGCGTGGTGCAGGATGGCCTCGCGGGGGTCACAGGGCTTGCGTTCCAGTTGCAGCGCAAACAGCGTCGCGAGGGTCACGGGCAGTTCGTCCTCCCGCCAGCCCAGCGAAACGGTCTGGCTGGCTTGGCTGTCGCAGTCCACGATCAGGACACGATTGCCGTGCCGCGCCAGCCCAACGCCCAGGTTCGTGCTGGTCACGGATTTGCCCACGCCGCCCTTCTGGTTGACGCAGGCAATTGTCTTGCATTCGGGCATATTGTTTGGGTCGCTCCTTTCCTTCGTTTTTTCTGCGGGTGGGCTTACATTGCGCTGAGAAGCTCAACCGCGTAGCGGATGATGATGTCCAAAAAGGCGGGCAGTTCCTTGGCGAGGGCCAGGAAACATTCCAATGCGAACATGGTTGATAACCTCCAATCTACAAAATTTGCGGGGGACGGATTACATCGCGTTGAGAATGCCGAGCGCATGGGTGGCAAGCTCAATGCACAGGCGGGCAAACATGTCCAGGTAGCCGGGGAGTTCCCTTGCGAAAGCCAGGACGCATTCCAGGTCAAACATGTGATTTTACCTCCTTCATAAAAAATAGCCGCTCGTGCTTTTGCGGGGGGATAAGCACGGGCGGCATGTAATAGGGTTGCTTGGAAATGCAAAAAGCGGGATATTTGTGAATTGAAATCGCAAATATCCCGCTTCGTTGGGGCAAATGCCTTATTCTATTGGTGCTAGGGTGTGTTTGTCAATAAAAAAGTGCAGCGTTTGGCGTTGAAAAAGTGCAGCACCGGCACCAACACCAAGATTGCTTAAAATATTTTGTTTTCAATAGAGCGCCAAGTGCTGCATTTTGCGCTGC
>Ga0123353_10016665_pt1 | contig 10751 bp, 1 predicted proteins | sample TergutLab28metaG_3_FD_92763 | JGI IMG/M metagenome (GOLD analysis project Ga0123353, IMG submission 92763) | Labiotermes labralis P3 segment gut microbial communities from Petit-Saut dam, French Guiana - Lab288 P3 | ecosystem: Host-associated > Arthropoda: Insects > Digestive system > Gut ... | reverse complement strand
TTCCGGCAAAATTCCGATTTTTTTGTTTTGTACGTAGCTCTGCTACGCCCAAACCAAAAGAAATCGAAATTTTCCTCGAAAATCTGCTCGTAAAAAAATATCAAATTTGCGACTAAATAGTATGAATTAATAATTTACCATATCAAAATTAGTTGCTTGCTGCATATAATCCGTTTGTTATCCGCAAAATACCGTAAGCACCCGTCAAAATCCCCATAAATATTCATTTTCTTTCCTGTTTTTATCGGAGCGCAGGCTTACCGGCGCGCTCTTTAAACCTTGATTATAAAATTATACGTAAAAATATTATATTTCATTATATTTTTTTTCCTAAAAAACGCTTGACAATGGGGATGTGAAGTCATATAATTGGAAAGACTGTAAGTATGTACTTGCAGTGTATGCTTTTATTCGCTGACATTATATGCCGCGCCGCGGGCAAATTTTATTTGCCTTTGGCTCGGGAGAAGAAGCGGGCAAAGCGGTACCAAATTTATTCAAGTAATAAATAACAATAGAGAAGGAGTACACATCCAAAATGAAAAAGAACCTGTTGTACGTGATTGCTTCGGTAGTTGTCGTAGCCGCCCTTACGGTCTGGTTGGCCGTAAACACGATGCTCGACAGTCAAAGAGCCAAGGACTATGACGAGAAGAGTGGTCAAAACAGTCAAGACATCGGCAAGAACGCCGCTGAAATTGACAAGTTGATCGAGTCTTTGAAGACGACGAAAGCTGATTTGGAAGCGAAGCTCAAGGCCGTAGAGGATCAGATTACGGCGTTAGATACAAAGCTCAAAGCCGAATACGCTACGTCCGCGAAGCTTACGGAGGAGTTAACCGCCGCCCAAACCGCGCGCAGCGCGCTGGCGACCCGGATAACCGCGCTGGAAACCGCTCTCGAAGAGAGTGATTTTGCTTTGGCTGTGGAATTTGACGCGTTAAAGGTTTTGCTGCTCAACGAAGAGGTTAGCGCCGGCAAGCCGTTAGGCCTTATCCGCGCGCTCCAGGCTGATTTGTCGACGGCGCAGACGAATATAGGAACTGCGAGCGCAAATGTCGAAAAGATTAGAGGTTATCTGCAAATTAACCTTGGTTTATCGGCCGCGGCGCTCGGTACGCTGGACGCCAACGTGCTGAAAGCCATAAAAGACGACATCGGCGCTTTGGCGGATTATTTAGGCGTCGACCTTAAGGATGCCGATATCGGCGAATTGGCGGATTTACTGGCCGATTTTGCGAAAGCTGTCGATTTAGAAAACGCGATTGACAATTTGAAAAACAATTATGTCAGCTATATCGACGACTATTTGGTTTCGCTGAGCAACGTTTTAGGCACCATACCCGGCGTAGATAAATATAATTCCCTGTTCGGCGGCTTCGTAGGGCTCGACACCTACGCCCCGGGCTTGTTTGAAGAATTGCTCGGCTACAAAATTCCCGCGGGCTTCGAGAACGCGGGCGATTATGTACCCGGCGTGTTAGGCAGGCTGTACGGCTATGACTCCGAGGGCGGCACCGCCGGCCCCGGTGACCCCAATTGGGTAGACGGCGTCATTACCGACCTGTACGGCATTGCGGGTCAAGGCGCGCAGGGCATCCAAAGCACGAAGGACGCGATTGACGAAATCGCCGGCCGCGTTGCGGATTTAGAAACCCTGCTGGCGGACTATGACGACGTGTTAGACGCGTTAGAAGCCGCGACAACCAAGATTGCCGCCCTCGAAGGCGAGTTGGCGGTTGTAAACGCCAATATCAACTGGATAGAGGTCGTTCTGTTCGAAGGGAATTTCTGGGTTGAAAAAGCTACCGGCGTTGCCGTGCTGGACGCCGGCGACAACCTGATCCGCAACCCGCTCTATGATTGGGACGCGGAAGGCTTAGACCCCGACGATTATGAATTTGTAGCCAACAGCTTATATTATACGCAGCTTAATCTCGAATTAGAGATTACAAATATCATTAATAAGCTGATCGACCTTGCCGCGCTTGACAATATCTTAGACGCGGTCGCCGTCATCGACGAAGCGACGGCCGTCCGTTTGGCGGTACAGGAAATTTCGGTACCCGGCATGGTGCATAAGGACTTCGTGTTGCCCGTCGTGTACAAGGCCGACGCCACCGCGCCGGACGTTGCTATTGCGTGGAGCTTTATCGACAGCCCCAAAGACAGCAGCTACTACCTCTCGATTGACGCTGCCGGCTATGTCAGCGTAGACAACCGCCCCAACGCAGGCCCGTTCTCTAACAATAAGTCGGTTCGCCTGCAAGCGACCTATACCTGCGGCGGCGAAGAAGTTACGGTCATTTATGACATCATCGTCATGGATAAGTCCTGGGCGGCGGTTACCTATATTATAGAGTACGCCCGCTATGCCGACGATAAAGAGACCCTGTTGGACGAATATGATTGGAGCCGCTTGGAGAAAACCATTTATGTCAAAGACGGCGGCTTTGTCGAAAAGCCGTTCTCCGACCCGACCCAAATCGGCTATGTGTTCATCGGCTGGTACGAGGCGGACGCGATTCTTGACTCCGATTATGAAAACGGCGCCAACGGCATCACGGACGGCGTTAGGTATGACATTTTCGGCGCTCCCTACGAGTTCGGCTTTATGGAATGGATAGTGGCAGGCGGCAAAGCCGTCCCCACGCCTTTCAACGCGATAGACGTTAGCAGCTTAACAAACGGCGAGATCATCTTAAAGGCCAAGTGGTTCGAAGTTCCGTACCTCGGAATTTTGATTGGCGACGCCGACAAGCTGGAAGGCGTCCCCGGCAACGAGGAACAGCTCCCGATTAACGGCGAGGACTACTACCTCTATAATGGCAACAACAATAACACGCTCAGCGTCACCATCAACAAAGACGCGATCGGCCCCGACGGCTACCTGTGCGACGACTACGAGTATGTGCTCAACATGCTTGACAGCACCATCGCGGCGGATCTCGGCGGCGAAGAAACGAATTATTATATCTATTTAGAATACGGCGTCGCGTCCCCGTACGGCTTCGGCATTGCCGCCGCCGAAAAGGATGCGGTCAAGGATGCGGTGGCGAATTTATTAAGCCTGCCCGAATTCCTCGGCTCCTATGACTACCAGCCCAATATTATCAACCCCGTTACCGGCGAATTGTATGCCCCCGGCGACTTCAGCCTGTGGCTTACGGTGCAGGACGGGCTCGGCAGGTACGTTACGGTTGAAGTCCGGCTCGACGTCAAGCAGGAATATTCTATTTTAATTCCCGACATTGAGAGCATCATCACCACCAGCCACGGCGCCGCCGCGACCGGCAAGACCATGTACGGCCACGACGTAGAAGACATCTACGGCATCGACGCGTTCCGCTTTATTTCGGGCGACATCGACATCGTCGCCGACGTCGTGCAGCTTCCCCTTGCCCCCTCCGCCGACAACAAGCCCGGCGTCGTCAACACGATTGACCTGCTGGTCTCCCATCAGTTCGACCAAAAGGTTTACCCCTTCGGCGCGGGCTATATAACGGACGTCGGCTACGACCGGGTATACGAAGACTACTACGATATCTTCTTTGCGCTCGATAACCTCATTGCGCGCAACGAATATAACGAGGCGGTTGAGTTCTGCGTCAAATTCGGCGTTGGCAACCTCGTGTACGACGGCAATAATGCCGCGCTCAGAGAGGCGCTTGCCGACGTGTTGGTAGGCTTGCCGCTCGGCGACTATGTCAACGGCGACATTAACAACGTACTCGGCTTAGACTACTTCGATTATTCCATGTGGATTGTCATTAAAGCCGAAAACGACGGGTTTGTCGGTTGGGGCGAGACCCTTGCCTTGGTAGTCGTGCAGCTCATCGTCGAGCAGGCGCCGAGTATCATCGTCGACCAGGGCGGCGCTACGGAGGAGCGGTTCACCCGCACCTATATGGATCGCTACGACCCGCTCAGCGCGGAGCTCCGCATCCCCGGCTACAACTTCTATGACGTTGTTATAAACGTTGACCCTTCAGTCGCTGACCCTACAGCCGATTTCCGCGACATTTTAGACAACACGATTGCCTTCGATAACAAGGGCGACGAGTCCAGCTACTGGATTTACGCGGGCGCTTTCGGCGGCAAGCTTGAATTTATCAACGATCCTGCGGAGTGGGGTGGACTTTCGGCTCCCGCGTTCGGCGCGCCCGATAAGGCGACTGCGATTGACGATTTAGCGGCCGTAGTGGAAAGCTTACCGCTTGGTTCGTGGCAGAATTACAACTATAACGGAATCGGAACCGTCATCAACGGCAGCCCGACCAACGAATACTGCGTATGGCTTGCGACGCGCGACCTGTCGGTCATGCCGGGCGACCCGATGTACGCTTATTTGGCGGCGCGCGACTTTATCACCGCGTTGGTGGTAGTCCGCCTCGACATTCAGCGGAATCCGAATATTAACCTCACGGATGTTGTGAAATACGGCGCGGAGGCCGGTGCGGCCGGCATATTTACCGGCACCGCCGTTAACCTGGCGGGATCGGCCGGAATCGATAACTACGTCAACTTTACGATTTGGCAGGGCTTCAGAGACCTTGACAACACGGATTGGGAAGACTACGCGAACCTCTTCGCGATGCTCGACGACGCCGTTATCGCGATTGACAAATACGGCGATCCGATCGTGGGTACTAACGGCCGCGATATGACGGCATATGACGGCAACGACGTGGTGCTCACGGTTTCGTTTGCCAACGCCGCCGGCTTCAGCTTCTACGAAATTTATGACGGCTCCGTGGCGCAAAAAGAAGCCATTGCCTACCTGTTAGACCAAATAGCGGTCGGCTCTTATTCGGATCCTACGCTGAACAACCCCTTGGGTATCGCGGACGACTATGTCATTTATCTCGCCATCGAGGACTTTAGAGGCGTCGACCGCGCCAACGGCGACGCGCCGGTTCCCGTGGTTCAAGCCGCGCTCTCTCTCACGGTTAAGCAGTACGCGCGCCTCTTCTTAGAAGAAGTCGACGCGGGCTTCAACGGCGGCGGCGAGGGCAACGGCTACGGCATGTTCGACGGCAACGGCGCGTTCGATCCGGACGGCGCGTTCAAGGCGTATATCACCGCTTCGGGCAACTTCTATGATATCGAAATTTACCAGATGTTCAAATACAGAGACGACACCGACTTCGAGCACCTGCTTGCCATCTTAGACACTATGTACGCGCAGGACGAGGACGGCCAGTTTGTGGATATCACCATCAGCTTCGGCGCCTTTGTCTCCGGCTCCGGCGCGGGTACGTCCGACTTCTACCAGGCGAACCAAGCCGCGATTGACGGGTATATCTACGACGAGATGGACGAAGTAAACGGCGGCGCCAACAAAGCCTTCGGCGCGTACAACTACTTCTTCTCTGCCGGCGCGTGGAGAACCACGAGGCCCGTAGACTTGACCAACCCTTACGTCATGACCCTCGAGGTCGCCGGTTCGGGCATGGCTGACGCGTTTGTCACCTTACGCTTCGACATCCAGCGCGATCCGTATATCCAATTCGGCAACAGCCCTGACCTTGCGGTGGCGCCCGACTACGGTATCGGCAACAACGGCTTCGTGTTCAACGAGAAGGGTCACAGCGACCCGCTGTATCAACCGAATAACACCTATTCCTTCGGCACCTTGACCAACAAGATGGGCAGAATCGACGCGCAGGATAAGGTTGCGGAGCTGTTCACCGGCATGGAATCGAAAGACTTCTTCGGCCGCGACCTGACGCTCATGCTCACCGTGACCAAGATTCCGGACGACTTAATCAACGACAGTATCGAAAAGCAGACCTACCCGTTGGCGAACGTTTCGTCCATCGGCTCGGCGTTAGACTTCTTCTGGCTGGCGATGGCTCCGGGCGCAAAAGCGAACGTCTCCATGCAGATTGCCGCCTACTCCGACAGCCCCGACGCGGTGGTGGAATTCTTCTTTGAATTCAGGTTCGAAAAGCCTAACGACGCCGACGCGGTCGCTTATGTCGAAGGCCTGATTGCCGCCTTGGGTTCGCCCGGCGATATACCCGGCGGGTTATTGCTCCTCGTATTGCCCGCGCCTTGGCAGGATGTCGGAGCGGCGTTGCGCGAGGCGCGCTTAGAGTTTGACGACCTGACGGAAACGCAAAAACGCATGGTCGGCAATACGGACGACAGTATCCCCGGCGGCGATTATCTCAAGCTGTGGACCAGCGAAATATTATACGCCATCGAGTTAGTCAACCTGATTTCCGATCCCGCCTCCGTTACACCGGACGAAGCCGGCCTGATTAAGGCGGCGAGGGCCGCGTATAACGGCCTAACGCAGTTTGACGTGGTGTTGTTTGATACCAAGGGCGGAGTGTACAACCAAAGGCTGCAATTTAACGCCGATCCCGACTTACTGGATAAGTTAAGGGCGGCGGAAGCGCAGCTCGGCCTCGCGCAAACGAGGATTGACGACGTAGTAGCCGCGATCGACTTCATTGCGGACGCGCTGGCGAGCGGCAACCTCGCCACCTACCGTAGCGCGGTAGAAGCGGCGCGCGCGGCGTACGACGATTTAGAGGCGCCCCCGCCCGACCTAAGACCCTTCCTTGACGACTTACTGTGGCTCTTAGTGGCATACGAGGACGCGCTTAACATCTCCGAGCTGATTGACGCGTTAGACTTTAGCGGCGGCATTGACTTAGCGCTCATCGCCGATGTCAAAGCGGCGCGCGCGGCGTACGACCTCTTCAACGACCCGTCCGACTACAGCGACTTCTTGGCGACCCTGGTCGTCGGCTATGATGCCCTGTTGGCGGCCGAGGTTGACGTTGTCGAATATTTAATCGACGAGATTCCCGCGTACGACCTGTCGACCACCGACTTCGAAGACGCGGTGGAAGCGGCGAGAGCCGCCTACGACGCCTTAGTGTCGGACGGCGAGAGAGCTAAAATTACCAACTTCAGCGACTTAGAGACCGCCGAAATTGCCTTATCCGAAGCGTACGCGATTATCGGCGCCCTCGACGAACTTGATATCGGCTCCCTCACGGCGGACGACATTGCGGACGTGGCGGCGGTCAGAGCGCTCTTTGACGCCGCAAGCGCCGGAGCGGTTGATTTGTTGGATTCGATTGACTACGGTGCAGTTTCTCCCGACGGCCTCTTATTTAAAGCCGAAGACGAAGTTACCGGTATAGTCATAGCCATGATTGCCGCGCTCAACGTGCTTGACCTCGACGACGAAGACGACGTTATAGCCGCGCGCACCGCGTTCGACGCCTTAGGCACCGTCCTGCCGGGTCTTTACACCGTCGATGATACCGATTTATTGGTGGCAGAGCTCGCGATTGACGCGCTGTACGAAGAAATTGACGACGTAATCGCCTTAATCGAAGGCCTCGACTTAGATACGCTCTCGCTTGCGGACGAAGCCGCTGTGATTACCGCGCGCACCGATTACGACGCGTTAACGGCGTTGCAAAGAGCTTTGGTAACCAACTACGCCGACCTGCAAGCCGCCGAAGCCATCATTGCCGACTTAAAAGCGGCGAAGGCCGTATCCGACTTAATCGACGCGTTTGACTTTACCCCCGGCGATGAATTGGCGCTTATAGTCGACGTTGTGGCGGCAAGGGCTGCGTATGAGTTGTTAACGGGCGACCAGCAAGCTTTGGTCTTAAATTATGACGATTTAGAGACTGCCGAAGCCTACGTTATCGGTTATGTCAAGCTCTTGATTGACGCGATTCCCGACCCCGCCACGCAAACGGCGGTCGACGCCGCGAGAGAGGCTTTCGACGCCTTATCGTCTGGCCTGCAGGCCGAAGTTGACAACTACGACGTATTGCTGGCCGCCGAGGTAGAATTGGCCGTCGCGGTCATTCAGGACATTTTAGACTTATTAGACGATATCATCAATGCGGTAAAATCCGACTTTGACGTGGACGACGCCGACGATATCCTGGCGGCGTGGAACGCGTTCAGCGCCTTAACGGACGATCAAAAGCAAGCGGTCATCGACGCCTTATTCGCGGACGAAGACGCTTATGACGACTTTATGCTCGTCGTCGAGGCGGCAAACCTGATCGGCGTGATTGACGATCTTGACACGTTGCTCAAAGCGTTAGACCCGACGATTGTCATGTTCTTCGCGCTTGCGCCCTTACCGGATTCACCTACCTTTGCCGAGGTCAAAGCGGCTATCCTTGCCGCGCTCGCGTTTTATGATAGCTTAGAGGGTAAGGAGTTAGCTTCCTTCGGCGACATCGACGTGCAATCCTTAATCGGCAACATTCAAGCCCTGCGCGACGCGGTAAAAGCGATTGACGTGATTGAAATGATTCTCAATCTGTCGGACAGGCAGAGCGTGATTGACGCGCGCATAGCGTATGAAGCGTTGTCGACGGCGCAGCAAGACTTGATTAGCACGGGCGTTTATGCAAAATTAACGGACGCCGAAACCGCCGAAAACATTGTGGCCGTCGTGGCCGTCGATTTGGAGGCAAAAACCGGCGCGCTCAACGCCCTGTACAACACCTACGCCGCCAGCCTGCAATTCTACGCGGGTGTAGCGGATCCCTACTATACGTTCATTGCCACCCTTGACGCCGCGCCTGCGGCCGTCGCGCTCAACGGCGTTGCGTTAAGCACCGAGGTTACCGGCACCCCTACCGCGAACCGTAGAAACATTTCGATGGGTCAAAACGCCTTCGCGTTCTTCTACGATTACATGCTGGACGGCGACGACCTGTATGTGGCGACGTTATTGCTCTTCTTCGCTTCGTTAGACGGCGACAATTCCTTAACGGTTACGGTAGACGGCGGCGATTATATACTCAACTATAAGCCGGTTCCCGTGACGGAAGAGCTGACGGTTAAAGACGTCGGCTCCAAGAACGCCTCTTATACCGGCGTGACGGGCAGTATTGACGTTTCGTACGAAGCCTCCGCCAACACGGTATCGTTTGATGTTATCGAGTCCAAGAGGGGCATTTTAGGCGTCGCGTTTAACGACGATACGGATTCTCTCGCGTTCACGGCGAACCAGCCGATGCTGGTCAAGCGCATCACGACGGATACCACGGTTTCCGGCGGCTTGCGGCCTACGGTCGTCAACTACGGCTTTACCGGCATGGAGACCATCAGCACCGCCGTCGACGCCGAGTATGGCTACACATTCTATGTCTTCCCCTACGATTCCGCTACGATGCACGACTTTATCAGCCGCGACGTAGTAGCCACGATTTATGTTCCCGGCGCGGGCATTGTGACCTTCAAAATCGAAGCGACCTATACTTGCGAAAGCTATGTGGCTCTCGGTGCCAAAACGTTTGTGCTTGCCGCCGACGGCAACGACTACTGGTATGACGAAAAGTGTTCCCAAAGCGGTGAATTCAACAAGCAATACATCGACGGGGAATACGACCTGGGTGAACTCTTAGCCCAGATTACGGTTGACCTTCCTCCCAGCGATGGCGGAACCGGCGGTGTTGTAACAAGAAATCCGGGCTTAGCGACGGACGGCGACACGATTATCATCGCGCGCGACATCTTAAAGGATAACGACGCGGGCGCCGACATTTGCTACTACGTGACGGAACCGATTACCATTACCGGCGTCGGGCTCCCGAAGGTCATGGGCTCGTTCTGCGTCAACTTAGAACTTGGGTACCGTACCACGGGCGAAGTAACCATTCAAGGCCTTGAGATTGTGCATTCCGGCCGCACCGGCTGTGACAAAACCGCCATCACCAAAGAGCCGTACGGAATCTACCTGCAGCACGGCGACGCGGTCATCAAGGACAACGTATTTAACCTCTACTATCCCGTGCCTAGCCCCGGCTTCGGAGAAACGGTTGCCGGTATCGCGGCGTTCACCAACAGGGGCTACGCGTACACCATCGAAGGCAACGTATTCGGATGCTACAACGTAGATCAGCTTGAGCTTTGGGGCAACGCCTCGGGCGGCAACGAAGGGAATCCCGATACCCAGCCGATGGGCTATTCCGCGGCGATAATCCTCATCTTAGGCGCGGACGATTCCGCCCTGATTGCCGAACTGCTGGATAAGAACGTCTTTACCACCGCCGCCGATGCGGGCTTTGATACGCTCGGCCTTGGCGACATGGATATGTTTATCGTCTGGACAAAGCTCGGCGACATTTCCGGCGAATACGTCGACACCATTGTATTCAAGACCGAAGCCGCTGCGGACGCGTACCTGGCGTTGTATGGAATTGCAGATTTATTCGATGTGGATGAAGACACAACCAGCGGCTATTGGATGGCCACTAAAAACGCGGACGGAATCGCTGTGGACGGAGTTCTCGCTTTGATTGACGCCATTGCCGTTAAAGCAATAGCGGATACGCTCGACGTTACGGATGACTGGGATGCTGTCGCGGCGGTGTTTGGCGCGGATGACACGCTCGATGCCGGAGTGATTACGGCGGCTTATGCGAAAACATATGACGCTACCTATACGTATGGCGATATCGCGACTTTAATCCTTGCAGCATGGGACGATTGGACATAAAACAGCTTCCAATTGCTCAAGTCACCAATTCTAATCCAACCTAACATTCGATCAAATACAATCTCTTAAATCACCCCAAGGAACCGACTGCTATCAGCCGGTTCCTTTCGCATTCGCCCAAACGCTCTCGTTGTCTCCATTAGAAAGGCCGCCGTAAGCGATGGTTAAAAATTCCCCTCTTGAGCAATGTTGTCAGGTTAGGAAAGACGGCTAATTTTTTCGGGCTTTTCGGCCGTAGGGCGGGGGCGGC
>Ga0123353_10016662_pt1 | contig 10751 bp, 8 predicted proteins | sample TergutLab28metaG_3_FD_92763 | JGI IMG/M metagenome (GOLD analysis project Ga0123353, IMG submission 92763) | Labiotermes labralis P3 segment gut microbial communities from Petit-Saut dam, French Guiana - Lab288 P3 | ecosystem: Host-associated > Arthropoda: Insects > Digestive system > Gut ... | reverse complement strand
ATTATTATTATTTTTCGTTTTTTTTTTTTTTGTTTTTTTGTTTGTACTATTTTTTATTTAATTCCTCCGCGTCTTTTTTTTTGGGGGGGGGGGGCTGAGGATAACAAATCAGTAGGTGGCCATGCTGGCAACGTATTTAAATCATGCACTTTGAGAAATGTAACGTTACGTATTAGAATTCACAGCTTTCTGCGTTTCTGTATGTAGTGTTCTACTTATGTTGAGGTTGCAGACTGACATGTTGGGTACCAAACGGGATTAACACGGTCATTGTAGGTTGTTATACGTTCTTTACGAAGTAAAAAAAGGAGCGGCTGCTGTGGGTACCACGTCCGTCCGTCCGTCCGTCCGCGTGACCTTTTACCATCGACTAAACTGTTGGTCGGATTTTCATGAAATTTGTTGTAGGAGTCCTTAACAAAAAGTTGTTGCGTGGGCTTGAGTTTGGTAAAAAGTCGGAACACTTGAGTGCTGCTTTACTTAAGGGTGGAAGTGAATTTCTAAAGCAATCCTATTACAGGCATGGACAGGCCCTGAGTGTTCCAGGAGGTTGAGGCTCCCAGATTTGAAGACAGTCGGCACATGAAGGTGGTAATGTTGTCAGCCCCACCGGCCGCCTCCCCCCCCTCCCCCCTAGGAAATATTCCTGTTACACTTTATGTTCATACCGTGCATATTGATTAATAAATGTTTATTATATACCAACATATACACAAATAAGTAGTGTAAATTTATATTAAAATTCCTCCGACATATTTCGGTGTTAATACAGCATCTTCAGGGAGTTTACAAGTTGTGTTAGCTAAGGTTATGATTTATTAAAATGATCAAATACAATATAACAGTGTGTTGTTATGATAAGATCTTGGTAATTGTGGCCGCATATGTAATGCTGCAATGAATAATATAAAATATAATTAAAATATAATAAAATGTTATATTTTTAATATACATTCATTATTCGAACCCGCAACCTTCCGGCTTGTAGCGTAGTGCCTCATCCAACTGCGCCACCGCGAGCCTCAAGTGAATTTTTACCCGCGCTTTACATATTTCTTGACCGATGTGGGTGAAATTCGGTATGAGAGATCCCCACATGATGCTTTTCAGTACTGTGAAAATTGGTGCCGTGAAAGTAATATTTACTTAGGGGCGTAAATCAAACTTGCCCTTGTTTCTACACTTTTCGCCCGATTGGGACGGAGTTCGGGATAGTTTTATAGAACTTTATTAAATTATTATAGAGTTCGTGAAAATAACGCAGTGAAATCCATACTTTACGTAGGGGCGTAAATGAATTCTGTCCCTACTTATTGCAGTTATTGCTTGATTCTAGTGAAATTCGGTATAAAAGATCTGCACACCTTGTCGTTGAGCCGTTGAAATTTTTCTAAAAAAAATAGGCGATGAGAATGTCGTTCTTTCCAATATAAAATGGGCAATGGGCGTCTTTTTGTCAGCTGTGTGAAGTGCAGTTGTCAAAGTGTTTATTGCTGTTTCGTGACCTTCCCCCAGATTTTGCCGCATAGGTCACCCTGTGGATTGAGCCGTCTGTGGAGCAGACTCTTGGCGGGGTGGTTTATTGTTATCCGTTGTTATATTAAAGCTTGCATTATTCTAAAGGAGGTACAGATTGATATTGATATATTTGTTAACTGCAATTTGGTTGACACCCGGTGGCAGCTGTACAGTACACATTTACACACAAACCATACATAGAACAACACAATTAACAACTTTTGTTGGAAGGCTTTCTGGGATTCGAACCCAGAGTGGTCAAACTAAGATTAACGATCAACTAACCGTGTAAAAATTATCGCCTAATGGGAAGAGTGGGGCCCGTGCCGTGTCTTTGCGGGTTATACCCTGGCATTTGCCTTACAACTGAGGAAAAAGCACGGAAAGCCCTCAGTCAGGGTAGCCGAAGAGTGCCAGTTGGCGCGATGAAAACAGAATATGCAGAACAGAACATACATAACAATAAGAATACATAAACATAACAATAAAAATACGTAACTTACAAAATTAAACGAAAGCATACAAAACATTCAGCCATATATACGATGATATAAGCAGCAAACTTCATATGATCTATATATATATATATCTTCTAATACTGTTAGACGTCCTGTTACTACACTTCACTACACTTAACTCCACTTCATTCGTCGACGCTTCACTTCCTCTCATTTAAACTTCACCCAACTACACTTCACTACACTTCACCTCACTGCACTTTTAGATGATTTTCGCCACACTTCTTTTCCTTTCATTTCATCCCGTTTATAATTACTTTCGTAACTCTGTTTCTAAAAATCTTAGGTTTACAAGGGAAAGTCCCTAACGCTTCTGCAGGTTCCAGTTTTTAATGGTCCTATTTACAAAGGAATACTTCCCGAGATCCGTTCTTTGCTTCCTGTCCCTAATTTCCCGAATTTTCTTGGAATAAGTCAAGTGTCACATTTATTGTGGCGGGACCGTGGCTTGTAATGCAAGTTTGTAGCCGTTTTATTGTGTTGCACATTCTGCTGAATACATAAAACTCAACCAGCGCTCCAAAAATTCGTGTATGTCAAAATCAGTTATTTCTACGTCCTTGTAAGGGGGAAGCCCTTTGAACGTATCGAACTATACACACACACACGAACACCAACACCAACTTGCGCATGCACAAATAATTCTTACCCTCATGAACATGGATCAGAATTAACCCTTTACCTGCTAACGTGGAGAATATGGTGAGCTCCGAATAATGCTAGCAAAGGGCAGTTGGGATTTAACTCGTCGTGTAAATGGTTAAGTCAGTGCGTCCGATTGTACTGCTCTCCATTAATGGACGACCGGCAACACAGTCCACTACTACTCCTTTAATGTTACAGAAAATGGTTTCTTCTAGCTTAACACTGCTTCAGTTCTGTATATACTACGCACAACTTGTCGATGTTTCACATAAAGTAGCACAAGTGATGATTTAACAGGGGCCTAGGTTACACAAAAAGTGACGAGCGCTTGAACTGTAATTAACTGCAGCTGTGAACTTGTGCAGAAAGACGAGTCCTTTTCAGTATGTGCGTTTTTCTGATCGGGCATGAGAGTTTCTAGAGCATATAAGCGCAACAGCCTCTGTTCATAGTTTCCTTCTTTGAGAGAAAATTCAAACAGTATGCAGTCCACAGCATTCCCTGACCCTGCTGGCCAATGGTGGCGCAGTACCAGCATTATTTTCGGCGGCTCATGTTTTACCTTAAAGATAACGTTGTTCGTTAAAAACTGTCAGCAGAATGTTTGTCAGTGATCAGGATATTTTTGACAATTATCCCCAGACACTTGAATGATCATCAGTTCGCTTTACAACTACACCTATTCTGCATACAACTGTATATATTTGACATAATGATAACATTACCTACCTTGTGTTTACAGACATATTGAATGTAGTAGCACAAAAAGTGTGTGTGTGTTAAACCCATCACACAGTGCGACACCAAAGCATAGCTGAATAAAATACGTGAGAACAAAAAAGTAATGTGGCTAGCCTTCGCGTGGTTGTCAACCAGAATTGGCGTCGGCAGTGAAACGAGCGAAGTGCAAATTGTGCCCCATCAAAAGATGTTGCTAAAAACGCCAATTTTCCCCACCTCCCTCCCACGTTCCACGTGGTGCTTAGGATCGTAATACTGGCTGACAGTAGCTACGGCGAGAAATTTCTGTCCTGTTCAAACCGGAGGCCCCTCTCACTCACCCATGCACGTATATTCACATTTGCGCACACACACGAGAAGTCAAGAAACTAGTGCGCAGACTCGAAGCGAATTCTTTTTCTTGTTTCGTGACTACGGCAACGCGTTCAGTCGGTTGTGCTCGCTCTAGTGATAGTCTGGAGTAGCAGTGCGGTGGTGTAGGTGTCGTAGGTGCTTGCTGCATTCGAGCAGTGTATTGATCGTATGTCTGTGGCCGACAAGTGTTGGCGAGTGAGTGACTTCATTTAGTTTGTGGAAGTGCTGTAAAACCCAGCAGTCAAGAGGAAGGCTGCATCAGTACGAAAGTAAATATGTGAATTCATCTTTGCATCAATAATTCTAATGGCTGTTACCACGATGCATGCGTGAGGGGAAGAACTGTGTGTTGTAAGAACCACAAATAAAAACAGCTACCCGATTTAAAAGGACCCCACGTCCTAGGAAGGGCATTGTATGAATCCGGCAAGTACATGTAGTCAGCAGCTGAGGTGAAAGATCGTTCCTCCTCATTGGAGTTGTCTTTTGTTCGTGGAAACGTTCACAATGTAGTGACATTAATTTAGAAACAGGGATTATTGCAGTGTGTTAACGTGAATGGGGATCAGAGATTGACACGTGCTGAGTGAGTAGATTGAAGTTGGAGAAGCGGCGGTGGTAGGGGTCAGTAGTTTGTGACTGGAAGACAGTGGAGTATCTTACTAGTAGTATTACTGCAGCTAAGATAAGTAGTAGTAGTCCACAGGGCCAAGGTCACCCCCTCTTTGTTGGCACCCTTGTCTGAAAAGCAGTGCCTGAGTGCACCTCTCCCCTCTCTTGAGATAATTCGCCCCTCCCAGTCCGTTACTCCCTCCGACAGCATTAAACCAGAGGATAGGAGATGAGGACTGGATGCAAGGAACATTCGGTAGGAATATAAGAGACGTCCTTGTTTGTTGTCGTATGTCCGCAGAGACTGTCTAATCGGATTACAGAATCTGCAAGGTAAGTAATAATTACATAGCACTACCCATTATTGTGTGGTCATTTACATCACAAACACAAAAAGTTAATTAGGTACGTAGAACTTACCTCTAAGCCTTCGATTCTCTTAACCATTAACCCAGGATTGAAAATGGCAACGGATACGTAGACAAGATCTTGTCGTTTTTTTATTATCTTGTGCACACACTTTCTCCGTAGTCGCCTCTGACGTGGATGGGAAATCCCGAAGTTAGAGCTAGAAATGAATGGGCAGGGCGAAACCACGCAAGGAGTGCAGTAGGATATAATTTATACTTCTTAAAGATGATATCTGCGCTCTTCTGGGATATTAACGGAGTGTATAGTGGTAATTTCGTACCTACGTTTGGGGACAACCTATCGGTCCCTTGTTCAAGGGTCAAGAAGTATTTTCTTGACCCTTGAAGATGGGACCGATAGGTTGAATCCAGACGTCGGCAAGGAATTACCACTATGCTGAGAGCACAGATCTTCCCTGTCTACTTGGCTGCCAGAGCCTATTATTCTTTAGATGGTGCTTATTCACTTGAGCTCTGTAAGCATTCGGTAAAGTGAACTCGAATGAGAGAGGGGTAAGTCTTGTGTGCTTCAGAGTACATGTAATTGTCTGGCTGATTAATTTGTTTAATCTTGAACATGTGACGTCTGTGAGATGTCGCAAGTGTGTACGTGTTCCTCGCGTTGAAATCCACAGTATTGCAGTCAGTTTGAGGTTGTTACCACATTTGAAGAAAGTCCTGGAAACAGTGCCCTTCGGCTTGCAGACACGTAGTTTAATGCGTGTTGAACTTCTGCTGGTGAAATTGAAAGTACGTCCTGAATGCCCCCCTCTCCGACCTTCTTTAAGCGCCAGAGTTATTACAATAGACTGTATCACTTAAAATGCCCCACACGTAAAAATCGATAGCACAGGTTCACACCTGCCGAATGCGGAGACTAGAATACCGTGATTATTATTGTATCGCCATAAACACTTGTAAACGACACAAGGAATTGCTGTTGTACTGTCTTGCCTAAAAGGTCACAGGTTTCGTCCTAATCGAACAGATGATTTAAAAAAAAAGCGGTGTGTGTGTGTGTGTGTGTGCGACAGCGTATCGGAATGAATTTGTGGTCTCGTAAAAAAAATGTACCCAAGTATTATAGTTGCGCTCATAGCACAGCACACACAAACCTCAACGTGATGTAATGGGACTTGGTGGATTAACGTGGAATTTTCTGCAGACCAGACATCCGTTGGGCTGAAACCAAGCGTCATCGCATCGCGTACCCCGTGAAAGCACCAACTCATAAAATTCAGGCTTCATGATCCGTGTCATGCGATTTGTGAACCAACTTGCCATAATGGATGATTGTTTAACAGCTGACGACGTCTCCAATACGCTTGCGTGGACTTGGCGTTGAGTGGTCTGTAATTTATGCGATTAGGGAGCCGACAGGAAGTGGCCAGCCATGTGGGTGGTATAAGGAACGTGTAGTATTGGTAGCATTATAGTTTTAGTGGCGTGTAATGTTATCAGTTTATTTATAGCCATGCGCTTGCATCCATTCGTATTGCAGAATGATAACAGAACAGTGTAAGAGGGGCAGTCGTCGCTGCCGCTCTGATACAGGGACTTTACGTTATCGGACTAGTATTGTTTCTCGCGTCTTGTCCGCTTATCGTATCAAACGTTACCCAATCAGTAGTAGCCTGCCCAGACGCCCGTTCTCGGAGCTCGTCGGAGAGAGCTTGTTGGGTCTCTGCATATAAAGTCGCCGCGGAGATCCCACTCGAACGTCGAATTGTTCTGTAATGCACACGCTAGATGCAGTTCCTACAAGAAGAGCATTTTGTAGGGTACCGACATTGGTTGTTGTATAGGACATGCTCGTTCTGTTTAGTGATGATGGTTTAATGTCGGTAGATACGTGAACTCTCAGAATAACAGGTGTCGTTCTGCAGAAAGCCGCGTGTTAATCCGCGAAGTGCTGTTAAGCGATCGTAAGTTCGGTGTGTGTTGCTCGTGACTGCTGTCGAATATTATATCAAGTCGGCCATGTTATAAGACCTGCAACTCCGAGAATAACGTACTAGAATTTTTTAGACGAAAATTGCAGGTAATGCGGAAAGAAACAGCCAGACTTTATGAGAGGCCTCTGCCTCGACTTACTTGAGTTCCTCGTTAGTTGGGTTCAGAGTAAGACTTTTGTACAGTACTTTGATTCTCAATTTTATTAACTAATCTTGGGTGACAAGTGACATGCTCTTATTATCGTGTTTATCAGTTATGTTTGATAAGCCGAACGAATCGAATACGTCTCCGAGAGGTCCAGAGTCCAAATATAATCATTTTGCAGCTTTGTGACAACGTTTCTGGGTTCATGTCACGTAGGAGAAGCCTTTTTTGAAAGTGAAAGGATAGAAATGTTTGTCATTGTTGGTGCATATTTCCATGAAAATGATTATGAATTCGAAGAAATTAAACCTCAAATTCTGACCTGCCTCACTAATCTTGAGAGCAATTTTACGAGTCGCTTTTCAGTCCCATCTCTTTTTTCAGCATGAATGGAACCGAAATCCAGTTCTGTTTACAGCCAGTGAGAAGATTAGTCCCCTTTTGTAAAATCCCAGGAATTTCAGATGGAACAACTTGGCTTCCGTAAAGTTTAGTTTGAAAGTCTGCTTCAGGTAGTGTTCATCTCCGACACATTGGTACCAATATACCAAATATACTTAGCCATACTCGGAAGACTGTGAGTTGGATTTTGGTGGCGGCGAAGTCTCAAATATTACACACACACACACCGCGTTTTGTTTGTCACTCTAACCTACACATTACTGTGTATAAACAAAAGCTCTGTATTGAAACAAAGGTGCTAAATATGCAAGTTTGGAAATCGGGAGGGGATGTCGCTGAGTACATGGGACAGGCTGCACTTGTCATTACTTAAGGCAATAATACATACACATCGTCGTCGTCGTCATAAACATCAAGGATTGGACCCTTTGATCCGTTCCGTCTCCAAAGTTACAACTGCTCTCTCCAACGTTTCTTCGGCCTTCCAATTGTGCTTCTTCCTTGTGGTCTGTAGTAGTATGGTTTCAAAGGGATTCGGTTTTGTGGCTTTCTTTGCAAGTGTTGAAACCAGTTCCGTCTGTATTCATCTATCTTGTCTAGTATGCCAGTAATCTTTAGTTCGCGGCGTATGTAGTCGTTTGTCTTGTGTTCATATAGGGTGTAGGCTGCCAGAGGTATCAATAACTTCATTTCTGCCGCTTCAATTCTTCGTCTTTGTGAGGCTGTTAGAGTCCAATTTTCTGACGCATATAAAAATGTAGTTAAAATTTCTAGGTGTTTGGTTTCAATTTCCTGATTCATAATACATACACAAACTCGTAATTTTTAGTATTATTGTTATATTATTTGTTCTACAACATAACATTTTTTTAGCTCGACAGGAACCCATTGTTGCGTTTCCATGGCAACCCACAACACGTTTATGTTGTTAACAGCCACGTCTACGCCAACAGGAATGACAAGCGAACGTATGTGCATTGAAACAGTTGTTACGCGAACGCACTGCAACGTAACGTTGTACGTACATTGTTTGTTGCAATAACAACATGTTTCAGAGGTTGACATGCAGTTGACATTTAGCGATATTGACCTAAACTCCTGATTCCTCCCTCTTTATTACTTCTCTTGATGAGGGTGATAAGGCGTATCGTCATTGACAAGAATTGCTTTGCCATCCATGCTTCTTATTTTGAGATGTTACTCGACATTGCCAGTCGCTCAGTTCGTATAGCGTCGATGATACATGGATGAACATGGGACATGTTGGTAGAACCGAAATAATTGTAGAAAAAAATGTGTTTCCTTTGCGCTGAGCTCACAACGAATCTCTTAAGTGACCCGGGTTGGAAGCCGGGCCTCGGCGTTGAGAGACCGGCGACGAACCGCCTGAAGCATAGCACAGCCATATATATATAATTTATTATTTATTTATTCTGGAGAGACGAATTCAGTAAACGCCAGAATAGAGAAGTTTTTGACTCCTTCCACGCACTGTAGGGTGCCCCGGCGAGGAGGGAGGAGTTACACCTACTGTGGATATATGTTGGAAGGGTAGGAGGTTTTCTGGATTGTCTAGTAACAGCAGGTTTTATTACATTATTACCTGCGGCGTTGCAGCAGACAAGAATCGACACTTTTTTGTTTGCTTCTTCTGTAGCCAGGATGTGATTTTTCTTGATAGGACAGAGTGTTTTAATGGGGGAATTTGAGATTGAAGCTTCTTTTGTCGCAATATTGAGCTGTTCATATGACGGGCGCCAGGTCGCCCATAAACTGATATCACTCTTCTGGCGCCTGGTATTTTCAGGTGGCTCTTAGATTTTGAAACATTTGTGGACCCGTTGTTCATGTGGTCATTATTTCTCATAAGAGACTGAAGTCCTCAGAATTTCAAAAGATTCCGTATGTGCAGATTATGTTTCTCCACAGATGCTGAGCAGCCTACTCCCAAAAAGTTCTCCTTCATTACACTTTAAAAAATCGGCGCTTTTTCGTGTGGAAGAGGTTCAGTTATTGATGCGCCTCTCTCTGTGTTATGTGAACCACAAATGGTTCACCCGTCTTTTAGTTTTGACATTTTTTCGCCTTCGTTCTTGTTAGCTTATATTTGGACCTACAGCAGAACACCGATTTCGCTTCCTGTCTTGTAGCACGAACAATAACACAGCTGACACCGTATTCTGCTGCCACTTTGTGCACATTTTCACCTTAACGTTGTTTTTGTAGGCGTCAAGATACTTTATTGCAGCGAAATAACCCCTTTAATTGTCTTTTCATTAAACGTGTTAATGAATAGATTGCTGTTTTATGAGAAAGTGCTCGTGAAACGATTATTTACACTGAACACACTGTATCCAGCTTCAGTCTGGGAATCCTGTCCGTAATTACCATACCTAAAATAAATTGTATTATTAGAAAACACAGGCCTGTTTTAAGTAACTGGCCAATTTTTTTTTTTTAACGAAGCAACAGCCACGTATTTGTTGACCTGATGCGTCCCGTTGTGTTGTGTTTTATGTGAATGTACAATCCAAAAACAGTAGAGTAAGGTGAGATTTCGGACTTGCGCCGCGAAGTAGATAATGACGTTCCTTTCTCTTGGATTCGTGACCCCTGAAGAAGGGACCGATTGGTTTTCCCGAAACGTCGGTAAGACATTGCCAGTCGCCGATTCCAGTGTAATTTTCCAAGAAGTATGCTACTTTGAGAATTCAACCATCTCCTCGTCCTTGAGAAGCGGGCCCTCCACTGATTCAGGTAGCTACAGAAAGTCCAGGTCTGGACAGTGACAATAGTAACGGTAATTCACTTTGTACGTAAAGTTCCTTTTCGCGTTTCAACTGCTGCAGCTGAAGGAGACTGGCACCTTGATAACGTGGCTACAGTCACGAGTAAAAGGAAGGTTTTGAGCGTCGAAGGAGAAGTTAATGTGTGGAAGACAAATATAAAATGTAAAGAAGAAGACTGGCGTGTCGGGGATTTTTGTCTCATGAATTCTACGATCCTAACTATTTGTAAAAACGGAACCAAAATTACTGGCGCGTTTGAACGGAACGGACCGAGAATAAGGCGAATTCGAAAGACTGAACGAAGTGACGTCGATGAGGCGCTGCTTAATTGGTTTCAGCAATAGAGAAGCGACATGGTACGTGTGAGCGGTCCTCTTCTCGTGATGACGTTTGCTCTTCCAAAATTTTAATGTTAAGCTAATGTTTTTACAGTAAACCTGTGTGGAAACTTACAATTTAGAAGAGTAATTTTTATTATTTCTAAATTTTAATTGTAATGTAAGTTTGGAATTTTGTATGGGTGTGAGGCTTGGTCGCTGACATTGAGGGAGGAAAGGAAGCTGTGGGTGTTTGAGAATATGGTGTTGAGGAGAATATTTGGACCTAGGAGGGACGAGGTAACGGGGGAATGGAGGAGACTGCATAACGAGGAGCTAAGTGAT
>Ga0123353_10016661_pt1 | contig 10751 bp, 23 predicted proteins | sample TergutLab28metaG_3_FD_92763 | JGI IMG/M metagenome (GOLD analysis project Ga0123353, IMG submission 92763) | Labiotermes labralis P3 segment gut microbial communities from Petit-Saut dam, French Guiana - Lab288 P3 | ecosystem: Host-associated > Arthropoda: Insects > Digestive system > Gut ... | reverse complement strand
TTTTGGCACACAACCCTGTATACAGATTCATTTCAGTCATTTAATGTAATTGTTCTGTTTCTTTCGGTGCGTTGAGCAGCCATTTGTCCCTCCGCAAAATCCATGGGTGTTTTCCATTTGATATGTCACAACAGAAGGCAGGTTAGTCGTTGGAATCCAATAAAACGGAAAAAGCGAACACCTCCCCGACGATGAATACGCGGGTCGGGTTCGCTTTTGTTCCTAATGGCGGAGGAAGAGGGATTCGAACCCTCGCACCAGTTGTCCCAGCCTACTCCCTTAGCAGGGGAGCCCCTTATAGCCGCTTGGGTATTCCTCCGTATTCAATTTTCCCAGATAATATCTAAAATTTTTCGAAGAAGAGCGTCTTATAAATAACCGTCTATTCTTCGCCTGTCGGTAATACGTCGGCAATAGAATCTGGGTTCACACCCTGGATTCCGGGTATCTTGATCCGGTTTACTGCCTCAAGCATTGGCGCCGCCTCAACATGGATGTAGCTCTGTGTGGTCGTGAGCTTGGCGTGACGCATAACTGCTTGGATTACTGACGGAGCAATATTCCCGAGCGCCAGAGCGGTCGCGGTCGTGTGCCGACACGCATATGGGGTGAGCGGTCGACAACCACAACGCTGCAACGTTTCCTTATAGGTATTATAGAACTGATCGCGCCCTATGTCAACCAATTTAGACGTTTCGTTCTTCGCGCACAAATCCGCCAGCACAGGCACCATCAAGTCTGCTACTACAATGGGCGTTTCTTTGCGCTTTTTTGTTTTGAGCCCACAGCCGAATATAGTTTGGGTTTTCCAGTCAATCATTCGCTTTTCTGCTTTCAACAGTTCCCCTGGCATCATCCCCGAGTAGATCATCAGTAGAATATAGCCGGTGAATGTTTTGCCCTCTCCGTAGTCTTTCCAAAACGCTTTTAGCTCTTCCTCGCTGAAAGGTACCGGCTCCTCCGCGTCGAGTGTTGGCAACTCAATATATAGGGCGAGGTTCGTGAGAACGTCCTGTTGAGCTACGGCGCGCTTATACAGGTGGGAGAGCAACGACTTCATGTCGCGTTTTGTATAGTAACTGGCGCCGCCCTCATCCACCATGATCTGGAGGTCAGCGATTTTTATATCGGATATATCCCAATGCTTGAGCTCGCTGAATTTATTGTGAGCAATCTTATATGCTGTCTGCTTTGAGGGGGACAGCTTGAGCATGGCCGTTTCGCTCCAACTATCCCATATTGATTCGAGGGTTGTCGTTGCCTTCTGTGACTTAGCACTTTTTAGAGCGGCGATATAATCAAGCGCATCCTTTTTCTTTATGAAGCCACCCTTATACTTTCTGGTTCGTTCCCCTTTGTGATACATGCATATTTCAGCCTGCCACTTCCCATTAGAGCGCTGATAAACTGTGCCCTGGCCGTTTCCTCTGCCTTTTGGCTTGCGTTTCTGCGCGGACTTAACCTGCTTTACCCCACAAGTAAAACAGTAGGTAGCGTCGTCGGGCAAATCTGTCTTGCACTTATTACTGATACAGAGCATATTCGGCTACTCTACACCCCAAGAACTTGCTGCTTTTTCTTGTCAAACTCGTCCTGTGTTAATATTCCAACATCCAACAGATGCTTGAGGCTTACTAATTCCGCTGTATAATCTTTCCCAACGGTAGAAAGCGAGGCCGGATTTGATATTAGTTCTTCGATTTTGCTCTTGATTAACCCTGCTTGTGTGTTTTCAGATTTAGAAAAGACAATGGCGTTTCGGTTGCGAATAGCTCCGTGTATATTTTGCAGCATATCCTGAGCCCCAGGAACAGAAAAATGCAACCAACCGTTTGAAGCGGCCGTGGCATTTATATATTGGATACCGGTAATCTGATTTACATATAGCCTGTTTGTGCCATTTTTACCAAGTAAGCTCATGGCCTTTGTGCCGACAAACTCAATATAATCCTCGTAAACATCCAGCCTAACTTTGTTTCCCTCTAAGCGCATTAACATATTAGACATACCATGAACTCTCCTTCTTTACTCATTAAGCGTATCAGCTCCTGCATTCCCGAACCTACTCTATATAACTTCCGTAATACCGGCTTTCGCTTTATTCCGAGCTTTCAACTCTTCTTCCCATTTGCCGTCATCGTCATCAATGGCAGCCTGTTGGAGCGCCTTCCTCTCTTCGAGCGATAACCCAATAATCTCCTCAACTCGGTCCTTAAACTTAAGAGGCCTTTCGAGCCGCACAACCATAGATCTAACTAAATCAAGCAAGAACAGCATTTCCTTCTCTGATAGCACAGAGCATACCCTTACCATTTCAGCCATGATTTCTGCTTTGCTCATTAATCTTTTTACTGTTTTCTCACTCGACATACTTTACCTCCGATTCGTGTCTAATTTTTTCAATATGGGAAAATGTCCTATGCCCCAATCTTGAGCCCTTCCCGCTCATAAATCTCAAATGCCCTCTTCACAAACTTAACCGTCACATTGAAGTAATCTGCCATCTCCCAGTTATCTTTCACCCCAGACCGCATGGCCTCTTTCATTCGAGAAAACGGCATGAGCTTGTGTACCGCCCACTTATCTGCGCGGTATTCATGCTTTGCTCGAGTATCAAATTTAGTATAAATGCTATAAAAGCTACCGGTCATATAGTGTCCAAGATCGTGAGACAGCACAACCTTCTCCTGTGCCATTGTTTCAACTCTGCTTAAATCTATTCCTATAAACCCATTCGGCGCGCAGAGTGCGTCCATACCCGGCAGCGGAACATCAACAATAGTTACGCCGTTCTCATCGGCAAATATTTCAACTTGCTCCAGCGTCATCCGCGCTCCCCACTTTTGAATTACTTGTTTCCCTTTTGTGTCTTCGTCCATTTAATGAAGTTTAGGATTGCCTCTTTTTGTTCCTCTGTAATTTCTTCGTCCAGGCCGGACGCAGCAAATAACTCGCCCTTGAGCTGCTCATCGAGAGGACTTTTTGCCCTTCCCTCATTTCCTAATAGCCTATCAATCGATACACCAAGATAATCAGCAAACTTTGCAACCGTCGAAATGCTTGGCATAGACCCGGCGTTCATTGACGAGAGGGCATTCTTACTCACGCCACAGTCTACACACATTTGCAGTATGGAAACATTTTTTTGTTTTGCAGTCTCTCTAATTATTTCTGCTATTTCTTTTGCGTCATTTACGCGCATAAGTTCCTCCAAAAAATAAATCCCAAAATATTTTGAATAATGCATTGACAATCCCAAAATATTGGGATATACTATAACCACAGCAAGCAAACAAAGTACAAAAACCACCGCACCTTTACAACTTCATACCGCCGCGCCACCCAATTACCAATCGTCCAAGAAAGGAGTCTATGCTATGGACATCCGCATAACGCAGCTCGATTCTCTGCATCGTGTAGAGATTGACGGAGTGGCAATCCGTAACGTAGCCAATTACCAACTTTCTGTTTCACAAGACGAAGTTGAACTTACTTTAACAATTAAGTATACCAACGACATCAGTGAATTTGGGTTAACTACCAATCCAACCGAGCCAAAGAGCAAAGAAAAAAATCGACACAAATTCAATCTCAGTGCGCTCATAGACGATTCTACTTCTCCCCATCATCTTGATTGAGCTGCGCGATAGGGACAGACCTTCCCTTTTCCAACAACTGCGCTATCTCATCAAACTGCCTTGTCTCAAATTTTTTAAGGCACTTGTACACAAGGAGAATAGACAGGGAAATCTCGCAAGCTCTTTCGTCAGAAAAAGGATAATCATCAACTGTTTTCAAGGTTATCTCTTTTGCAGCTTCCCAGGCTCGGTTATCACTCTTGTTACTATCTCGCAGGAAACTAAATACGATACTTGCTACTGCGACAAGAAATGAAAGTATGGAAGGTACCAAAACAATTAAAAGTGATTTTGTGTCCATAGCATCCTCTTTCTCATTTCTTTCTATTCGGAACATCGTCCCGACCCACAAGGTAGTCAATAGAAACGTCGAAGTAGCTCGCAAGTTTCAATAAGCTTTCACCGTCGGGGAGCGCGCTTCCAGACAGCCAGTTTGCAACGGACGTTTTAGCGCATGGAATGTCTTTATGGAGACGATAATTAGAAATTTCCTTCCCGTCCATTAGCGCCTGTAACCGCCCGGCAAACTCTACCATAAATTACCTCAAAGAAAATAGTCCATTAGTATTGACTAGTCCATTAAAATAGACTATAATACAAGTAAACAAAGCAACAAACCGAAAGGAGCAACCACCATGACCTACAACAAGACCGAAATCATGACCAGAGCCCACGCCATTCGAAAGGACAGCACTGGAAACGGTTTCATCTCCTCCAGGTACGGCTACATCGGCTACAAGAGTTTCTACGGCGTTTGTCGGTCCGAGGCCCTTCGTATCGCTTGGGTCGAGGCCAAGATCGAGGCCGAGCGCGTGAACTCCGGCGAGTTTTGGAACGACACCGTCCGGGCGCTTGCGAAACAGCTTGAGTACTCCGAGCGCAAGGTCGCCATCAAGGCCGATACCGCTGTTTCCTCCGACCCGCGCATTTCGGCCATCGAAGAGAAAAGGTTCTTGCTCTCCATGAAGGACCGTTGGACGCCGGCCGACCGTGAGCTTGACAGGAAGTACGAGTCTGAGATTGCCTCCATTCGCTCCGGCGCTGCTGCGTAGAAAGGACACACCATGAAAAGCAACAATAGGTTATCGTCCTTCGCTACTTGCGAACTGGTGGAAGAGCTTAAGAACAGGGAAGGTGTTGAACACATAGTCGTGGACGTAGAACAGTCATTTTCTATATCCATTGATGGCGAACCGGTAGACGTATATGACACTGGAATCTCGATAACCCCTGAACCTATGCTCATCGATGGCGGTCCTGCAACCCTCCTTATTGTCATCGATTAGCCGATGCGTCTCTCTCCGTATCTGCCTCTAATGCGTGCATGAAAATACCTGCCTTTTGATGGCGCTGACATTAGACCAGAATACACCGATTGCGGAACGCCGCTGTACGCGTAAATCCCGCCGGACCTAAAACGTATGTGCATCGTTCCACTATCATACCCGACGCTTGATATGTCGGATGATGAAACACCAATCATTTGCATTGATTGCCACCCACTTTCCCGGCGAATAGGAGGCCTTACGCAATGTCATCACAAAACAGCAACCAAGGAAGAATCATGAGGAACTACCGCATCGCACAACTTAACGGCTTTCGCGGCGTTCGCCGTGCCCGCTCCAAGTCAACGGCACTTCATCCGATTTTCGCGGACATTCTCGCTACGCTCGGCCTTATCAGCCGTTAATACACTTTACCACAAACAAAGCAAGAAAACAACATCTATCGAAAGGAGATTTTCAAATGCGTTATCAGAAAACCGAGTGGGGAATCCGAGTAAAGATTTTCTCGCAGCGGTACGGGATTACCCTAAAGGACTTATCGGAGGCCGCAGGTGTGAAAGCGTCTGTTCTCTACCAAGTGCTCATCGGGAAAACGCCCGGAACGGATTTAGTTCCTAAGGTTGAGGCGTTCATGGAGCGGTACGAGGCTGATAACCGACCGGAGCCTGTCCTAAAGACTTTTGCAGGGTAGGTTTCCTACCAACAAACTCATCTTATCAGAAAAGGAGACACGGGGGAATGCAGAAAACCTGCGAGAACCGCTACAAAATATGCAGAGTTACTGCGGGTTTTACGCAAATATCTGCAGCGGAGCTGCTGCACATCAGCGAACGCAGCCTATCCGACTATGAAAATGGTAAGGCAAAAGTCCCTGATGATGTAGTTGCGGCTATGGCGAATGAGTATAGCGCTCCGCTGTTAGCTTGGTGGCATCTGAAAGAAACCAGTATTCTCGGCCAATTCCTGCCGGATATTCAAGTTCCGCAGACCCACGGCGACATGATTTTTCAACTTGTATTATCCCAAGACGACCTCGCTCCGGAGGTTGCAACTATGAAAAGGATTATGTCAAAGGGCCAAATAGGTGACGACCGGGACGCCTTCAACGAGAGTATTAGTCTGATAAAGCGTGTCAGCGGGAAATTGTTATCGGTGGCCGCATACGCAGAACAGCTTGAAAAAGATACGAGCAAGAAATAAGGAGAAAAGTATCATGACACTCCGTGAAATCGAAAAGTCTGACAAGGTTTGTTTAATCCCCGCCGAAATAGCAGAGGTTCTGGGCGCAGACCCGCAAACAATACGAGCCCAGGCATGGCGTGAACCGGAACGCTTGGGGTTTCCTGTAATTATTACAGGCTCTCGTATCCGTATCCCGCGTATCCCATTTCTTAATTTTCTTTTGAAGGGGGTGGCGCAAGAGCTTGAAGTAGGGTAACACCCCGCGGAGCGGACGAACTAATAAAAGGAGGAAATCAAACAATGAGTACATGGTACAGAACGTGTCCCAACTGCCGTTCATCTCTTGACCCGGGTGAGAGATGCAACTGCCAAGACGCAGTAGCCGAAGGGCCTGAACAAGAGACCAACCCCCAAGAGGACATGGACGGCCAAAAAGAAAAGGCGCCCGCCTGCCAGCAAGTGCGCCTAATCCCTAATGAACTATCTGCATTATATCAGACCCCGCAGAAGAATGCAAGGGGGGTGGCGTAATGGCTGAAGCATTGGGAACAAATCAGCAAATCAAAAGGATTATTAAGTCCATTAACCCCGATATGCTGATTAAAGACGTGATAGTCGGAGAGGCCATGCGCCGAGTTGCATGGTTCGAGCACAAAGGAATCCAATATGAGTTGCGTGCCAAGGTAATAGACCGAGCTCGCGAAGTATACGGGGATTATTTTATTCGGAGGTGCTCGTAATGGCTATGGTATGTGTGACAGGCGCCCGCGAGTGTGAAGGGTGCCAAAGCTGTCGGCCGGAGCCAAAGGCTGTGTATAGTTGCACTTGTTGCGGCGATCCGCTCTTTGCGGGCGACGACTACTACAGCCTAATGTATCGTATGCACAACGATGCAGATGCCGTTGAATAGCGTACTGAAAGAATCGATATCTGCTAATTGGAACCGACGCGTCACGGACCCGGCACAACTGACGGTCGCCCAGCTGAAAGAAATCAACCGCGACTTGAAGAACCGTCGGTGGGTATGGATTGATGTCTTGGCAGACGGAGAATATGGGAAGTTTGCCAACGGTTCCGCCTACTATATGCCCATGCCGGACGTGTCGGGGGTTGACGCTTTCAATGCGGGCTATCCAGGCACGAGGTTCCTTTTCAGATACGAGGACTACGGAAAAACGTGGATCGCCTATGACCGGCGGCCGGAAAGGGGCGAATAATGAACCGATTAAAACCGATTTTATTCTCCACCGAAATGGTGCGCGCCATCCTCGCCGGTCGCAAGACGCAGACGCGGCGGGTGATCACACATGGGAAATCAACCCCGCTTAGTAGCGGACGCGAAAAGTTTTATGAGATGGTAGATACCCTGAACGGGAAGCAGTTTTATGGCACAGGATTCTACAAAGACAGCGATATTTTCGAATATGAGGGCGAAACACATATTGATGCCGTATATTTCAAATCGCGCTACCGGTCTGGAGACATTCTCTACGTGAAAGAGACTTGGCGGCTTACCGACTACCAGTACATTGATGGCACATGGAGCGCATCTGTGCAGTACAAGGCGGATATGTCCTGCGGCCCGCGTTTTTTCTGGAAAGATGGAAGCCCAGAGGAAAAGAAATACGAACGCACAGGCTGGAGATCATCCCGTTATATGCCCCGCGCCGCCGCCCGGATATTCCTGCGGGTGACGGATGTGCGGGTGGAGCGGTTGCAGGACATCACGCCGGAGGATTGTGTTTTAGAGGGAGCTGCCATTAAGTATTTTCCTCGAAACAGCAAGCCTTGGATTGAAGTAAACGCGATTGATAAGTTTTCTTATTTGTGGAACGCACTCAACGCCAAGCGGGGCTATGGCTGGGACACGAACCCGTGGGTATGGGTATACACCTTCGAGCGGGTTGAGGAGCCGTAGAAAAATGGGAATTGGACGAAATTGGACACAGGAAGAATATGACAGGTTGAAAGACCTATGGGGGGATCACTCCATACCATCGATTGCCAAAATGCTCGACCGGTCGGCAAACGCTGTCAAGATTAAGGTCGCAAGGCTCGGTCTTGGACCGCACCGTGACGGCGGCTATCTCATTTCTCTAAACTGTCTGCTGAAAACAATTGGCCTTCACCACAACTACTCTTACATAAAAATGCGCTTGCTGCGAGATGGGTTTCCGGTAAAAAAGAGGAGAGTGGACCGCTGCCGTTTCTTGATGGTAGACCTTGATGAGTTTTGGGAGTGGGTGGACAAGCACAGGGACGCGGTTAGCTTTGCAGACTTTGAACCTCTTGCACTTGGAGCAGAACCAGAGTGGGCCAAAGAAAAACGGCGGGCGGATTACACAAACTCACGCGGCGTTATAAAGACCCCGTGGACGCTTTCCGAGAACGACCGACTCCGGCGAATGCTTGCCGAAAGTAAATACAGCTATGCGGACATAGCCACTTCCTTACGCCGGACAGAGGGTGCCATTAAACGCAGAATCAGTACGCTCGGATTGGAACAGCGCCCCGTAAAGCAGAATCCGCGACATTGGGCGCAGGAAGAAGTCGACACCCTGCTCACATTGAAAAAGCATGGCTACGATTATGAGTTTATCGGCAAGCGGTTGGTCCGCACGGCGTTGGCCTGCCGGGGCAGGTTTGAGCGTGAGTGTAATCCGGGGTTCTTTGACCGTGATGAGCGGCGCGCGCGGGAAAAAAGTGAGAGTGACTTTGTGTGGACATCCCCGCGCGAGTTCCTTAATTCCATCCCCGACAGGCAGAGAGAGGAGGGAACATGAGCAGAATTATCACGGCTGACGCGATTGCCGGATTACAGCAACTGCCGGATTGTAGCGTTGATATGTGCGTGACGTCACCTCCCTATTACGGTCTGCGTGACTACGGTGTTGCCGGTCAGATCGGGCAAGAGGACACGCCGGAAGAATACGTGGACAGGATTGTTGCTGTGTTCCGCGAAGTGCGCCGTGTACTGAAAGACGACGCAACGCTTTGGCTGAACCTTGGCGACAGCTACGCGGGCAGCGGCAAGGGCCGGTACGCCGACGGGCGGCATAGTGAGGGGGCCAAACAGGCGACGAACACGGGGGCGGTTATTGGGGCTCTATGTAAAACAAGGCCGCAGGGTTGCAAGCCGAAAGACTTGCTCGGCATCCCGTGGATGGTGGCTTTCGCTCTGCGAGACGACGGCTGGTATCTGCGACAGGAAATCATATGGGCAAAGACCAACCCAATGCCGGAAAGCGTGAGGGATCGTTGCACCAAAAGCCATGAGCACATCTTCCTGCTCTCAAAATCCAAAAAATATTACTTTGACTCTGAGGAAATCTCGGAGCCGGTAACGAACAGCACCGTCCATCGTCTATCACAGGACGTTGAAAATCAAGAAGGCTCTCACAGGATCCCAGGAAAAACGAATGGACCCATGAAAGCGGCAGCACCGAGATACGGTGGTAAGAAATATACAGAAACACCCGATGTGTTCAATCGCACGAAATCCAATAACGCTTATGATTTCAGACCCAGGCGAAATAAGCGCAGCGTATGGACGGTCTCAACGCAGCCCTACAAGGGGGCGCACTTCGCAACATTCCCGCCGGAGCTTATCCGTCCCTGCATTCTCGCAGGCAGCAGGCGCGGCGGCGTGGTGCTTGATCCGTTCTTCGGCTCTGGAACGACCGGCGTGGTGGCTGTCCAAGAGGGCAGAGAGTATATCGGTATTGATATCAGCCACGAGTACACAGCGATGGCGGCTGAACGGATTGCGAGAGCTAAGTGAGCAATAAGTGAAAGGATAGGGACTATGAACAAGACGTTTCTGGAAATCGAAAATGATTACGGCGTGTTTGGCGTGGAGGTTAAGGGAGCGACATTGAAAGAGGGGGCTGACCCGATTGAATTTGCGCGGTCTGTATTGGGAAGGAGCGTTGCTACCGCCAAAGTTTTGACGGAGGAAGAGTATTTGAGCGACTATGTTGAAAACGCGGAGGATGAAGATGGTTAAGGAACTTCAAGAACGATACCGGGCGATAGTGACCGCCGGTTTCCTTGACGGTGATCCGTATGACGATGTGAAGGACTACATCGAGCTCTTAGAAACCGAGGCGTATCGGCTACAAGAGGCGTTAGACGCTAAAGAGACAGTCAACCGACTTTATATGACAACCCTTGACCTCATGGGTATTGACAAGCGGGATTTGATTGACAGGATCGCCCTCCTGGCAGCGGAGCGGGACGCGGCGGTGGCGGATATAAAAGCAATGTCAACGCTAAAATTATATGGAGCCCCGTGCGAGTTCTGCAAAAATGCAAGCAAGGAAGATGATTTATATTGTATTGATTGCGATAGGTTTGAAAATTTTGAATGGCGCGGCCCGCAAGGCGTGGGAACAAAAGACGGGCCATGTGAAGTTTGCGATAAGCTGGCAAAACCACAGTGTACAAAGGAATCTAGGGCCGCATACCCATATGGCGCGGGAGCGGAAGGGAGCGAGGAATGAATATTGGACTTATAGACGTGGACGGTCACAACTTCCCAAATCTTCCATTGATGAAACTGTCCGCCCACCACAAGGAGATCGGTGATTCGGTTGAATTTGTGAATCCCTTATTTGGTCGATACGACCGCGTCTATATGTCCAAG
>Ga0123353_10016660_pt1 | contig 10751 bp, 9 predicted proteins | sample TergutLab28metaG_3_FD_92763 | JGI IMG/M metagenome (GOLD analysis project Ga0123353, IMG submission 92763) | Labiotermes labralis P3 segment gut microbial communities from Petit-Saut dam, French Guiana - Lab288 P3 | ecosystem: Host-associated > Arthropoda: Insects > Digestive system > Gut ... | reverse complement strand
GATTGTCGTGGGCGTGATCGGTTGATGTCATGAAAAATCCCCTTTAAGCTAAAAAGGGATTCTGCAAAAATTCAACCGAAAAGGCAAGAGCAATTCCGCCCCTTTTTAGAAAACGCTCCCCTGATCAAATGCGGGAGCGTCTTGACCAGAATCGGCAGGCGAACCAGATGAGTATCAGTGTGAAAAAAGCCGCAAACGAAAATGTCGTTACCGACTCCGGCGGAAGACGTTTTGCCGCCGCTTGTGGATGCCAAATCGGCGACCGACCGACCAAAACCGGTGCATAATGCTGACCTGCCGACGTTTCGTAAATCCAAAGTTTGTAAGGCACTGCCGCCACCGTGATCTGTTCCGCAAAATCGACGGCATCTCCCACCGGCATACCTTCCGGTAGCGAACGGACGCATACCACAATCGGATTCCCGCGTGACTGTTCCGTATAAAAAAAAATCTGATAATACTGGTCAACACCGAAGAGGCGGTGTACTTCGCTATCCGTAACCGGAATCGAGACAATACGTTTTGCCGTGCCGCTCAAAAGCACCGGTTTGCCGCGGGTTTCGTGCGGACGATTGAATAAATCAGTCACGTTGAAAGGGTACTTTTTGGTTTCCTCTTCCAACCAACCGGCAGGAGTAGCGGAAACAGTCCGAAGCAAACCGTAAAAGGGTTCTCGATCCGACTCGGTGAATTTGAATGTTCGATAATTTGTCTCCTCATCATTTTGCTCCGCCTCCGTAACGCGGCTGACGGGTACGTGATCGAACAGGGCGACATCGAATCCGAGGTTGCCGAGCCAAGTGTTGGGATACCACTCGATTGCCGGTGCCGCAAAGACCGGTGTATCTTTGTAAGATTTGACATATACTCCAAAAACGGCGGCACGTTCCTGAATGGGAACACCAAGTTTCCACGCTTGGGGAAGGGAAGCTACGAACACATCGGCAACCGTTCCACCATTCAACGCCCCGCCATTCAACGCCATTGTGCAGTGATAAACCTTGTCGCGTTGTTTGGCGAAAATCATGATTCCTTCAAGCCGCACCACATCGCCCCGCTGGGGTGGAGTAGTAACGTCAACGTTTTTCTTCCAAACGCTTTGGGGAACCCATCGTGCGAGTTTTTCCGTTAGATCGGCAAGGATTTCAATATCTTGTTCCGGCGGAACGGTTACATCGCCGAGCCGTTGCCAAGCGGCTTCGTTATCGAGGAGAATTTTAACCGCCTCGGCATCGAACAGAACAAATGATAGTAAAAATAAAAGGACGGACATGTTATGTATCTTTTCAATGGTACAAAATCGAGCCGATTCGAACGAGGGTTGCTCCTTCTTCGATGGCAATCTCGAAGTCGTCGCTCATTCCCATCGACAGTTCCGCGAGCGGCACATTCGGCGACAGTTTTCGCTCCAGTGCCGACTCCGCCGTCTTTCGGAGCAGTTCAAACTCCCGATGAATCTGCGGCTCGTCCGATTCCAAGCCTGCCATTCCCATCAGACCGTCCACAACGATATTGCGGTACGCTCCCATTTCGTCCAAGGTTTTCAGCACTTGCTCCGGCGGGATGCCTTGTTTTTCCGTATCCTGTGAAAGGGCGACTTCCAGCAAACAGTGAATCGGCGGCAACTGTTCCTCGTCAGCGATTCGGTCGATTGCCTCCGCAAGCCGAAGCGAATCGAGCGAATGAATCAACGCGGCAACAGGCAGAATTTTTCGCACCTTGTTCCGTTGGAGGGCACCGATGAGGTGCCAGCGAATCGGTGCGAACCCCGGCACAGTCGCACAGTGTTCCGCTTTTTCGAGCAATCGTTGCGGTCTTGATTCGCCGAGGTCGCAACAACCAGCGGCAACGAATGTTTCGACCATACCGTCGCCGATTTCGGTGTATTTTGTCACGGCAATCAGTCGAACATCGTTGCTGGTGCGTCCGCTTTTGAGTGCCGACTGCGCAATCCGCTGCCGTACCGATTGCACGTTGGCGGTGATTCGATGTTGACGTTCGTTCTCCATTCGTTCATTAGCGGGGGCGGTTTCCTCGCAACTTTTACGGTAGCAGCATTTTACCACAATGTCCCTTTTCCAAAAGACGTTTCCGCGAGGACTGCCAAGCCTTTTCGTCGTTATCCCGTGAAAGCGGGGAACTCCATCGTCAAAAGCCCCATTGACAAAAGCCCTTAAAATGTGTAAATAGGGCAAAGGAATTACGGTTCGTCCATTTCTCCATTGCCCAGTTTAACATTTTCTGTCCTTTTTAATGCCCGCCAAGTCGAACAAAAATAAAGGTTTCGCCCTAGTAATCGTAGAGTCGCCTGCCAAAGCACGTACCATCAGCCGGTTCCTCGGCGACGGATACGTCGTCGAGGCGAGCATCGGACATGTACGCGATCTTCCCAGGGTCGCCGCCGAAATTCCCGAAAAATTCAAAAAAGAAAAGTGGGCAAGACTCGGAGTCAACGTCGATGCCGACTTCGAACCGCTCTACGTCGTTTCCGATGACAAACGCCGGCAAGTCAAAAAACTCGGCGATCTCGTCAAACAGGCAGAACAAATCTACCTCGCTACGGACGAAGACCGCGAAGGAGAAGCCATCAGTTGGCATCTGGTCGAAACGCTCAAACCCAAAATACCGGTACACCGACTCGTGTTTCACGAAATCACGAAAAAGGCGATTCAAGATGCCCTCGACTCGCCCCGAAACATTGACAGCGATCTCGTTCAAGCCCAAGAGACGCGTCGAATCCTTGACCGGCTCTACGGTTACGAAGTGTCGCCTCTCCTCTGGAAAAAGGTTTTGCCGAAACTTTCGGCAGGGCGCGTTCAAAGCGTTGCCGTCCGGCTGATAGTGGAGCGGGAACGAGAGCGGATTGCTTTTCACTCCGCAATCTACTGGGATTTGCTCGGAACGTTTTCGTGCGATGTGCCCAGCAGAGCAGGACGGCTAACGGCGGGGTTGACGCACGTCGGCGACCGAAAAATTCCGAGCGGCAAAGATTTCGATTCGGCAACCGGTAAACTGTTCAATCCCGATACGTGTCTGCTGCTGGATGAACTTGGTGTGAGCGTACTGGCGGATCGTTTGAGAAAATGTCCGGCAACGGTCAAGTCGGTCGAAGAAAAACCTTACACAGAAAGACCTTACGCTCCTTTTACGACCAGTACGTTGCAGCAGGAGGCGAATCGGAAGTTCGGTTTTACGGCGAGAACAACGATGAGTCTGGCGCAAAGTTTGTACGAAAACGGTTACATTACTTATATGCGAACCGACTCGACGAATCTTTCCGGCGAGGCGATCAAGGCGGCACGAAATCACATCAAGCGTGAGTACGGAAGTGAATATCTGCCGGAGTCGCCGCGAATTTATGCAACGAAAGTCAAAAACGCTCAGGAGGCACACGAAGCCATTCGCCCCGCCGGAAGTGTGTTTGATTTGCCGGAAAGTCTTCGGCGACAACTATCGAACGAACAATTTCGGCTTTACGATCTGATTTGGAAACGCACCGTTGCGTCGCAAATGTCCGATGCCAGAGGAAAACGGAAGCAAATCGTTGTTGCGGTGGACGATGCGCTCTTTTCCGTCGGCGGCAAGACGATTGACTTTCCCGGCTATCTACGGGCTTACGTCGAAGGAGCGGACGATCCCGATGCCGAACTGGCGGATCGAGAAACAGTGCTGCCCGATGTCAAACCGGGCGATCCGCTCAAAACTGTAACGTTGGACCCGAAGTCTCACACGACGATGCCGCCGTCGCGCTATTCGGAAGCGGCACTGACGAAAGTCTTGACCGACAAAGGAATTGGCAGACCGAGTACGTATGCGTCCATTATCGAAACGATTCAAACGCGGAATTATGTTTTCAAGAAGGGCGGTGCGCTCGTTCCGACATGGGTGGCGTTTGCGGTGTCTCAACTGATGGAAGAGCATCTTGCTGACTTGATTGATTACGATTTTACGGCACAGATGGAGGATCAACTGGACGCAATCAGTCGAGGCGAATTGGAGCATCTGAAATATTTGAAAGAATTTTACTTCGGCGAAGAAAGAGCGGGGGGCACAAGCCCGCCGGTGACTGGCATGGCAGGTCTCAAGCCGCTACTTGACAACAAGACGGAACAGATCGATGCCAGATTGGTCAATACTTTTCCGATAGAAACGCCGGCAGAGTTTGCGGATGCCGAAGCGATTGTCGTGCGAGTTGGCAAGTTTGGCCCTTTCGTACAGCAAGGGGAGCGCACCGGTGCGTTGCCGGTCGATTTACCGCCGGACGAATTGTCCTACGAAAAGGCACTGGAACTGCTCAACGCCAAAAAAGGTGACGCGGCAATGGGCGAAGACCCGAAGACTGGCAAACCGGTCTATCTTAAAACCGGTCGGTTCGGTCCCTATATTCAACTTGGAGAGACGGACGACAAGGAACGCAAGAATGCGTCGCTTCTCAAAGATATGTTGCCGGAGTCTGTGACGTTGGACGTTGCGTTGCAACTGTTGAGTTTGCCGCGTAATTTGGGACAGAATTCCGAAGCGGGTGCTGACGTTTTTGCTCAAAACGGCAAGTTTGGACCTTACATTTCCTGTGGTAAGGATACGCGGTCATTGCCTGTCGGTGTTTCGCCGTTGACGGTCAGTTTGGAACAGGCATTGGAATTGCTTTCGCAACCGAAGCAACAACGTGGTCGGCGCGGGGCGGCGAGTAAAGAGCAGGAGCCGTTGAAAGCGTTTGACGTGTCTCCGGTTACGGGCAATCCGATTAAGTTGTTGTCGGGCAGATATGGCGATTACATTACGGACGGCGTAACGAACGCGACGTTGCCCAAAACGTTGTCGGCGGAGGATTTAACGTTTGACCGGGCATTGGAACTGTTAGTGGACAAAGCGTCGAAGGGAAAGAAAATCGTCAAGAAGGCGGTCAAAAAAGCCGCGAAAAAAACTCGATAGCCGCGCCGCTGCGTCTCGTGAGGTTCACACCAATTTCCGAAAAGCGTCGGCACAGGCTTTGTAGTTTTCCGGCGACATACCCATACAGCCGTATTCCTCGACGTATCCAATGAAGCCGCCGTTGTTTGCGGCAAGTTCGCCGTACAGTCGCTGTGCCTCGGCGTGGATTTCCGGTACGGTTCCCGAAATCGACACCGTCTGATAACTGATCGGCATCAGAAAAGACTGTTTCCCTCGCAAACGTCGACCGACCGATGCCGTATCGACGACATTCGGTTGGGCAATGTTCAACACGTCAACGCCGATTTCATGAAAGTCATCAATAATGGCATCGAAATTGCCGCAGCAATGAAACCATGTTTGCAGACCGAGTTGATGAGCATGCTCAAATTGGCGGCGATAGCGTCCCTTAAAAAGTGTGCGCCACAGTTTCGGCGAAATCATTAGCCCCGTCTGCGATGCCCAGTCGTCAGCAAAGTGAATTCCATGAAAACCATGCCGGGCAACCAATGTCATCAACTCGTTCTCAAAGTTGATAATCTTGTCCATTAAATCGGCAAAATGTTCCGGTTCGAGCAAAAAGTCTTGCATCGCATTCTCGAAGCCGCGCAGCAACGTATAGACCGTAAAGCCGCTCAAGTCGAGTGAAGCCAAGAGATAGCGGTCTTCGGCTTGTGCTAAAAACTCCGGCAATCGGCGCATTCGCTCCTCTTCTCGGAGCGGCGGCGGAGCGAAAGAAGCGTAGGATTCCCAGTCCGGTATGCACAGTGTCGTCGGATAGCCCATCGTCCCGTCGTCCAGTGATTGCAAATGATAGCCCCACTCATTGTCGCCGGAACCGTCTTCCTTGTGAAGCGAAAGATGATACACCATCACATCGCCGTCGGTTTGGTCGCAGTTGACGAACCAAATCGGAACCCTGGAGGGCTTCTGAAAATAAATTGCCTGTCGAACGAGATCGTGTCGCGTAGTCATACGATTGTTGTTTTTCTTTTACTGATCTGATCTGCTAATCAATTTTGACATGCAAGGCAGCCGCCGACCAGACAGTTACCTTGATACGTTCTATCTATCTCCGTAATGCCCTCGACATTGTAATATTTCGACAGCCTCGTCTCCTATAAGTCGAAAAACCAAGCGATTCTTTGCGTCGATACGGCAAGACCACCATCCGGCTAAATTGCCTCGCAACGGTTCGGGCTTGCCGATGCCATCGTAGCCGTTGCGCACAATGTCTGCAATCAGTTTGTTAATTTGCTTCAACGTTTTTTTATCCTGATTTTCCCAGTAAACGTAGTCTGCCCATCCTGTTTTTGTAAAGTTGATTGTCATTCTTCCATTGCGTACAGTTCGTCGAGCGTTTTCGTAACAAATTTTCCTTCGCTCGCTTCTTGGAGGGACTGCCGCAACACCGCCATGTTCGTAGCACTATAAAACGGATCAGCCACAAGGGAAAGTTCAAAAGGAATCTTGCCTTGCCTTAAAGATTGCCGCACGAAGATATTAAATGCCGAAGACAGATTTAGTCCCAGTTCATTAAAAAAAACTTCGGCTTGCTCTTTCAATTCTTTGTCAATCCGTATTTTCAAATCTGTTGTTTCCGCCATAGTATCACACATTTCTACGTCCAACCTCCGACATGGTAACACAAATTATGCACGATGGCAACGCATTGGAGAGGCGGCGGCTCCCTCGCTCCGTCATTGCGCTACGCTCCATTCCGTCTTTTGTGATTTTGCGTCTCACTGGGTGAGGCGGCTAAACATCCGGTCGCTCCACTTCGCTCCCGCTTGGGCTTACTTCCCGAACGACCACAATCCTTCAAACATCGGTGTTGAGTAGTCCCAGAAGTGAGCGTACAGGGCAATCGTAATGGCAGCCACGATCAAGCCCAACACCACCGCCGACTTCGACCAACGCAAGTCAAGCGACGTTGCCGACTCTAACTTAAAAGGCTCCTTGAGCGGCTTTAATATCGTCATCAGCGTCATCACAGCGATAATGGAAAGGAACGTTATTGCCATGCGATTCAGAAAACTCATATCAGAAGCGAACAACATCAAGGAGCCGTAGATAATAGGATTGAGAATCAAAGCGACCAGCCCGCTCGATCTCGGTGCCTTTCGAACAAGGAATCCGAACAGGAACGCCGCAAGCACACCGGGCGAAATGAAACCCTGAAACTCCTGAATGAACCAAAAGAGTCCGCCGAACCGAGGATCAGCCAGTACCGGTGCAACGCAACAACCGATGAGCATCGCCGCCATCACCGTAATGCGTCCCGACATTACTAATGTCTTTTCCGATGCCTTGCGGTGCAGGTATTCTTTGTAAATGTCCATCGTAAAGATGGTCGAGACGGCATTGTACATGGATGCCAACGTACTGACGATCATTCCCAAGACGGCGGCGAGCATAAAGCCTTGCAAACCGCCGGGCGGAGTTAATCGCCGAGCCAATAGCGAGAAAGCGGAATCGTAATCGTAATCCGTGAACGTGTGTCCGTACTTCGGTTGATTCCAAAAACCGTGTTGTTTACTGAGTTCGGCTTTCAGTATGTTAAGGGCTTCCATCGGTTCCAATAATGTAAGGTCTGAATGGATAAGCGGCGGCATTGAATCGACAACATCGTATTCGGCATCAGCACTGCTCATAAGGCCCGTCTGCAAAAAATTGAACTCAACCATTCGCATCGCAATGTCCGGGTGGTGACGGACAAATTTTTCGTTAAACGTGAACAGTTGCTCACTCTGTTTGTACGTTTCGGCAAGAGCAGTAAATTTTTCCTCGTCGAAGACAAAGACCGTCTTACCTTCCTCTGTGATTTGTTTTGTAGCAACCTCTTTGACAGCATTTTCTCTCATCGTTTCGTTGTAAAGGTTGAATGCAATAATGCCGGGAAATATCACAATGAACGGAATCAGCAATTTCAAGGATGCCGCAAAGATGATTCCCTTTTGCCCCTGTGAAAGCGACTGCGCGCCGAGCGTCCGTTGCATGATGTATTGATTGAGTCCCCAATAATAGAGGTTCGGAATCCATATCGCAAAGAGCAGAGCGGTAATCGGCAGGAAACTGTCCTTCCAGGGAAGATTCATGCGGAGTTTGTGCGAATTCAGTTCCGCAAAGCGTTGGTACGCACTTTCCTCATTGTCTAACTTGTCCAGCAGATCATCGTCTGGTGCGAGTGTCGGGACTTGCTCCACGTTTGCTTGAATGGCATTGCTCAAAGTTTCTCTGGGAGCTTCTTTCAATGCCCCCATCGCAAAGTAGAGAATCAGACAACCGCACAAAATCAGTGCCGAACCTTGTAGCAAATCTGCCCAGGCACACGCCTTGAGACCGCCGACGAAAACATAGGACACTGCCAAAATACTAATGAGCCAGCAAAAAAAGACGAGTCCCAACTGGATTTCATTGCCGAAGAGCGTGTACGTTGATAGCCCGAGGTCACGGACATATTCGGAGTAAAATTTGGAGCCGGAATAAACGATGGCGGTGATATTGACACAGATGAGAATGACGATCATTGTCAGCGACACGAGTGTCCGGGTTGCTTTGTTGTACCGCGTTTCGAGAAACTGCGGAATGGTATAAACGCCTGCTTTGAGAAATCGGGGCAGGAAAATAAAGGCGACGATGACGAGGGAGAGAGCGGCGATCCATTCGTAGGAGGCGACGGCGAGTCCGATGTAATCGGCGGCGTTGCCGGACATACCGACGAACTGTTCGGTCGAGATATTGGCGGCAATGAGGGAGACTCCGATGATCCACCAAGCGAGTCCTCGTCCGGCAAGGAAGTAGGATTCGCTGTCTGCGCTGGAACCTTTTCCGCGTCGGCTCATGCCGATGCCGATGACGAGGACGGCAATGAGAAATGTAAAGAAAACGGCAACGTCGATAAAAACTGCCATAGCAAAAACTGGGGAAAGAAAAGACGCGAATATTCTACCCGAAAAAGTCGAAAATGTCAAATCAACAAAACCGCTGATCGTAAAAATTGCGACTCTGTGGAAAGTTTTTTTCTTATTCCTCTCCGCCGCTTCCGGTGAGAATCCGGTCAACTTCTTGGAGGGCTTCAATCAAAATCGGCGGACTAATCGGCTTCGACAAGATACGCGTTACACCGAGTTCAAGTAGTTCCCGCCGCTGTTCTTCATTTCCCGCACTGGTAACGACCAAGACAGGCGTGCCGCTCAACCGAGGACTCATCGAAATTTTACGCATCAATTCTATGCCGTTCATGTTCGGCATCGTCAGGTCGGTAACGAGCAGATCGGCTTTGATTTTTTTCATGCACGCAATCGCTTCGCTCCCATCGGAAGCTTCGATGAAGTTGGCATCTCCGAGCCCCGCGATTTCTAAACAACGCCGTATAAACATCCGCGCTAATGCGGAATCATCTGCGATTACTACGTTTTTTATCATATTTTTTGCCTCCAGTTTTTTTACAATTCCCAGTCAGGTCTCCCGGGACAGGTGAGAATTATTCGACCAGAGTCCCTATAAAGCGTAACGGTTCGGCTATGGGAGCCGCCGACATCTTCCGCGATGGCACCGAGTCCAAACTGCCAGAGTATTTTTTTCACTGCCAGTGCGTTCCGCTTTCCGATGTTAAACGTTCCATTCGGGTCGGCAACGTTCGCTCCGCCGCATATTTTCACGATCAAATTCGATGGTTTCGACAATGTTCCTGCCGTTTTTTTCATGAGTTCAATCAAGGCGGGAATTCCCGTGTCGGCGAAGTAGCCCGGCAGTTGTTTTGCCCTCTCCGGCGAGACCATCGACTCCGGCAATGCAACGTGATCCATTCCGACGCACCGCGTCCCCCGGTCGAGAATCATCACCGCCACGCAAGAGCCGAGTGCCATCGTTCGGATGACCCCACCCGCCTCTTTTGTCGCGCCGTAATCCCCGACACCGAGCATCATCCGTGCTGATGTGTTGGGTTGCATGACCATTGGATTTTGCCCATTCTACCGTATTTCGGTGTTTTGTGATAGACCCCTGTTTAACCGACTGGCGGTCAGTTTCCTACACGGATATGGCTGAAAAATTGATCATTGATGGGTTTTTACAAATCTTTTAAATTCATCAATGCTCAAAGTAACCTCTTCACCCTCATAAAAGCGTGTAATCTGCCAAACATCTTTATCGACAACGGGAAGATAAAAAATCTGCTCGGTCAATTTCGAGGCTTGTCGATAGCAATTTTTGAGTTCCGCAATTTTGCTCTTGTAAATGTTGTTGTCAAAAGTGTATGCCCCCGATTGATTCACGCTTTTTACCTCAAAAATATGGATTCTGCCGAATCGGTCTTTCATCACAAAGTCAGGAAACGAAGAATGTAACGCTCCCATATAGTATTCAAACTTAATGGATGAATTCGCTACAAAGTTTTTGCCCCAAAGAAATACTTTTTTTTCTTTATCCCCTGCACCAATCTCGGCTGCACTAAAAACGTTTTGCTTGTCCGTTTTTTTGCCCTTTTTGTTTTTCCCAACCGTCAAAGACAGTGTACTTTCCAATGAAATGTCCTTTAAAATATCCGCCCAATCCCGCTCCGCTTCACTGTCAAAGGAAAACTTTTCCGCTCCATCTCGACGTTGCCAAACCCAATTACTAATCATAACATAATGCTTGTGGTCAGTGTAATGACTCGACAGCGCAAAAGAAACATTGCCATTTTGCACTTCCATACTTTGCTCATAATCGCAAAGATACGAACTGTTTGCCTTTTCAAGTTCCGGCAGGTTTTCCGCCGCTTCCCGCCATTTTGCATAATCCGTGGCGTAATCATAGACAATGTCCCGCACTTG
>Ga0123353_10016658_pt1 | contig 10752 bp, 11 predicted proteins | sample TergutLab28metaG_3_FD_92763 | JGI IMG/M metagenome (GOLD analysis project Ga0123353, IMG submission 92763) | Labiotermes labralis P3 segment gut microbial communities from Petit-Saut dam, French Guiana - Lab288 P3 | ecosystem: Host-associated > Arthropoda: Insects > Digestive system > Gut ... | reverse complement strand
ATATACCATGTTTAAAATATTCAGTACCTATATTTGTTGAATAAATATATAAAATGCAACTTTAGAGGTTAGCGGTGCGGTACGACCACTATAGTTGACATTAGGCGTCAAAAGGTTAAACTCTTTATTTCGCAGTTTCTTCCAGTCCCCTCATACCGCCTCCTTCGTAGACCTTTACGCTGCACAGCTGATGAAGGCTATACCGAGTAAATGCAAAACAACTCCCGAGTTCTATAGTTGATATCTTGCTTTACTTTGAGATATACGATCGTGGCTTATGGCGCAAAATATTAGAGAATTACCGATGTTCTCATTCCATGCTTACGCTTGCGTATTCGACTCCGCAGCAGTTACAGCACATGCATCACTCACTCAGCACATTGGTGTTGATTATACAAGTCCACTGCGTCATATGTTGTGATTCAACACAAACGTTACGCTCTTGCTTATATATTAATTACTCTCGGCTTTTAACATGCTTCCTTTTCCTCAAATTGGGTAAACAAATTATAAATAAATCTGGTATGTAGAGTCTGTCTTCGGTACGTAGTAGTAGAAATAGATTCGCACCGTTACACCGTAACTAAAATAGGCGAGCGAAAGGACAGATTGGGCTTTATTTCCAACGCAAAGTAACGTACTCTCACTTATAAGTCGAAAGCGCTTGCGCACCAGAGAAGGTAGTAAAAATTAAATTGCCAAGTTTGAAAACCAACACCCAATTTTAGGCGTCAAAATAAATTAGATAAAAAAAAATGGAACGTTTGTTTTCGAAGAGTCTTTAAGCTAAAATTTCATACACTTTCAGAAACTTTTATAGTCTATTAGCTGCTCAATAAAGTCTCCGCATTGTTTGGAGTCTGTAGGTTTATTGCCGTACTTAAAAACTCCCACCACTGGACCGTTTTTTGAGCCAGCTGAAACAACTTCTCGCTCTCACACCAGTTGTCCCATTATGCTTAGATCCCTTCAGCTTTCTAACTAATGTTTTGTATTTATATCTCATCCCCCTGTGTACTGTACACATACTGTACTGTATTGTACACATACTGTACTGTACACATACTGTACTGTATTGTACACATACTGTACTGTACACACACTCTACTGTACTGTACACGTATTATAATGTACTGTACTGTACAAATACTGTATTGTAATGTACTGTACTGTACAAATACTGTATTGTAATGTACTGTACTGTACACATACTGTACTGTACTGTACTGTACTGTACTGTACTGTACTGTACTGTACTGTACTGTACTGTACACATACTGTACTGTACTGTACACATACTGTACTGTACTGTACACATAATGTACTGTACTGTACACATACTGATTTACTGTACACATAATGTACTGTACTGTACACATACTGATTTACTGTACACATACTGTACTGTACACATACTGTACTGTACACACACTGTACTGTACTGTACACACACTGTACTGTACTGTACACATACTGTACTGTACTGTACACATATTGTACTGTACTGTACACATACTGTAGGTACTGTACACATACTGTACGGTACTGTACACATACTGTACGGTACTGTACACATACTGTACTGTACTGTACACATACTGTACTGTACACAAACTGTACTGTACTGTACACATACTGTACTGTACTCTACACATATTGTACTGTACTGTACACATATTGTACTGTACTGTACACATACTGTACTGTACTGTACACATTCTGTACTGTACTGTACACATACTGTACTCTACTGTACACATACTGTACTGTACTGTACTGTAAACATACTGTACTGTACACATACTGTACTCTACTGTACACATACTGTACTGTACTGTAAACATACTGTACTGTACACATTCTGCCCGCCTCATCCTCCTACGTCTGATCGTTCTGCTGGTATCTGAAGGGTTGAAACTGTGCAGTTAACTCATTACGTAATATTTTCCCATTCACTTCCTTGTAAGGCACTACAGTCCCTTTTGAGCCATGCCCCCCCCCCCACCCTCAGAAGACGCCGCCATTCTTCTGCGTATTCTGCTCATCTCCTCCATCCTCCTATTCCTAGGATCTGTGATGATTCCCTCCGGACGACATCCTCCCATCGTGTTCTTGGTTTTCTCACTGGCCTTGTGTTATGAAATTTCACATTGAGAGGCTTTTTTTAGGATCCTTTCATCTCCCATTCTTGTTATATGACCCGTCCATACCAGTCTTCTAATATCAATATCGCCCATGATTTTGTATCTCTTTTGGGTTACGAGACACCGTAATGTTGTAGGAATGACACAACAACAGTTTGATCGTGGCGGAAACCGTAGATAACATCGTCCACGTTATTAGATCTTTCTATAAATGATAAATTTCACTCTCCTACTAAGGATGCCAGCGTGGGCCATAAATTCTTCTTCTTACTTTCCTTTCAAATGTGCATAGTATTTGTTCTGTCATTTGTATTAGGGTCCAGGTTACACTTCTATAACACAGTACTGGCTTCATAAATGTTTTATATTACTTTATTATGTCGGTGAATTTGTTTAGATCCAAATACAGATTGCAGAGAGGACTAGGCTTTATTTGTAGGTAGGATTCTAGGTTTGATTTCTTTTGTTTCATCGTTAGTATTATTGATTTCAGTACCCACATATTTAAAGCTTCTAACAACTTCAATGTCATGATCTTTGCCAATATTATCACATATTTTTCTTTTTCTCCCATTTTGTACATTTTTTTCGACTTTGATGTTGAGCCATATTCCTTTAGCTCTCTCTTTCGGTTCTTCGTATACTTCAGAAACAGCTCTTTTCCTTCTTCCTATAATGTTTACGTCACATGCATAATCTACTAACTGCACTTTTAACAGCTGTCTCATTACATACTCCAATGCTATATTAAAGAGGGTGGGTGCTAATCCATCCTCTTTTTTGCAAGCCATTTCCTTCCTTAAAACCATCAGTCATCATTAGTCCAATCTTAACATAGTAGGTCGAGTTATTCATTGTTGTTTGTATTAATCTCATCAACTTATTTTGAATTCCAAAAAATTTCATTAGTTCATATAATTTTTCTCTTCTTTTTCGTCTTAGGTATTCTGAAAGTCAATGAAAATTTTATGTATTTCTACATTGTATTCCCGGGCTTTATCCAACAGATTTTAACTGTAAAAATTTGGTCCTTGGTTGATTTTCCTACTTTAAATCCTGCCTGGTATTCGCCAATTGTGTGATCGGTCTATTTTTTAAGTCTTTTGTTGAGAACTGTCCAGTTGTCGTGCGGTCTAAGACGTAGGTCTGCGGCCCTTCGCGTGCTGAAACTGTGGGTTTGAATCCCTCCGAGGGCATGGATATCTATTTCTGTAAGTGTTGTGTGTTGTCAGGTACAGGTCTCTACGACGAACTTGTCACTCGTCCAGGGTTGTCCTGCCGATTGTGTTGCGTCGTCGTGTGTGATCTACAAACCTCATAAATAAGGATCGTCTAGCCGCAGAGCCACAAGAAACAAATTAGTTGAGAAATGTGGTCAGTATTTTGTATCCTGTGCGTAATTATGATATTTCTGTACACTCGTGACACTAATTTTTCGCCCCTGTTTTTATACATTGGGACTATGATATTTGTTTTCCACTCTGTAGGCACTCTTTCTTCTATCCACATCCTTTTAATTAAGGAATGCAGCATATTTATTAGTAGCTGTCCTTCTTTCTTGTACGGTTTGATGTAGATGTTATCTGTGCTTGGTGCTTTATTATTTCTCACTGATTGTATTGCTATTTGTGTGTCTAATATATCTGGTGGACCATTTTCCACTTCCTGTTTGGCTCCTATTTCATCTGTATGTGCGTTATTGCGGAAAGTATTGCGTTCAGCTTCTGTTGCGTTTAGAAGATCCTGAAATTAGGTTTCCCGCCTGTTCTTGGTATCTTCTTCATTAAATAAATTCGCATTATTTGGTCCCTTACATAAATTTGTGTGGGGTTGAAAACCACCCTTTAGTGAGCCAAGCTCTTTGTATGCATTCCTGATGTGCTTTTCCTTAATAGTTTCTTCTATTTTCTTTATACAACTATCTCTCAGAATTCGTTTCTTGTTTTTACGTACTTTATGGGCTATTATCCGGAGTCTCTCATATTCCAGTCTTTTGGATCTCGGCCTATCAATCCATTTTTATATGCTACATTCCTCTCATCTATATCTGTTTTTCATTCTTCATCGAATCATCCTCTATTATCTGGTTTTCGATGGTATCCTATTATGTGTTCTGCTTTCTGCATTATTGCTTCTTTTAACTGTTTCCATTCTTCATCTACATGAGTCAGTTTTTCCCCTGCTCCTTCTTTCCTGATCTTTTCAGATTCTTTTCCTAGCTGTTGTTGGTATTCAGTTGTTATACTAGGTCCTTTCAGTCTTCCCATATTAAATCTTTTGGGGTTTCTATTTATTTCATTGTTTCTGTGTGCTATTTTACATCTGTAATTTCCTTTGACCAAACAATAATCGGAGTCGCTCTTTGCTTCTCTTTATGCTTCTGATTTTGCATCTAGTACACTGCTTGAAGACATTTTGTCCATTAAGTACATGATCAATTTGGTTATTGGTTTTGCCATCCGGGGATCTCCAGGTTTGCTAGTGAATTTCTTTATATGGGCAGTAGGTTGAATATACCACCATATGTTTTGCTATTGACAAACCCACAAGTCTCTGTCCATTATCTTTAGTGTTTAAATATATGCTATGTCTTCCTATAAATCATCGGTAAACGTCTTTCTCGATTTTGGCATTTTAGTCCCCCAATAGTGGTTTAATATCATTAGTATGACTTACGTCATATGCTTCTTCCATTTTCTGACAAAGAGCTTCCTTCTCTATTCTATTCCTTTCCTCTGTAGGAGCAAGTACACTTATAAGCCTTTGGTTGTGAAATTTTGTTTTTATCCTTAAAATAAATATTCACTCATCAACTGCCGTAAAGTCAGCACATTCCTTTTCATGTTCCTATCTACTAAAAATGCCACCCCAAACTCTATGGTGCCTTTTTATTTTCCACTGTAAATGAGTTTGTGTGATTTCATGTCCATTAGGTCCTTCCCCTTCCACCCTGTTTCCTGTAATGCTGTCATGTCAAGCCTATACTCTTCTACTTGTGACAACAAAGGTATTATTGCTCCAGTTTTGAAGAGCATTCGGACTCCCATATACCAAAATTCATATTCCTTTCCTTACAACCAACTTATCTTCTGTCTGTCAATCCTCTCCTAGGCATCTCTGACTTTTTCTCAATATCAAATTTTTTACGTGATAAGGTTGTCAGCCGCAAGCCCAAACCCCCAACCCGGAGGACCAGGGTATGCCTTTTTGTCCGGGTCATCACCTTCGACCTGTCCGACATGGGGGGGGGAGGCCCTAACAGCAGCTACGCTACCGCCGGGATGTCTCTCAGCATCTTTGACCAACCTAGCCCCACCACTACGCCAAATTAAGGACACCATCAGGGGGAATATTTTCCAGTTATTTAGGCCCAAAAATTCTTACTACTTTGCTGTTTGTTATGCTTGCAAGTTCTTCAGTCAGGACTAGATACTTTCTCGCCCATTTAAAACAACAACATTTAAAATTATGGAGATTCAGGTCTTCTGTGACATGACGCCGTGTCGTTTGGTAGTTAACAACGTTTCGGAGTTAATCTCCACTGAAACCTATTACCCTGATAATTGAAGCAGCAAGCTCTCCAGAGGCGTCGACCAGTCTACACAATGCCATACCCCAGCAGTTTATCACCTTTATAAACAGCGCTGTGACTACCTCAAATCTCGCTGGTACAACACATCTAACGTCATCGACATTTGCTGCTGCACTTGCTAGACTTCTGCACAGGATCTCGCACCATCCATCTCCCTCCCTTTCCCTCCACAATAAATGTCATCAGCATCTACATGTAACGGAGGATCATGCCAAAAAGGTTTAAGATCTGTAGCTGATATCCTAGCAACATTGCTTATTAAATGTCGATATCTGGAAGATTTATAAGTGTCACGGCTTTAGTAAGTGTATTTCTATTTTATGATTCTGTATCGCTGTTCTCCTTGAAGTGCCCGATGTAACTTTGACGCTTGATCGCTGCATCGTATATAGTAATGACTAGGCCATGAGATGGAGGACCGAGGAATCGTAGATCGAGTCTCTACACAAAAAGATTGTAGTCTATTCTCCCAAACGTTTAGACAACTTCAAGGGAGCACCCACTCCCCCATTCGATAGGCGTTGGGGTCCTTTCCCAGAGGGTGAAGTGGCTGAGTCATGAAACTGGTTATTCACCTCCATGTAGTGCCGAGATTAAAGAGTAGAGCTGCAAGTCCATTCGTCCTTATTACTTCATGATATACACAAGTACAACTGTAACATTTGCTTCAGAGCGAATTTGTTGTGCGTTGTTGAAATTCGCCATTTTTGCAGGACGATTTTCGGGAAAGCACATTGGTCTTTTGATCATCTAAGCACATTACTTTCAGTAAGCGACGTTTTCTCTTCCATATTCATCCTATGTCATAGTCAAAAGTATAGTTGTTAGATGCGTTTTACCAAAATATTTTAGGAAAATTGGACATATGTATGAAGTTCTAATATGATGGCTCTAGTTTATTTGTCTCATAAAAAAATTTAGGCTTATCGAAAATGTGTATTGGACATGAAATGTATGAGTCATCTCATTGCGCACGAGATGCGCGCGGAAGGCAAATAGTTGACCGGTATCTGAAGTGTCAACAAACGCTCTTACACGCTTCAGTGTCAATATCAAAAAAATTCCTTTTAGCTTTCCTCGAACTATTAATGCGGACAGACATGCGGTTAGAGAGAGATGGGAACGCGCATCAAAAAAAATATATATAAAAAGTTCATAACTTGCCTTTTTTTCGTCGTGTCCGTCAGTATGTCCCCAAAATACGCTGTTAGTTTGTATACAATTTCGCCCGGTGTAATTACGATTTTAGTTTGGATAATACTGGAGTACTTGGTCTACTTCAGAATACGTTTTTAGGCTTATGTCTTGGATCGTTGTACAGGTCTTAATTAAACGCTAGGATTACGCCACTTGATCCGCACGTGCGCTATACCTTGGTGTAATGCAGGTTTGATAATTTAACAAAATCGTCTAGGTTTTATTGCACATGTGAAGTCGAGACTTCTGGTTTATGCGTTTCGAAGATAGAAATCTTAAAGAATGTTTCGCCATCGAATGGAAACTTGTTGTCTACATTCCGGAGGACCGTTCCGCTTTCGTCTTCAGGATGAAGCAGCCCAGTTCCCCACTTCTGCTTGGATTCCTTGAGCCTCAAAATTATGGCAATAAGATCCTTCCAATCGTTTGTAACTATTTGCCAATCGAAAAGGCGTAACGTCTTTGAAATCTTGGACCTTCATCCACATCGCTCTGAGAACCTAAAATCGCTAACATGCCTTTTAACCTCCTGAATATGCCGCCATCTTTAGTGTCTCGTCTGATGCTTGTACTTCTACTAGCTTCACGTAAAAGATATCAATTTTTGTATCATGCTAAAATATTTTACTGTAACATAACTTAGGTGGTTAAAGGCCTGCCTCGCCCCTCCTCCCACATGTACAGGTTAAGCCACTGTTCAGTCCATGTGGAATTTGTGGTGCTCATAGTGTTACTGGGAGAAGTTCGTGTCTGCCTATTTCAGTTTTCCCATGTATCATACCTCCCATGTTCCAGTACACACATCTCATCCATCTACCATCTAATATTAGGACCTAAAATTCACTTAAAACTCTATGTTTAACAACATAAAGGCCATACATAGTATAATTTTGTAATCTTTTTATCATTTGTCGACGCTCCAGGGACGATAATTTACTCTTGCAAGTTTGGTCACAGGTGGTAACGTCTTTAACGTTTCGTTACTTTAGTGTCCTTGCAATCCTCGGGTTTTAAACAGTTTAGGAAAGAACATATTTTCGCGTTGAAGACGTTTTACAAAAGAGGTGCAGCTGCCGTTTTTGATAAAACAGGTAATAATTTTTACTCTAGGCGAGCATCTTGTCAAACGTTGCAATTTCAACATGGCAGATATATTATGTGAAGCAAACTGTCACCTCCTGGCTACAAATACTGGACATCGTTTCTTTCTCTTCTGGGCTACAAACCTTGATATTAGGTAGGATAAACGCTTCAATGTCAGTTTTGACTCTTGGCGGTTAGGTGTGTACCAACTGCCACTCATGTGCCACGTATAAATTTAGAGTCAGAACAAAAGTTCTGGGTATCAGATTATTTTTATTGTATTACTTGAAAATCCTGTACGTTGTGGAAGACACATTCATTAAACTCTCCCCTATAATATTTAAGATATATTAACGCCCTTCAGGAAACTTGAAGTAACTGCAACACTTTTCCATTCGTATAGTATTCGGAGTGTAGCCTAGTACAAGTTCACATGTAAAATTCTTAGAAGCCTTAGTTCGACAGTCTCTGGTATGTATTTCAAATGGTCTATATTTAATGTGTTGTTTCCTGCAGGCCTGTTCTTTAAGTATATTCTGGAAGAACCCATTTTCAAATTCCGACTGCCTTGTAAACTATCGTAGCCCGTGATTTTCCTCGGTATATGTAGTGAACCTCTGAAAAAGACCTGGAATAGACCATGATCAAAACTATTCACCTGTAACGTTTGTATTCCGCTGCTATTGAAAGCTATAAACTGTTGCAGTTGAAACGGCATCTTTAAGAGATAACTTGAAGATTTCAAGGATAAAGAATTTTCCTGAGTAAAGTAACGATTAGCAGTGAAGTGGTTAGCAGCCTCGATTTATGTTCCAGACAAAAAATTCCGATTCTCGGCTCGCAGACCCGATTGCCTATTTCAGGAAATCAGTGACGCAGTTGCAAGAAGGCCGCAACAGATTTGTGCCACATGATTTCCATTTCATTATATAGTTTTTTTCACTTTCGCCGTTACAATTGTAACCTATGCAATAAAATCGTATATAATTTGAGAGAGAAACGAGAAATTATTCTAATTAAACGACAAAGCTGTCTCTGTGTATTGCGGTTGACGGTCTCCCGTTAGAGCCGAGTGATCCCCTACGTCTTCACAACTAAACTTGCTCGGCTTAAAACATTGGATTAGACGAACGAGGGATCATGAGGTAATATATCCTAACTCAGCACACCTAAAGCTGTTCGTGTTAGGAAACCTAATCGAATAACATACATACCCTTTATTTTGTGAGCAAACAGCACGACTGGATATGAGAACAAGACGCGCTCGAGGTTCATGACAAAGGAAAATATTTAAGGTTTATCATGTTTATCTTCTCGTGTAACTTTCGTTTTCCTACTTTCCTCGTTTCATCCGTTCTGTCTCCTGTTTCCTTTCTTTCTTTCAATCCCCATCTTTATCCTCCTTTCCACTTTTCTTAGCATGAATGTTCTGATAGTGAAATGAATACCCCATATAATACGTAGATCCAATAGGAATATTAAATGCACATATTATAAAACAAGGAGTACTTTGCATAAAATGGGAAAGCAATGTGGCGGTGAGAAGCGTACATAAAACCGACAGTTTTAAATGCGTTATAATAATTATTTTGCAGCATATGTCTGAAGGTTTCGTGCTTATCATTTCATGATGACAGCGTCTTTGTTGGTACTTCCGCCTCAAGTACTGACGCGAATGTGTACTGTGGTGTCCTTCTCTGTGAATTTTCGTGCTCTCACTCTGAATGCTTTGTCTTTGAAATTACAAAAGGTGTATAGATTACAGATGATAACGATGTCGAGCCAAAATGATATCCGTAACGGGGTATAATACTGGGCGTTCAGTGAATGAGGCCAGCCCAATAGTTTTGTGAAAACTTATTTACACAGCTGGCTAGCACACACGAACTAGAGACGAGTAGCACTTTAACTTACTTACTCGTTGCTTTACATTACTGCTAACACAACACGTTTTTAAATAACAAGTATTCTGTTCTTCAACATTGTTACTATCGAAAGAAATTCTTTTGACATGGACACATATAGATTTCCGATCATCTGGGTCATTATTTAAAAAGCCTGGACGCCCCTGGACCAACAAAAACTTTACTCCATCCAGCCGAATCATTATTAAGAAATTAACAGTCCTTCAGCAAATGAATAAGTTTTTCCCGTCCTGCATGGAACCCGAAGTTTCATTGTCACGACAACCATCACCACAACGGAAGCGAACATATAAAAAAGAACATTATTTATATGCTTATATAATGGAAATATATCACAGACGTATAATACAATTATAACATAGAGTAATTGAACTGAGGATATAAATACACTAATTATTAACTTTTACTTAAAATATCAATCAGATACATCGGGCAATAAGAACGTATCAGTCTTTCAAATGGTGTAAAATTTTAATTTTACATACATTTTACAAACACTTTACACAAAAATGATATTACGAATAAATTTAACTTGCTAAAATGAACCCGTAAATAAAACAAAAAAATTAAAAGGAGAGAATGTTTTATGAAAAAGATTTTTGCAATTGTGTCCCTGTTTATAGCGCTTGTATTTGGTTTAAACGCTTGTCACGGAAGAAATGTAGACAACAACACCGGTGGAAACCAACCCACTAGCAATTTTGACACCAACCGTGTTATCGCAGTATTTACCCGTGAAGACGGAAGCGGCACACGTGACGCTTTTGTAAGCATCACAGGGGTTGGCGATAATATGTACAGTGAAGCGGTT
>Ga0123353_10016657_pt1 | contig 10752 bp, 8 predicted proteins | sample TergutLab28metaG_3_FD_92763 | JGI IMG/M metagenome (GOLD analysis project Ga0123353, IMG submission 92763) | Labiotermes labralis P3 segment gut microbial communities from Petit-Saut dam, French Guiana - Lab288 P3 | ecosystem: Host-associated > Arthropoda: Insects > Digestive system > Gut ... | reverse complement strand
TTATGGTCGAAAAAGGCCCGTTCATCGTCGTAACAGGCCATGATCTGCAGGATCTGAAGATGCTGCTGGAGCAGACTGAGGGTAAAGGCGTCAATATATACACTCACGGTGAGATGCTGCCCGCCCACGGGTATCCGGAACTCAAAAAGTATACGCAACTCAAAGGCCACTTCGGTACCGCGTGGCAGAATCAGAAAAAAGAATTTGATAATCTCCCCGCGCCGATCCTCTGGACGACCAACTGCCTTATGCCGCCGGGTGAGAGTTACACGGACCGCGTGTATACGACGTCGGTGGTGCAATACCCCGCGAAGGAGCATATCGAAGCCGACAAAAACGGGCGCAAGGACTTCGAAGCGCTCATTAAACACGCCGCGGAACTTGGCGGTTTCGCTGAGGATACTCAGTTCACGGGCTTAAACGGCGGAACAACTATGACCACGGGGTTCGGGCGCCGCACGGTACTCGACAACGCGCCCGCGATCATAGACGCGGTCAAAGCCGGGGCTATCAGACATTTCTTCCTCGTCGGAGGCTGCGACGGCGCGCATACGGGGCGCAGTTACTACACTGATTTCGTTAAGCAAACGCCTGAGGATACGGTCGTTCTGACGCTTGCCTGCGGTAAGTTTCGTTTCAACGACCTCGATATCGGCGCCATCGGCCCGTTTCCGCGAATCCTCGACATGGGGCAATGTAACGACGCATACGGCGCGATCCAGGTCGCGGTCGCCCTCGCGGGGGCGTTCCGGTGCGGCGTGAACGACCTTCCGCTCACGCTGGTGCTGTCCTGGTACGAACAGAAGGCGGTCTGCATCCTGCTGACGCTCCTGTCTCTGGGAATAAAGAATATTTACATAGGGCCAAGCGTTCCCGCGTTCTTCTCGGAAACAGTGCTGAATGTGATCGTGGATAAGTTCAGCCTCACGCCGATAACCACTCCGGAAGCGGACATTAAGGCAATCCTGGGATAAGCGCGCCGCGCGGGTGAGCACAAAACCCCGGGACGTCATCTAAGAGCTAAGCGAAGGATCTTTCGCCCGTATTATACCGGGCATAATAAGCCTCAGAGCATCAGCCTGACGTCATACTCGCCCGCGATAACCTTTTTGCCTTTTAGCTTAAACGCCTTGTGCGGCTGCGAACCGATGGACGTTACACAGTTCCTCACGCAGCCGCGCAGTCCGAATAACGAATAAGTGACTATTAAACTATAACTCTTTATAGACGCGCCGTACTCTTTCAGATACTGCTTCATAGGCGCAGGCAGCCTGAACGCCCAGATCGGGCAGAGCAATATAACGCGCTCATATCCGGACGGGTCCTTAAAACCCTCCGTTTTATCAGCCTTCTCATCGTAGGTAAGCACAGCATGGTCGCAGCCCAGTTCCTTGATCACGTCCTCGGCGACCTTTTTAGTATTGCCGGTTTTCGAAAAATAGACGACCAGTGTATTCATACAGAATCCCTCGCTTCAATAATATTCCCAACCGGAAGCCGTATCCGGTTTGACAGTATCAGATTAATGACCGAAATGCCGACGCCGCCTATAAAGACGTAAATATACCCCGTACCCGGCGCACTTGCCCAGAGCATACCGGCGAGTACCGGCATAGACATTGAAATAGTGTGGTCGAGGGATATACCCATCGAAAGCGTCGCCGAAACCTCGGCGGGGTCGTCCGTGATCCTGCGGACGTAAGTCGTTCTCGCCATGCCCGCTCCCGAAAAAACATGATCGACCACATAACAGGCGGACACAACGACCAGCGCGACAGGCGCCGTAAACAACACCCTGGCAAAGGCGAAGCCAAAACAGGCGATAAGAAGCAGGGCGGCCTCCAGTACGAGCACGAACCGCTCGCCCCTGCGGTCGATCAACGCCCCAAGCCACGGGCGAAGGAAAACGTTTATCACGGCTACGATAAAAAAGAGCATCGTCATGGTTGCAGCAGACTGGCCGTAGACTGTTATGAGCAGCCAGGGGGTGAGCGTGTATGTGATCTGCTTGCGCGCGCCGTAAACGATCGATAACACATAAAAGAGCGAAAACTTTTTATCAAATACGATTCGCTGCCGCCGGACTTCGGCCTTTCCGGGGCTCATGAAAAGGAAGACGACGCCGGCAAGCACCATGGCGACGGCGCCGATCGTAAACGACACTACGAACGGTATGTGGACAAACCTGTACAGGACATATAATACTGCCGCGGTAACAACGAGAGCCGCTGTGTTAACGCCCTGTATTTCTCCGAGCCTTTTCCCAATTCTCCCGTCGTTGGAAAACGACATGCTTATAGAGCCCTGGACAGGCATGTACAAATGCTGTCCCGTACTGTACACCATCATGGTGACGACGACGGGCCAGTATCCGGAAGGGACAAGGCCGAACACAAACAAGCCGATCCCGCCAAGAATGTTCGCGATAGCGGCTGTGCGCACGTCGCCCAGAAAAGCGAGCGCGCCGGCGATGAAGACTACGAGCAGCCCGGGCAGTTCGCGCGGTATCTCAAGCAGTGTGCGCTGGGTCACGGTAAACTGCAAGTCTTCCGCAAGGCGATTGGCAAAAGAGGTGCTCTCGACCGCCGCCATGACGCCAAGTAATGCGCTCGCGATCAAAAAAAGCAGCAGGTCTTTGGATATAGTCGTCTTTCCTATCCGGATTTCCTTCATTAACCCATACTCCAACTTTTGTTTTTACCATAATACCACAGGACATGCAGAAAAAGCTATAACACTTGTTGAAAAAGATACATTTCGGATACCTTCTCCATACACTTATGATACTATCTTTTGCTAAAATGCAGAAAAAACAAGGTAATGGAGACAGAGCTGATGAACACGCGATGTATAGACAGTAGAATATCGAGACGCAGACGCATTATCACGATAGCGTCGGCCGTTCTTGCAGCGATCGTTACCGGGGTAACCTTCGCCATGATGCGCCAAAGAGTACCAAACATGCACATCATTTTTTATCTTGTTCTCGGGATGATGGCGCTGCTGCTGATTTGCCTTGTTATATGGACGCTTAGCGCAAGCGAGAAGTATTCGCGGCTCGCGAAAACACTCAGGCGGGGCTTTATAATATGCCTTGCGATAGGGATATTATGCTTCTCGATCCTGCAGGGGCTGATCATATCGGGCTCGCATTCAGACGACGCGGACGTAGATTGCATTATTATACTGGGTGCGGGGCTGCGCAACGGATATCCGAGCCTGGTCCTGTCAACAAGGCTGAACGCTGCACTGGACTATCTGAAAGGGCGCGGGGACATACCTGTTATCGTTTCAGGAGGGTTGGGGCGCGGCGAGTCTGTCACCGAGGCGGAGGCTATGTACCGCTACCTCAAAGCGCGCGGCGTCGATGAAAGGCTGATCTGGAAAGAGGACGCCTCGACAAACACGCAGGAGAACCTTGCGTTTTCGCGCGCTATAATGGAGGAAATGGGGCTGGACGTCGGGAACATCAAAGTCGCCGTTGTGACGAATGAGTTTCATCTTTACAGGGCGAAGCTCATCGCTGAAAAAGCGGGGCTGAACGCGTTCGGAATAGCGGCCGATACGCCTTGCGCGCAGCTGCACATACTGTACTCGTTCCGGGAAGCCTTCTCCCTGTCAAACGAGATACTGTTCGGACGCCGCGCCGCGTAAAGTCGAATGACAGGTGTCAGGGGATCGGCTGACCGATGCAGACGTCGTTTACCCATGTGCCTTCGTTTACAGTGCCGTCCGCGAACGTCATAACGCCATAACCTGAGCGGATGTTGTTTTCCCAGTTGCCGACATATTCGTCCCCGTTGACCCACGTATAGGTTCCGGTACCGGAACGCAGGTCGTCGATCCAGTTCCCGTCGTACCTGTTTCCGCTGCTGAAAACCATAGTGCCATGACCGGAACGGATATTATTCTCCCAGTTACCGGAGTAAACATCCCCGTTTGTCCAGGTATAAGTACCGGTACCGGACTTTTCACTGTTCGCGTATTCGCCCTCGTATTTATCGCCGTTCGCGTATATCATTTCGCCTGTCCCTGAACGGACGTTGTCAACGAAATCACCGGAGTAAACGTCGCCGTTTGCCCATGTGAACGTCCCCGTTCCCGACATGGCGTCGTTTTTCCACTCGCCGTCATACTTATTCCCGCTGGTAAACTCCATCACCCCGGAACCTGACCGCTGCCCGTTCACGAAATCACCCGTGTATGTTCCGTCAGGGTAACCCGACGTCCTGTTGCCGGTGAACCCTTCTGAAGAGGCGGAGCTTGTCGCCGTTGTTCCTGCGCTAACTGTGCTTCCTGCCGATCCCGGATCCGTCGTATCTTTTTTTTGCGTGAAAAACAGTATCAGAACGACCGCCGCTATCAGAACGACCGCGATAAGGATAACGAGCATAACAAGCGTCGAGGATTTCTTTTTTTCGGGCGGTGGCGGACGGAACTGCGTATTTTGCGCCTGCTGCGGCGGATGTTGCGGCGGGCGTTGTTGCGCCTGCTGCGGCGGATGTTGCGGCGGGCGCTGCTGCGCCTGTTGTTGCGACTGCTGAGGCGGGCGCTGCTGCGCCTGTTGCTGCGGATATTGCGGCTGCCGGGGCTGCTGTGCCTGTTGTTGCGGGCGCTGCTGTTGCGCCTGTTGCTGCGGATGTTGCTGCGGGCGCTGCTGCTGCGCCTGTTGCTGCGGATATTGCTGCGGGCGCTGCTGCTGCCGGGGTTGCTCGATCCTCGCCCCGCAGTTCGGGCATAATTCTTTGTTTGCCTGAACCTGCGCGCCGCAACGCGCGCATCGTACAGTCATGTTCCCGGCGCTATAATTTCCGTTCATATAAACCATCCCTCATTGTAGGGGACGATTATAATCGTCCCGTTGTCCTGCGGGCGGACACAGGCCCGCTCCTACGTTACAAAGATCGAATCATACATACGCCATAGCCGCACCAGCAAGAGCCGGCATGTAAGCCTTTCGTTCTCCTGATAAGCGTTCGGTCCGCTCCCCTCAGTTATACCCAGCGACCTGAACCCGTTTATCATATAAGTCTCAACGACATTGGGCGGCAGAACATCAGGATCGGCAGTCGCGACAGTCTTGTACATGCCGATCGTAGCCTCGCGCTGCGTCATCGACCTGCCCGGCTCAAAAAGCCCGTCCTCAGCGTGCATAATACCGAAGTATACCATCACATACTGCGCCCAGTTGTTTTCCCCGCAGTCTGTAACCATCCCGCCCTGATAAATATCGGTAGAAAGGGGAGTGTCCGACACATAAGAATACAGGACAAACATAAGGTGCGCAAACTCACCGCGTGTGACAGGCGCGTCGAGCCTGTCAAGAGGCAGGACAAACCCCAGTTTCAGCGCGTTTATGATCTCCTGGCGCGACCAGTCGTCCGGAAGATCGGATTCGTCGTCGATTATCAAAAACGTGAAATCCCTTGAAGAGCTGAGGCCCGCCGAGTTCGTCGCCGTACAGGTAAACGTGTTAAGCCCCGGCGAAAGTTGATACGGCCATACCCATAGCATGCCGCTGTCAAGGTACTCCCTGCCCTCGAAAGACCAGACGAGCGAACCGTCGCCTGCGCCCCACAACCAGCCGTCCTGTAAATCATACGCGTCAACGTTTAGCCAAATCTCTTCTGTGATCCTATACTCAAGGATTTCGTCAGTATCAAAAATGACTATCGGCGCCTTGAACGGCACGCGGATCGTCGGGCTCACGGCTTCGCCTGTTATGACGCCGTCCGTCGCGTATATCCGGAAATAACCGCCGTTTGTCCCGGGGAACGTCGAGAGATCCGCGGTAAACGACCTGCCTGTGACGTTTGACGCGACGTTATAAAGCTCGCCCTCCGCGGGACAGTACCAGATTTCAAAGTAAAGCTCGTTCGTTTGTCCGGTAGCGGACCAGGTGAGAGTGACATTATCGCCAAGCATTTGATTTTCAGAAAGGCCGGTGAAGGAAACGTCCGGGGCAGCCGACGACACGTTGACGGAATAAATCTCCGCGCCGCCCTTCGTCATCACGATCTTCGCCGTACTATCAGGAAACGCCGCTGCGATATTGATCGGCACGTTGTCGGTCTGGATAAATTCCTGCCCGTCAAGCGAGTTGACCTGCCACACGAAATTCACGTCGAAGTAACTCACGCCGACCTGATTTCCCCCCGAGTCGTAGAAGAATATTGCGTATTCACCGTCGGCCCGCGCCGTCAGATCGCGCAGGGCAATGTCGTAAATATACCACGGGGAGGGGATGAATACGCCCGTATCACTCAGCGAACCGGTGATCTGAATAGCCCTGACGACCGGTGATTCAGAACCTGCCGGGCCCGAGTATACGCCGTTGTTGAAGTCGTACGCCCATTTATAAAAGACCACATCGTCGCAGACGCTGCATCTCATATAGCAGTTGTCCCATGTGATACCGCTTGATATACCGCAGTCCGGGCACTTAAACCGGTCGTCCGAATACAGATTTATCGGTACGAGCGTACCGCAGTTGTCGCATTTACACATCATATCGGGGTCATAGACGTCCGCGTAGCAGGACGGGCACACGCCCCAGAATTCGGGGCGGTGGTATTCGCTGTAATTTCCCGCGAATACTTTAAACAGATGGTTGTATATATCGGACGTCGTCCAGAACGCTTCGTCGGGCGCGCCCGAGACCCATCCCATATAGCTTGAAACAGTCTCCAGCAGGGTACGCGACGCGGCGTGATACGCGCGCTGCCGAGGATATACATAAGACCCTGAACCCCTTGCGCCCATGGTGTACCCGCCCTTAACGTTGGGATTATCACCGACTGCAGGCCGCAGGGTAAAGAAATCTATTCCTTCCATTCCGAAAGGAGGCATGTTCAGCGCAATGTTGAGGTGCCCTCCGGGATACTCGTCGCCTATGCCGTAGCAGTGTGAAACCTCGTGAGAGACGACAGACGACATCGACGGAGAATCCTCCACGACCACAGTCGCGGGCAGTCCGTATGTCCATCCCATATATTGCCCGTTATACGCGACTTTTGGGATAAACCCTACAATGAACGTATAATCGTTATTGGGCGTTTGCAGGGCTGCAATCGCTTCCCATACCGCGCGTATGCCACCCATGGAGTTAAGATCGTACCGGCTGGCGGATAAGTCGAGTTCCGGCCCGAGGACGTATTCAATATATATCCTCGCCAGGGGGAATGATGCGGCAAGCCACTCCGAACTGTTTTGCCACTGACCTTCGCATGTGACGACCTGCCCGGAATAATTCGCCCGGATAGGCACTGCCAGTACCCTGGCCTGAACCGTATCAAAGAAGTTTGCCGTGCGGACGGCTGCCTCGGCGTCGTCGATATAGAGCCGGAACGTATACCCGCCCTGCGCCCAGTTGCTGACGCTTTCCAGTTCTCTGGGCTGGTAAAGTAACGTATATTCATCCGGCATAGCGGAAGGAACCATATAACCGAGGACGGCGCCGTCCCTCTCGACCGTCATGTATGAACTGAGATAAAGCGGCTTTGCTTCCGGTCTGGTGAGCGAGACGAAAATCCCCGTGTCTTTTCCCGCAACGAAGTTCGTCATTATGAAGAACTCTCCGGTCGCAGGGTCGAAGCCATAGCTCAGCGCCTGGTTGATTTCTATCATTTCCACACGGCTGTCAAACGCTGTATAGCCGGCTTCAATCATTTCGAATGACGGCGTCCTGCCCTGCGGGGGGCCCTCGCGCAGCGGATTGCTCCCCTCGGGCGGCATTTCAGGAAGCGCTGTCTCGTCCGGCGGGCCGGGCGTTTCTGTCGGCGGCGAAACAAGAGGCGGAGTCACGGCGTCCGTCGGCGTCGGCGGCGTTTGCGTGTCGGATATTTGAGCCCGGTTGGGGTCATCGCCCGTACGGGATGAGTTATTTATAAACAAGAAGAAGATCACGGCCGCGATTGCAAGGAAAAGCACGGCGGCGGAAGACGCGATCAGCAGCGCCCGATTCGACCTCTTTTTCTTTTCCTGTGGAGAATCATTTGGTTTGCCTGCCGTGGGCGGATAAATACCCGGGCGGGTATCAAGCGTTGACGCGGGACTTAGCGGCTGGCGCGGTTGGCCCGGCGAACGCGGCTGCCCCGACGGCGGTTGCGGTCGCGGTGAACCGGGTGGTAACGGCGACGCCGGATACTGTGTCTGTCGCGGCGGTTGTACCGGCTGTCGCGGTGGTTGTACCGGCTGTCGCGGCGGTTGTACCGGCTGTCGCGGTGGTTGTACCGGCTGTTGAGGTGACCTTCCGTCATAAGGCGGTTGCCGCGCAGGCGGTTGCTGCGCAGGCGGTTGCTGCGCAGGAGGCTGCTGCGCAGGAGGCTGCTGCGCAGGAGGCTGTTGTTGCTGCGACCCGGGGTTTAGATAGCCGCATTTTTCACAAAACGCAGCCTCTGAAGACACCGGAGCGCCACAGTTTTTACAATACATAAAGGTCCACCTCCAAAAACCGGAGAATAGTTGCAACAGTTCAAGGGCGCTGCGGCGTGTGGCGTTCGTCGAGCCGGCGGCATACAGTCTCCAAAAGGACCAGCGGGTTCAGTGGTTTCGTGATATGATCGACCATTCCCGCCCGGATCGACTTCTCTTTATCGCCCTGCATTGCGTTGGCGGTCATAGCCACGATGGGGACGTCGTCGAAGCTGTTGTCCGACCTGATTATGCGCGTTGCGGTATAGCCGTCCATTACGGGCATCTGCAGGTCCATAAGTATGATATCAGGCTTGTTCTTGTTGGCCATCTCCACGGCTTCTTTCCCGTCCGAAGCGATCGACACCTTGAATCCGGCTTCGCTAAGAAGCTCGTATGCTATTATTTGATTGATCTCGTTATCTTCGACAAGCAGGATTTGCGCGCCTGCGACTTCCCGGGGAACGACAAAGTCTGAGGAAGTATCCGCCCTGGCGCCCGACAGGTCGCGCTCCTTTGTTGTTTCAAATACCACGGTGAAATAAAACTCGGTGCCGCTGCCCGGAGCGCTGACAAACCAGATCTCGCCGCCCTGCAGCTCGACAAGGCTTTTGCTTATCGCAAGGCCGAGCCCTGTGCCGCCGTACTTTCTTGTAGTCGAAGAATCGGCCTGGCTGAACGCGTCAAACACTTTTTCCGCCTGTTCCGGCGTCATGCCGATCCCGGTGTCCTTGATTTTGAAAATGAGCGTCGCGGAATCCCCGCTTCTTACGGCGACGTCGATGCTGATCGAGATGTAGCCTTCGTGCGTGAACTTGATAGCGTTGCTCAGTATGTTCCAAATAACCTGCTGCAAGCGCAATGAATCCCCGAGTACGTTGAAGTCGAGGTTTTTCGAGATACTGATGATGAGTTCGATGCCCTTTTCCTCGACGAAGAAAGAAGCGATGTTGCGGATATCGTCAATCAGGGTGCGCAGGCTGAACTCCGCTTTTTCAATGTCGAGCCGACCCGCCTCTATCTTGGAAAAGTCAAGGATATCGTCGATTATTCTGAGAAGCGCGTTCGCGGACAGCTCGATTTTTTTCAGGTAATCAAGTTGTCTGACGGATGTTTCGTTCTTGATCGCAAGATTCGTGATTCCGATTATGCCGTGCATCGGCGTCCTTATCTCGTGGCTCATGTTCGCCAGAAATTCGCTCTTGATCTTTGCGCTGTCTTCCGCGAGCTCCTTTGCTTCCCTGAGTTTTTGCTCGGCGACCTGCATTTCCTCCATAACGGCTTTGTGGTCCCGGAGGTCTCTGAGATACCCCGCCAATCTGTAGCTACCCTTGTATTCCACACGGATAAACGTGGTCTCGACGGGCAGAGTTTCACCGGCGGCTGTCTTGTGTTCCCACTCAAAGACCAGCCGCCCGGAGTTAAAGGCGTCCTGCATTTTTTCCAGATAGCTTTCAGCGGATGGCTTTCCGTCGCTTTGGTGTTCGGGGCTGAGGCTGAAGAAGCTTTCCGCGAATGCCTTTGGCGTCGGCAGGCCGAACAACGACAGCGCCGCCGGGTTGCAGTCGACTACTGCCAGGGAGTCGTCGAAGAAGACGAAGCAAATAGGGGTAACGTCGATCATTATCCTGTTGCGCTCGGTTATCTCCTTGACCTCCGCCTGCGCTTCAATTTCCGCCCTCAAATCGCGTATGTATACTATTACGACATATGAATCTTCAAACTCGATCCTTTTCAGCGTAATTTCGCTCGGTATAAGACCGCCTTTCTTGTTCCTGTACATCCAGTCGGCGACGACCACGCCTTTTTCAAGCGTGCTGTCCACAAGCTCCCTGGCGTACTCGCCCGAGAACATTCCGTTTGGCTGTATGGGGACGGAGTAGAGAAAGTGGTCTTCAGACAGGCTTTTTATTGAGGGCGCGTCAAACAGTTTCAGCGCCGCTTCGTTACAGTCAATAACAACACGTTCATGATTGAAGACAAATATGGCAAGCGGGTTTGAATCCATTATCATTTGAGCCATAACTGAGCGCGCGTCAATTCCCGCCGGTTCAGGCCGCGAGTCCGGGTTCTGAATACCCTCCATCGCTTCGTTCATTCGCACAACACTCCTTTATAGCAATGATTACGGGCCTGTTAATTCCGTAACGATCCCTAAGTGTTTATGATCCTTCGGCAACCGTTCTTCCTTCCCATGCGTGGCAATAGGCTGCATAGTACGCTTTGCGGCGTTCCTCGTCCAGTATCCGCCTTATTTCGGCAAAAACGGCGTCGTCATTAAGCGCTTCCGCGACGACGGGCGAGTACCGTTTTCCTGCTGCCGCCTGGATCTCGCTCCGG
>Ga0123353_10016656_pt1 | contig 10753 bp, 9 predicted proteins | sample TergutLab28metaG_3_FD_92763 | JGI IMG/M metagenome (GOLD analysis project Ga0123353, IMG submission 92763) | Labiotermes labralis P3 segment gut microbial communities from Petit-Saut dam, French Guiana - Lab288 P3 | ecosystem: Host-associated > Arthropoda: Insects > Digestive system > Gut ... | reverse complement strand
CAAAGAGCTGGTCGACAAAAACGTCCTCTTGGTCAAGTCATACGGGCATAGCGCCGACTTCCTCAATCTTAACGACGGTCGATCCATCCAAGCCACCAACTCACCCAGCAATGAGGCGGAAGCCACCCGCTTTGCCGAGGTCCGCGACAAACTCCAAGCTGTCGGTACCGCTGAAGGCGCTTATCGTAACCAATTAGTTGACAAGCTCTACGACCTTGAAGAGGCCGAAGAGGTGGCTAACGAACAGGCCGAGCAAGCCAAAATCGCCGACCTCCGCCAAGCCGCAGTGGCTGCTACCGCCGCCACCAAGCCCGCCGAGTCCGCGCCCGACCCCAACACCCCACCGCCCATCGTCGATGACGACTTCTGGGCGTATGACAGCCCGCCCGCGCCCCAGCCTCTAGCCCCATCGTCAGCTCCTCCCCCACCCACCAAAAAACAAGGCTGGCTTTCCCGCCTCCTCACCCGCAAATAAAACCTCAACCACTTCCCTCGCCCAACACAGCTTCGACGAAGATAAACTTAAAGCTTTAAAGGAATTGACCGACACAATCGATAGTGATATGTATGATGTCTTTAATCTCATAGCCTTCGCTAAAAGTCCTATAACTCGCAAGGAGCGAGCCAGCCGTGTACGTACGCACTACCTTGAGCGACTTAATAGGGACGAGAAAGATTTTGCTATTTTTGTGCTAGATACTTACGAAACAGCTGGCGAGAATGAGCTGTCGATTGAAAACTTAAGAGGCTTGCTAGAACTTAAATACCGCACGCTTAAAGACGCGAACAGTAAGCTGGGGCCAGCGGAAAAAATTGCTGAAAACTATATAGACCTACAGCGAGAACTCTACTCAATCTAGAGTTGACTATCCGCCACATATATTATATAATGGCTCTATGACGAATAATCAATCAGCCGGTGACACTGGCGAGAAAGAGGTTTGTGAGAAGACCCCCTGCCCTAATTGTAAGAAACCTTTAATCACTCTACCAAATAGTAATCCGTTATTTGATGTACAATGCACACGCTGTGTCTTCCGCGCACAGATTAAGACGAACCATTCTAAACCAAAGAGTAAGATTCGTGGTGCTGGTTGGGATATTATGGATAAAACGTTGAAATCCGGATATCTAGCTCCTCCATTAATCACTAATTTTAAGTGGAGAAAAGGCCAGGAAATTAGGTTCTATCCGTTCATCTCAAGGGAGAACTTAGAAGATTATCAGATCTCGAAAGGCTCACAGCGCGAAGGTTACCGGATGTTTAACTACACTGATCTGGATAAAATACCCTACTTCACTTTATTAAAAGAAGAGTTCTAGATATCTTAACCACTTCCCCTCCCCTAAAAATATGCTATAATACCAGAGTAAACACGGGTCAGTAGCTCAGCTGGTTAGAGCACCTGCCTCTTAAGCAGGGTGTCCTGGGTTCAAGTCCCAGCTGACCCACCATACGCAAAATGCAAGCCAGTCCTCTGGGCGGAAGCATGTTGTTACTTAAAGTCCGTTGATTTATTTAGCATATATCAATACTATAATACATAATGAAAAAGCGAGTACAGATCATCAAGTTGCTTGGTGCAAGAATCAAGGCGCTACGCCTTACTTCGGGCTTGAGCCAAGAAAAGTTTGCAATTAAAATCGGTATGGACAGAACCTATTATGCGTCTGTCGAAAGTGGGAAGCGCAACATATCCATTGAGAATATTAAAAAGATTGCAAAAGGACTAGACGTCTCACTCGCAGGGCTATTTGAGGAGGGATTTTGACGTGGGTAAAAAGTTAACTGATTTGGAAAAAGTTGCAAAGATTTGGCAGATCCAATTAAATATTGAATACGAAAAGCCAGAAAAGAATGTCAGGCTGTCTTTCAATGATATAGGCTCTTTCTGCGAGCATCTCGCAACCGATTATTATAACGGTTTTGTTGGCTCTGGTTCAGGCGGTATGGGGCTAGATTTAAGGAACTTTACAGCCAAAAAAACCATAGAGTGCAAAGCGTGTTGCACAATACAGAATTCAAAATGCAAGCAATGCTCAGAAAAGTTTAATTCTTTATTTCTTGATAAATGCCCGCAGTGCGATAGTGTAAATTTTCGAGAGATGAAGGATAGCCGGTTTTCCATAAATGCTAAAGAATTGCTAAAACAGTTAGAGGCAGGCATATTCGAGAACCTCACTCTCTGCCATATTTCTTTGGGTGGCATAGACAAGACTAAAAAAGAGATAACTGTAATTATGCATTGGTTCAGAGTTGACTTCTCTGATAATGACATAAAAGATAATCAATTAGAGTATTTTAGGAATCAAGTGAATTATGGCAAGGCCAATACGTGTAACTTGTTGCCTGATAGCTTTGATTTCTTCAAATTAAACCCTACGCAATTTTCGGAAGCGAAAATTATAATCAGATATGACGATATCTCAAAACTGCCTACAATTTCACAAACAGATAAAAGCGATCCTTTATTAGTGCCAGAAAAAATTATCCCTCCAGATAAACGTGCAGATTTCAGAGAATTAGAATCCTATAAAGATGGATTTGCGTCAGTAAAAGATTTTACAAAACATATCCCCTACAAAACAAAAAGTTTAGGTAAAGAGCGAGGTGACACTCGCAGAAGTGTTTATGGCAAACTAAAATAGCTTTTTCTTACTTAAAAGTTTCTTTATACCACCTAATTGCCTTGTTGTAGGAATCAGAATCTTTTTCGATACCGATAAATTTTCGCCCTTTATTTTTCGCTGCGATACCCGTTGAACCGCTACCACAGGTAAAGTCCAAAATGTAATCACCTTCATTCGAAAAGACGCTTACAAGTTCTTCCCAAATTAGCACGGTGCTTGTTTAGCTTGTTGTTTAATTTGTTTTCTTCCCTCAACATACAATCATTGTACCACACAACACAAGCAGTGGGAGCTGTAATTATGTTTTTAAGCAACACTGCATTGGCATCTATAAAGCTAAAACTATAGCTGATTCGTGATATAATAACAATGAACTAATTTTTAAGGAGACAAAATGATCGTATTATGGATTTTACTTGGTATTGTGGTATTAGGCGCGCTCTTTCTCTGGGCGACCTACAACGGCCTCGTTCGTCTGAACGAGCGCGTCAATGAGGCGTGGAGCGACATTACCGTACAGCTTAAATACCGCGCCGATTTGATCCCAAATGTCGTGGAGAGCGTTAAAGGTTATGCTAAACACGAAAAAGAAGCCTTTGAGAGCGTCACACAGGCCCGTACAAGCGCTTTGAGCGCCAAAAGCGTAAAAGAATGCGCTGCAGCCGAAGGCGCCCTAGAACAAGGCCTAGGACGCATTTTCGCGCTTGCCGAGGCTTACCCCGAGCTTAAAGCCAACACTAACTTCATCAAGCTCCAAGAGCAGCTCCAAGACACCGAGGACAAGCTCCAAGCCGCTCGTCGTTTCTACAACAACGGCGCCAAGGACCTCAACACCAAGATTAAGACCTTCCCTACCAACGTCTTCGCCCGCAAGCTCGGCTTCGCTGTTCGCGACTACTTCGAGGTCCAGAATCGCAAGAACATCGAAGAAGCCCCAAGCGTCAAATTCTAATCAAACCTAAAGGTAACTATCAATGTATAGCGAAATCAGCCGCAACAAACGTCGCACCATCATCTTGATGTTCATTTTCGTCCTCTTTATCGCCGGCATTGGCGCCGCCTTTTCCTATCTCTACGACGACCTCTCCATTCTCATCTGGGTGGTTACTCTCACTCTCGTCTACACCGTCTTCCAATACTTCATGAGCGGCAAAATCGCCATCGCCATGAGCGGCGCCAAAGAAATCCAGAAGAAAGACCATCGCCGCCTCTATAACATCGTCGAGAACCTCGTTATCCAAGAAGGTATGCCGATGCCGAAAGTCTACCTCATCGACGACCCCTCCCCTAACGCTTTCGCCGCCGGCCGCGACCCCAAACATGCCGTCGTTGCCGCCACTACCGGCCTTCTCGACCTCATGGACGACCACGAAGTCCAAGCCGTCATGGCGCACGAAATCGCCCACGTCAAAAACTACGACATTCGCCTCGCCACCATCGTCTTCGGTCTCGTTTCCGCCATCGCCATCATCTCTGAAATCGGTTGGCGCATCGGCTTATTCGGTGGCGGTCGCAATCGTAACGGCGGCGCCATCGGTGCTGTCGTCCTCATCCTCGTTTCTATTCTCGCACCGCTAATCGCCACCATCGTCCAGCTCGCTGTCTCGCGCAACCGCGAATATCTTGCCGATAGCTCTGCTGCCCTCATCACCCGCCGACCCGAAGCTATGATTTCTGCCCTCCGCAAACTCGGTGCCGCCCCGAAGAGCAAGAAGCAACCCAAAAACGCCGCCATGCAAGCCCTCTACATCAATGGCAGTGGCGCCAAAAACCTCTTCTCTACTCACCCGCCCATCGCCAAGCGTATCGAACGCCTCGAAAACGCCAAAGGCTCTTTCTAATCCCCCTGCAACAGTAAACGGCCGCCCTTGGGCGACCGTTACAATAAATCGAGAATGATTACGCGACATCACTTGACACGCTAATGAGAATCCGACTATCGGGCAGTTTTAACGTGGTAATGGTGTGCTTATCCACGCCCACAAACATCGTCACTACCTCGTGCGATATCGCGGTCTGTGGCACTCTGTTATTGCGCCCTCCCATTACCAAGTCCTCTTGCAGCACGGAACTGTTACTCTTGTAGTCTTCCGCCAATTTGCCAACTTTCTGACTATCGCCTAGGCTTACTACCGCCACAATAATCCGTCCGTCTACTTCATTTACCACTACAGCGGTGTCCTTAACACCCGCCGCATGCAGTTCGATGCCACCCATCGTCACAAATAGCGACCCATGGCAATTATGCCTATACACATCTCCGTCACCTAACATCGCACTCTTATCATCTGCTGTTTTCTGGCTGATGTCGTGAAGCGATTTTAGCGTCCCGCAGTCATACCAAGCGAATCTACCAAAGGCAATCTTCAACCTGTCTTTCAGTGCTTCCATTAATGCATCTGTTGCTAGTCCTGCCTCCAAGTCCCTGCCGTCAACCGCTGCCAATACATCTTCGACTCGCCAGACGTTAATGCCTGTGTTACATGCCGAATTGTTTGCTTTCATCAGTCGGTCTGCTTCCTTTTTATCGGGTTTTTCCACAAAAGCTATCACAGATTTGCATTCGCTCTCTTCCGCCAAGTCGTACTTGGCGTGCCCGCAACCCATTATGGTATTGAGGTCGTTGACCTTTACCCCAACAATAGTTGGGCTTCCGCCCGCTGCGCCTTCCAGTGCCTGCTTCACAGTATTGGTAAAATCTTCGTCCGCCGCTATAAATTGGTCCGCTGGGGTGTTGATAATCAAGGCATCTTCATTTAACGCCTTGATAAAAGCTGCCGCCTTTACCATCGCTCCGGCATAACCAAATACCGAATTGATTTCCAGAATATTTTGCGTCAGCACGCCCAGCGGTTTAAGCTGTTCGCGCGCCAATCGCGTCTGTTCTGGGTTGGTCGTTACGACAATGACTTGTGCTGGCTTCACGCCTAGGTCCACAAAGCGTTTCACCGTCGCTTGTATAAAGGTGTTTTCCTTATCCAGGGGGCAAAACTGCTTCGGACGCATGCTGTGACTCATCGGGAAAAGTCTGGTGCCTTCACCACCGGCCAAGATTGCGACAAACGTTAGTCGCAGTAGAGCATGAGAAATCTGCTGCATATTCTGTATCCTCACTTTCACTTTCGATTTTAATTTTCACGGTTTAAGGCGTTAATTCTTGAGCCTTAAAAAAGAGCCAATGGCTCTTATCACTGATTCAATCAGCTCCCTCTGCATGACAGTATGACACACTCCCTCTCAAAAGTCAATACTATTACTGATACGTCGCCATTGACTTTATTTTACAGTGGTGATATAATAAGCATATCCAGTGTGGTTCATCTGACCCCACCCCTGGCTTTATGCAAGCGGGCAGTGGAACTTCACAAAACTATTCTTTCCAAAGGAGGTTGTTTTCATGAACCAACCCAGCACCAAGCGATTTTTCGCTACCCTTGTCTCCTTGGTCCTGATTTTCTCGCTCGCTGCTCCGTTGACGGCATTTGCCTCTACGGCGCCCACCCCGGACTCTGTCTGGGCGCGGCCTGAGCTTGAAATCACCATCGATGACAGCCAGATCCATCGTTGGACAGCAATTCAGTTCCGGAACAACGAAACTTTCTTCGTGGACATTCGTGACGTCGCCCGTACTCTGGGCAATTATGACCTCGAATTCATCCGTGGAGACCGCTGGCATTGGAGCCGCAGCACCGAAACTTGGCAGTGGATAGCCCAGGACACTTACGTCATCCACTCCGGTATCAGCTGGACCAATTCCAACACCATACGCAGCAACACTAGTCAGCAGAACAGTTTGACTCGTCGTGCTGTGAATCTGTGGCACCCTGTTCAAGCCATCTGGGCTACTCGCTCCGCTTACGAGATTAACAGCGTAGCGAACGGCGGCGGCCTGATGGTTTCCGTCTGGGACCTGCCTTCCTATTTCCCGAGCATCGAATCTGTCGAACGGCTCTGGGAATGGAACTCTAGCACGCAAAATTGGCGCAATCGGTTCCATATCACTCGCGTTCAACCTACGCCATCTGGCACCGTCCTAGCGCGACCCGAGCTTGAAGTAACGATTGACAACAGCAACACCATCCGACGCTGGACCGGCGCTGAATTCGTGCCCCGTACCTTCGACAACGCCCCTTGGGTGAACATTCGTGACGTAGCCCGCACTTTTGGCGATTACGACATCGAGTTTGTCAGAGGTGGACAGCAGCACTGGGTCAGCAGTCTTTCTGAATGGCGCTGGTTCGACCACGACACCTACATCGTTCATTCAGGGACCACGTGGAGCAATTCCAACACCATTCGTAGCGACACCGGCAGTCAAGCTACCCTCACCAACAAGAGCGTCCGTATCTTCCACCCCGCGACTAACACTTGGGCTTGGCGGCAAGTCTACGAAATCAACACTACCGACCATCGTGGCGGTATCATGATTCCGATTATGGACCTCCGCCTCTTCTTCCCCAGTGTCCAAACGGTAGCTCAAGGCTCGATTCGCGGTCAAATGACCATGGATTGGGTCTGGACGCGTTTTCACATCACTCGGACCCAGATTGTAACACCCGAGCCACCTATCGGCACGATTTTCACTCAAGAACGTCCGAATAATGCCCATGTTACCGGCACTCAGCTTGTCGCCGCCATCTATCACCGCTTTGTTGGTCCTAACGACTCGAACAACGCGATGATCCAATGGGCTATCAGTAATGGGCTCATCGACGGCCGTACCCAAGGTGACGATTTCTTAACCCGCGTTATCGTGCAACCGGAAATCTACGGTATCTTGGCTAAACACGCCAGTGTCTTCGGTAGCAATGATAGTTGGGCACACCGCGACGACAGCCGCTGGACTCATGTCTCGATTCCATCTGGACTAGAGTGGACGCGCCCCGCCGTCAACCGCGCACAGGACCGTGACTGGTTCTTCACCGACTACAACCAAAATCGCGGACTCTCCTTGCACGACCTCAACCGTTTGCTCAATGCAGCATGGTAAGTCAACAAGAATAGCTTTAGAAAGCCGACCTCACAAGGGTCGGCTTCTCTCTGTCCTACGTTTATTCCCCCAATTCTCGCAATAATCGATTCAAGATATCTCGCTTCAATTCCAAGATAGCACGGCTCTCTTCCACCAGCTCTGGCGGCGCCTTTGTCACATATGCCTCGTTCTCAAGCCGTCCTTCTAGCTGCGCAATCTCGTCCCGCACGTCCTTCACCCGTTCGCGCAGATTACGCCCATAGCGCTCTATCGTCTTTTCGTCGATGTCCAACCACGCTATCCGCTCCGAGTTGGCAAGTCGTAGACCAATACTCTTCCCTTCCTCCAGCTTCCCCTGTTCTTTCTCGGTTAGCGACCGCACCTCTTCGAGCTTTGCCAGCCCCAAAATCAGCTCGGCATTCTCCGCAATCAAGGCATCATCACCATAAATCAACCTATCTTTCTGCTTATGCTCCGGTATGTTCGCCTCAACAAAGCGGATTTCTTCCACCAACTTAATGATTTTCTCAAAATCTTCCCTCTGTTTTATATCATATATGGCATTATCGCCCCATTTTTCATCCGCTAATAGGTCATCGGTCCACGATAGCGTCTGCCAAATCGTCTCTGTCACAAACGGTGCAAACGGGTGTGCCAGCTTCAGGCAAGTCTCCAACACATGCGCCAGCACCGGTGGATTTATCGCCGTCTTCTCTGCCTCAATAAACCAGTCCGCCACCTTGTTCCAGATGGTCGTATAGACCAGCTCCACTCCCTCGGCAAAGCGATACTCCGCGAGCATCCGCCCCAGTTCTTCTTGCGCTTCATTCAGCTCCGCAATTACCCAGTGTTCTGCTGGGTTTTTTAGCGCCAACTCACCGATCGGCGTTTCCTCATGTTCGCCCGTTGGCACCGTATCATCACGGTTATTACTCGAGTCTGCCCCTACCCAATCTTCACCATAGTCCTCGCCCACTTTCTCTTGCACAAAGCGCGCCATATTCCATAGCTTATTACACAGATTACGTCCTGCTACCACACTGGAGCGCGAGAACGCTTGCGCCTGCCCTGCCGACCGGTTCATCGTCACCCCTAACCTAAAGGCATCTGCACCGTATTCTGCGATTGCCTCCATCGGTGAAATCACATTCCCCTTCGACTTGCTCATCTTTTTGCCATGCTCGTCCTGCACCATGCCGTGAAAGTAAACTTCTCTAAACGGCACCTTCTCCGTCGCATACAATCCCAACATAATCATCTTCGCTACCCACGGTCGCAACAAATCAGTTCCACACTCCATCACGCTGTTCGGATAATACTTCGCCAGCTCTCTATCTGACTTTATGCCATATGTAGCATAATCAGTTACAATAAACGGCCACTGCCCCGACGAGAACCAAGTATCAAAAGTGTCCTCATCGCGTTTGTAACTCTTGCCATCTACCTCTATAAACTCTTCCGTTACCCGCGGGTCGAAAATCCAATCCTCCGCATCGTCTACATTCTGAAATGCCGGAATCGCAATCCCCCATGGTATCTGCCGGCTAATATTCCAGTCCTTAAGCTCATTTAGATAGCCTATCAGCTCGTTTTTCTTGGCTTGTGGGTAGAACCTAATTTCGCCCTCTTCCAATGCCTTTATCGCCCTCTCCGCAAGCGGTCTCACTTTAATGAACCACTGGTCCGACAGTAGTGGTTGAATCACGCTATCGCACTTATAACAATGCCCCACCGTATGCACAATGTCGCGCGTTCCTCGGAGCAACCCTTGCTCCTCGAGGTCCGCCGCCACTCGCTCCCTCGCCTCTTGCGTTGTCAGATGCTCGTAGCGCTCACCGACGTTTTCTAGCATCCGACCATCAATCCCAATCACCGAAACTTCCTCTAGCGAATGCCGCCGCCCCACCTCAAAATCATTCAAGTCATGTGCCGGCGTAATCTTCACCGCCCCTGTCCCAAACGACACATCAACATACTCATCCGCAATAATCGGAATCAGCCTATCTGTCAGCGGCAACTTCACCTCTAGTCCGATATAGTCCTTGTAGCGCTCATCATTCGGGTTGACCGCCACCGCCGTATCCCCCAACATCGTCTCCGGTCGAGTCGTCGAAACAATAATTTCCCGTGGGATATCGTCTGTGCTGCTCACATCACCTCCGACAATCGGATAAGCAATGTCCCACATCATCCCCTGTTCTTCTCGATGTGTAATCTCAATGTCCGAAAAACTCGTCTGATGCTGTGGACAAAAACTCGCAATCTTATGCCCTCGATATACCAGCCCATCTGCAAATAGATGCCGGAAGGTCTCGTAAACCGTATTCACCACCTTTGGATCCAGCGTAAAAGTCAGCGCCTCCCAGTCGCAAGAGATACCCAGCTGTCGAATCTGAATCTCCATATTGTGTCGCGTGTTCGCCACAAAATCCCACACCTGCCTATACAAATCCTCTCTCGAAAAGTCAAAACGCGTCTTCCCTATCTGTTCCAACGCCCGCTCATAAACCACCCAAGTCTCAAATCCCGCATGGTCCGCCCCTGGAATATACGCCACATCGCGCCCCAGTAATCGATAATGTCGTGCCAAAATGTCCTTCAAGCCCATCTCGAAGCCATGACCAATATGCAGATTACCGTTCGCGTTCGGCGGCGGCATCACCGTCGACCAAATCTCACGTGGCTGCACCCCTGTCTGGCTCTTATCACCATCTATCTCGTGTTCGTGTGGCCGACCACCCGCCTTGAATACTCCGCTCGCCTCCCACAAGGCGTAAATCTCCGCCTCTGTGTCCTGTGGCTCATAAACTTTCTCAAACCTCATAAAAATAGTATAGCACAAGAGCCACACTCGACCAATGTTCCCGCCCCCGACACCGCATACTCCCAGAGGTGAACACTAAAATTAATATTATACAATAAAATGCAGAAAAGTCAAAACCCGCGACTTCTCTGGTCTCTACCCCCACCCCCCACACTCCCAAAAAAAATCGCGCGACGCTTCGCGTCAAAATATTCCCCCGCCCCGCCACGCCCCCGAACTCGCGCGCCAGCCGATAAGCGTATTGGTGCCACCCGTATCCCAACCGAAGGCAAAAACTCCAGCACTCGCAGCGCTATTCGAATGGCCGCCTCGCATGAACCAAGGAT
>Ga0123353_10016654_pt1 | contig 10753 bp, 7 predicted proteins | sample TergutLab28metaG_3_FD_92763 | JGI IMG/M metagenome (GOLD analysis project Ga0123353, IMG submission 92763) | Labiotermes labralis P3 segment gut microbial communities from Petit-Saut dam, French Guiana - Lab288 P3 | ecosystem: Host-associated > Arthropoda: Insects > Digestive system > Gut ... | reverse complement strand
AACCTCTGCGCTCGCATCTGCCGCAAACAGTAAAATGAAACCGCACACGATCCCGATAATACGTCGTCTAATCATAAGAGTATTCTCCTAAAAATGGATGATCTTCGTTCTTTGTGAATTCGCACGTCTTCGGTCATCAGCGCGGAGGCAATTCCCGCTCGACCTGAAAATCATAAGTCATAGACCTCTTGATCTCGATGGTTTTCGGTTCCTTCGTAAAGTAAAATTCTCGTTCTTGAGATGCTGACCCCACCTGCCCAGGGTCAACGGCTGCGCCGGGCGGAGGTTGCATCGGAACATACGGAGTCCACGGCATATTCGAAGAAACAGTGTATGTTCCCGGTGGAATACCTTCACCATCCTTGGAGAGTCCTACGGAATATTTACCATCCTTGATGACTCCCCTGCCGATCTCTTGTTCGCCAGTGAAAAGGATTGTGCCGAACTTAACGACCTCTCCATTGTCGGAATACGTAACCGTTCCCGTTACTTTGACGTTCGGACTGCAACCGAGCGCGACAAGGCACACCAAAAATAATGTCCCCAACCTGTATCGAAAAACAAAATTGTCTTGCGTCATAAAGCGATTCTCCTATTTGATTGATTATTACTATGGCAATGACACGGCATTGCCATCGCTGACATTGGCGAGATAAGCGAGTGTTCGTGGAAGGATTGATACGCTGACTCCCCGAACGGAACCATCTCCGAGAACAAAATTCACTGTTCCCGGATGATTACTCCCAAACTGGTACGACGAGTGAAGAATTCGACCATCAATCACACCTGCGTCAATTGGGACACCCGGATCTTTGGCAGAACGGGCAATCGGCACAACCCCGGGCCAATCCAGAGCCACCCGTGCATAACCGGTACTATAAAAATCCCACATACCAGTCATATAGTTAATATCCCATGACCATGGGCTACCGGGATCGCCCGGAGAGGTGAGTTCCAATGCCCAAGCAGGGATGTGTTTTTCGCCAAAGATAATTTGGTTACTGGTTCCATCCCGCCACAAAGACATACTATGTTGCAAACTCCAACTCGTTAACTGGGGCCACTCTGAAGGATGACGACCATCCGCACCGGGATTAAACGTCAACGCAGGAGCACGGAAAGGACCGCAAAACGCGCTCGGATCATAAGCCGAACTCTGGTATAAGTGGAAATTGGGAACAGAAAAATAAAACCAAGTCCAGTGCGGTCCGTGCCCATCACTCGTTTCCAGTCTTGAGACGACAACAGCATAGTCACCGCGCGGTCCATTCGCCCCACCCCAAGGGTCATTCTCCAATATTTTCACTCCCGAACGCCGCGAAGGACACTTCATAAAAGGGATAGACCCCAGGGCTGTCCGCTGCTCTGCGGTCAGGATGCTTGTCCACCAATAACCGGGATCGGCAAAATCCTTTAGGATCGTAAGTGTGGCATTCGACGGAGTCCCAGGACCCCAATGAAGTGCCTTTATGGAGGTGTCCTCGATGAGTTCCGTTGCTCCCTGTTGTTCACAGTAAGGCCACAGGAGCGGAAAAATCGACTTATAGTAGGAAAAGATGCACATCGGCGGGATGCCATCACGAGAGGAATGGAACGTGTGGACGGACAGACCGATCTGTTTCAGGTGGTTGGTACATTGCATCCGCCGTGCGGCTTCGCGTGCTGCCTGCACCGCAGGCAAAAGCAGGGCGATTAACATTCCGATAATCGCAATCACGACAAGGAGTTCAACGAGCGTAAAAGCATGTCTGCTTAACTTGCCCTCCCACCGTTTTGATATTTTCTTTTGAACGTTCATACAAACACCTCCGTAATGAAAAAGTTTGACTCAATTAGGACATGCCTAGTGTACCACAGCGTGAGTCGGCTGTCAATATCTTCTTGAAAATTTGAATTTAGGGCGATACCTCAGAGGCAACGTTACACTTGCCGTTCCCATTCTATCGTGATATAATTCCCAACGGTTTTCGTGTCTTTTTTCATCTTTTCAAGAGATTTTCCACCATGCAATACATCATTACGGTTTTATTGGGACTTGCGATTCTTTTTCCGGTTGTCGGTTTGTCTGCGGAATCAACGCTTCCCGCTACGAACGGGGCTTACGGAGCGATTGACGACTTGGAACGCTCACTTCCTCTATCCGTACCCGATGTACCGGCTCCGAGAGCAGATCGGTTCGTGGGAATCTTCTATTTTTCCTGGCTGGCTCAACATGGAAACGATGGTCCCTACGATATTACAAAAATCATGAAAGAACACCCAGAAGCACTTCATGATTACAATCATCCGGCTTGGGGACCTGACCAACTTTTTCATCATTGGGGGGAACCCCTTTTCGGGTACTACACTTCCGACGATGACTGGGTCAAACGGAAACACGTTCAAATGCTGACGGACGCAGGAGTCGATTTCCTCATCGTCGATGCAACCAATGCGGCTCCGTATATCAAACAGGGGCTGGAACTTATGGCGATTCTGGATGAATACCAAAAACAAGGCTGGGCAGTACCGAAAATGGTGTTTTACACAAACTCCCACTCCGGCAAGACCATCGAACTCTTGTATGAAGGAATCTACAAGAAAAATCTGTATCCCAACCTTTGGTTTCATTGGGAAGGAAAACCGCTGATCGTGGGACATCCTGAAGAGTGTTCCGAAGAAATCAGGCAGTTTTTCCGAATCAAAAAATCGCAATGGCCCAACGAAGGCAAGTTTCATGACGATGGTTTTCCGTGGATCGCCTTTGAACGTCCGCAGCACGTGTTCAAAAATTCCCAGGGAGAAAACGAAGTGATCAACGTCTCCGTTGCCCAGCACAATGGCACGATTCGATTCAGTTCCAGCGCGTTTTACGGCGATCAAACCAACTGGACACGAAGTTTTCATAATGGGAAAAACGAACCCGCCCCGGATGCTTATAAATATGGATACAACTTTGCGGAGCAATGTGAATTTGCGATCAAACACGATCCGAAGATGTTGTTTATTACCGGATGGAATGAATGGATTGCGATGCGGTTTCGAGGTCCCAACGATCAAGAGCCAATCATGTTTGTCGATCTTTGCGACACGAATAATAGCCGCGATATTGAACCGATGGTCGGCGGATTTGGAGACAATTATTATTGTCAAATGATCGAGTATATCCGAAAATACAAAGGAGTAGTACCGCCCCAAAAGCAACCTGCGAAAGACCAGGTAACGATCAACGTGGCGGCAGGATTTGATCAATGGAACAAAGTAGCGGTAACGTATCGAGACTATGTGAATGACACGCCAGAACGAGATGTGAAGGGATACGGCGAACTGGTTTACGTTAATCGTACCGGACGCAACGATTTCGATATTATGAAAGCGGCATCGGATTCTGACAAATACTATTTTTATGTCAAAACGGTTGATCCGATCACTGATTCTAATGATCCGAATTGGATGTCGCTGTTCATAAGAACTGCAAATGCACAAAAGGAAAAAAGTTGGGAAGGATATGATTTCGTGGTCAATCGTGTTCCGCCGAAAGGGGGAAAGGCGGTATTGGAGCAATCACACGGAGGATGGAATTGGCGAGAAATCGCAACAATACCCATGAAGGTAGAGGGCAACCAACTACAACTGACGATTCCGAAGGAATTGCTGAATGCTTCCAAGGGGAGTCTGCAATTCAAGTGGGCGGACAATTATCAGGCAGGGGACATTTTTTCGTTTTACACAGATGGCGATGCCGCCCCCCTCGGACGGCTTAATTATGTCTTTGGGGAAGAGTAACTCTGAAGAATTGTTGGATTTGTGTAAGTTCGGTAAGGGATTACATTGCTGATGCAACGGTAAGGGCTTCTGCCAACAGTATCGTTTTTTCGTACAAGGCTTTACCGATAATGCAAGCGTAAAAATCGCTGTGTGCAAGGCAGCGGATGTCGTCCAGTGTGGCAATCCCGCCGGAAACGATGAGAGGAAATGGGACGGTCTGACGCATGGTTTCCATCTCGCCAATATTGGGTCCCGCCAGCATACCGTCTTTTGCAATGTCCGTATAAATCAGTGCGCCCAGAGGCATATCGGCGTATTGCTTTGCCAAGTCTGTCGCAAGAGTGTGACTTGATTCGAGCCAACCTTCTGTTGCAACGAGTCCGTTGCGACCATCAATACCGAGAACTAACTTTTTGGGAAATTTTTGGCACATTTCCCGAAACCAACCAACTTTTTTTAGTGCCAACGTTCCGATGATGAGCCGGTTCACTCCTGCATTGAGGTATTTTTGTATCGTGTTTTGATTGCGAATACCGCCGCCGACTTCAATAGGAATGTTTACGCTTTCGGCAATTTTGCTAACAGTAACGAAATTGGTCGGTTCGCCTGCCTTCGCACCATCGAGATCAACGATGTGCAGGAATGGGGCACCTTGTTGTTCCCAATGTTTTGCCATATCGACAGGATTGTCGGCGTAGATGGTTTCATGGTTATAGTCGCCTTGCTGGAGTCGGACGCATTTTCCGTTTCGTATATCGACAGCGGGAATGATTAACATAGTTTTTTGCCGTTGTACTTATCTAGTGGAGTATCATAGCACAGTGGGCGTTTTTTGGCTACTCTTGACATGCTTTTCGCATTTACCCCGATAGGGCGGGGCGGTCTCATCCCCCAAAAAGGACATTTCCGTCCCGTTTTCAGTCTATCTCTTTGTGGCGTTCCAATGGTTTTCCACTTCATTGGCGGTCAACACACGGTCATAGAAGGCTGTTTCCGACATTTTGCCCTCCAACCCGGAAAATTGATCGCTCCTGTTGCCGACAAACACGCTCGACTCATTGGGGACGTACGTGCTGGGGATGTTCCCTTGGGTATCCAATTTTCCGTTGACGTACAGCGACACTTGATCGCCTTCCCTTGTGAGGACAACGTGAACCCATTCTTTCAATGGAATTTCCGTCTTTCCGATCAGCATTTGCCGTTTCTCGTCGCCGTTATAGAGGAAAAGGCGGTTCTTCGCTTCGCCATTGTTATTAGTGCCGCCAATACCGAGATGATCCCCTGTCATGGATACCGATGCTGATTTGTCTCTCGAAAAAAAGTAACCCGTTACAAGTCGGTTTTCCGGGTCTAAACCGTTCCATATCCATGTTTCAAAGGAATAGTTTTTTGGCAATCCTTCGAGGTTTCCCTTCGCATATCCTCCGGCTAAATGGACTGCCGGGGTGTATGGCGTTTTACCTGTTGGCGACGAAAGATTAGGTCCCTTGAGCCAGTAGGCAGTACAAGGGAAATAGATTCCCGATTTTTTTTCACCGGAAATGCTGTCTGGGCAAGTGGTTCCGTCAATGTTATCCATCCGCCAATAGGCAAACGGCTTGTCGGCAAAAACCGCTTTCGAATAGTGGGTCTCGACGGGATCAGGTGTCTTTCGCTCTTTTCCTGCCAGTTTTTCCAAGAGCGAAAGACTGATTTCAACGATTTCCGGTTCAGCGGCGGGAACCAATGCCGCCGAACGAGCGGGCCAGGCATTATAGCCGCCAAAAGCGTGGAGATTCGCCGGCACAGTATATCCTTCGCCGCCATTGGCAAGTTCTACGGTCATTTGAATGTCGAAGGGACTACTCCGAGCGAGTTTCACGCCGGTAATGCCATAGACTTCAAAGGGAAGATTCGAGATGCCGACATCACCGATCCGAAGGGCTTGAAGCGGAATGTCGCGCCGCGGCGTTTCATGAAGAAATATCGCCTCACAAGCATAGACTTCCGCAAGGATTTCGTTAGTATCAAAAGGTGCTCGGGGTTCGGGCAATTCACGGTCGCCCATCGCTCGGACGACATCCCTAGCCCAAGCCAGCCGGGCTGCGTCCGGTACCTAACGACCAAAGGTTTGAACGGTCTCAACCCCGCCAAGAGGTGCCCAATCGCGGTATTGAATGCCTTTCAAAAGGTCTTCCGTTTTTTTGCCTAATCGGGCGGTATATTTCATGTAATCCATTTCGGGATCGGGCTGGGAGTAATCCCGCCACTGTTGGTCGCCTGCGGTGCCGTTCGTAAGCATCACCACGCCGGACGTGGAAGAATCAATTCCAAGGTGTTCTTCGAGCAGATCGCAGTAATGTCCGAAATAGTCGGGCGATACCTGATACGCGTCAAAACCGGGTCCAAAAAAGTGCATCGGATAATTGACATACACCGCAAACGGTTTTCCCTCCAACGTTTGCAGGGAAATCACGGTCAACTGGTCATTGACCGGTCCGCATGGTCCGATGAAGTCGGGATTCTGGAAGCCCGGATGCGTCGTCGAACGTACCGTAACCTCGCCGTAGGGATCGACGCGCATTTTGTCTGGGCGCATACTCCAGACACGGCAATACGTTCCTTCTGGATACGAAACAGCCCCCCAGCCGATTTTGACCGGAATGCGGTTGGAAGCCGCTTGCACAATGGCATCGATTGTCCGTTGTCGCACCAGTTCGGAGTAAGTTTTGTCTATGGGAGTGCCCAATACCGCAGCGGTGGATCCGCCCACATGGGTATGCGTTGACGAAACGACGATGTGGTTACTGGGAATGCCTGTTTTCTGGGACGCAGTTTGTCGAATGGCATTACATAAGTCCGTATCAAGAATACAGGCATCAATGACCGCCATGGCGATGGAGGTTTCGCCGTTGTTCAGAACTATTGTGCGAGTGTAGACGGAGTTTGCGACATTTTCGGCACGGCGGACAAAATGGCTGCCGCTGACGAGGACGGGAAAGACTTCGGGATCGATACACACCTTAGCCGCGCCTGCCGACAACTGTTGTTTTTCTTTGCGAAGTTGGTCCGCTGTCCATTGGATTGCCCTGTGAATGGTACGGCGGAAATTCAGATTGTTGTAGGCTTGCGCATCGTGTCCCTGCAATGTTGTAAACACCGGACTGTTCGCATATTTCCACGTCCAAGCGATGACTTTGTCCGACTTCGGGTGGTCTGTCGTCCACAAAACATGCACATCGGGATGAAGATACCCCGTGCCATAAACCTCGTCCACCATCGTAAAATCGTCCGTTCCCGCCGTAATCGGATGCGTTTTATCGGCTATCTTGACGCGAACCATCTGGTCATCTGCCCACGACCAAGTCGATTTTTCTTGCTTAACACCGTTAATCTCGTTTCCGTCCTCAAAAAAGTATTGGCAACCGGTGATGTTGGCGAAATCGTTCCACCCGTTGAATCCCCAAGTGCTGTGGTGCAGGACGATGAGTCCGATTCCTTGCTCGAGAAGTGCTTTGAACTGTTCCGTTTGTTCCGTCGTGAATGGAAACTTGTACGAGTCGTACATAACGAGACAGTCGTATTTTTTTTCGAGTCCCGGCTTGAATAAATCCAGGGCTTTCGGCATTTCCGCCTTTGTATATGTTACGTCGGTGTAAGAATCGAACATGGCATACAGTGCCTTTTCATCGAAATCATGTCCTCCGTACAGGAATAAGACACGGATTTTACCCGTGTCTTTCTGAGGCGTTTGTGCACTGACCGGAGTCGTTACACTAAGGGCAAGGACCCAGACCAGTAACAGGATACTTCTACGACTCATAATGGATTCTCCTTTCAATTTGGTTGTTGTTGAGAAAAAAGCACACGCGCAATTACATGCCCATTCGGGACTTTTTAACGCTCTCTATAATTTTAGCATCTTTTGCGATATTTTCCACTTTGACCAAAATGGGGGCAAACCGTTCCTTGTTTGGTTCTCGCAAAAAACGATGATGGGCAAGTTCGGCAATCGCCGCGCATGCCGTTTGTGCGAGTACGGGATCGTCGAGATAACCGGCAATCCACTCCACCGATTCCATGGTACGAATCGTGCTACATCGGCTCAGGCACCATTGCTTATCCGCGTCGTCGTTTGCTTTTTGCATTGCTTTTTGTAGCATTGCCAATGTTTCCGATTCCGGGCGATCACTTTTGAGTGTAACCACTCGAATATAAGCCCGTAACGCCCAGCGGACATATTCGCTTGCGGGAGATTCTTGCACGATATTCCACAGAACACCGTGGTAATCTGCGTTGGGCCAGTTGCACAAGGCTCGAATTGCCGACCGCCGGAGGTCCGGTTGGTCGCTGTCTAGCAAGGGGAGAACCATCTCGGCGATTTTCCAGTTGCCGAGTCTTCCCAAAAGTGGGAGAGTCGTAACAAGTATGGGAGTGGGCAATTCTCCCTTTTCGTTTTCGAGACAATGAAGAAGAATGGTTACTCGTGTGCCCGGATCGGGATGTTTTTCACAGATCATGACGAGGGAACGCTCCACTTGCTCCCGATGGACTCCTGGTCGGCTCGAAAGATACAATGTCAACATGCGGGGAATATCACTATCGTCGGGATCGCAAATCTGCCCCAAGGCGGCGATGACCGGTGTAAAGACCGTTGCATCTTCGCTGTGAGCCAGAAGAATAAGCGGGTCAATCGCCTCATAACATTTCATGGCACCGAGCATGTCAAGGACATTTTGCCTCAATTCCGGTTGGTCAATGACTGCCAACAGTGCCGAAGATACGACTGACCTGGGAAGTTGCAACAAGGCTTCTTTTACCGCAGTTTGCAGGATGTTATCGTTCTCCTTTAAGATGGTGAGTAAAATCGGGATGACCGCCACATCTCCCCTCGAACCGATTGTACGCAATGCCGCCAGACGTTCCGAGTTGTTTCCATGTTCCAGCATTTTGCGCAGCGTTTCCATTGTTTGCCCCGCCAAATGTTCTGTGGCAATTTCCAGAAAAACGATTTGGGTTTGCGAGGGCAACTCATCGAACTTGCTGGACAACTCTTCAAATTGTGTCGCCGATAATACCTTCATGTGTGATGCCGCGACTCGGTTTTTTTCTACATCGTCTTCGAATAACCACTGGTAAACCGTCTCGTTTCTGTCTAATACGGAAAGAATGTTCAGTTGTCCCTCAAGCGAACTACGGCGGAAAACAATCGGAACTTGCCGGGCAGAAAGTTTGCTGAAAATGTCCCCCGCTTTGGTCGTGTTCCCTGCGGCGCGAAGCCGATGGGCGATTCGGAGCAATGCGCTCAATCGCGCCTGCTCCAAATCGGGGGCATTGATGTTCATAAGCGTCTCAATTTCCGTGTCAAACGCTCCAAGAGCCGCAACCGCAATGGCGGCAACCGACCGGTCTTCTGATTCGATGAATTTTTTCCATTCGGGAACCGATTTCCTATCTTCCCGTGCTGCCAAAGATTCGATGATACCCACGAGCATCTTGCCTTTCATCGTTTTCAGTGTCTCACGCAAAGGGATCAGCGATTCTTCGCCCGGAATCATCTGGAGAGCCATTCGTGCGTGATCGAAGTCTTCCGTTCGATTCAGATATTTTGCCAACACGGGTACTTGCGCCGATGTTCCAACAAATCGGAGTTGCAAACAGACGAACTGGCGACCGGCAAGCGTTGTTTCATCGTTCAGAAACAACGCAAGTTTTGCCGCCACGAGGGCTTGCGATTCGGCGGAGACACGCGAGGTGCGAATGTCCGATTCGACTTGAATAAGCGGTTGAAAATCATCGCCGTACTGGTAAGTCTTGATCGCATCCCATGCGCGATCTAGCGAGAACTCCTCGGCACCAATAAGCCCACCGAGGAAAAAAAATGTTGTAAATATCAGAAAAGCATATGTTTTCATGGTTCATTAGCAGGGATAAAAAAGGGGAGGTTGTCTTGGTTTCAAAGGATACCCTCAAAAGATTACGTTTCCATCGTCCAAGGAGTTCGTTCGGCAACGGAAAGCATTCGATTGGCTGCGTCGTCTCCTATAAAACGGTTTTCCTTGGGATCCCATTTCAGTTTACGTCCGAGGTGCAGGGCGATGTCCGTAACGTTTCCGAGCGTCGTGGCGGCGTGACCAGCCTCGACTGGCGACACAGGATCGCGGCGGCAACGAATCGAACGGAAGAAGTCTGCCGTGTGTCCCGTGCAATGAGTTGGATCGTTCGATGGCGGACTGACGTGCAAGCGAATGTCGGAATCATTGAACTTAACGTCGAGCAATGAGACGGGATTCGCTTCGAGGGTACTCCGATTGACAAAGACCGTCCCTGCGTCGCCGATGAATCGGCAACCATCGCGGGGCTGTCGCTGACCGACACTGCAATAGTCGATCATCAAGCCGCTTTCATAACGCAAAATGGCATCCCAGAAAACCCAAGTGTCCGTCATGCCGCCGGTGGGCATCGTTCCTGTCCCTTCGACTTCAAACGGCTTTTCGAACACCTCTGGGATTCCCCAACCTGCAATATCGAGATGATGAACGCCCCAGTTCGTAACAAAACCGGCACAATAATGGGAAATCATGTACATTGCCAACCATTCGACTCGCTGTTTGTCAAAGGGGAACATCGGAGCCGGTCCTGTCCACTTTTCCCAGTCGAAACCGTCCGGCGGATCGCACGGAGGAACAACCGGATAATCTTGACCGGCGGGCGAAATGACTTCAATCGTATGGACTTTTCCGAGATAACCGTTACGAGCCAGTTCGCAGGCAAATCGGAACTGCGGACCGCTCCGTTGCTGGGTGCCCGTCTGGAACACACAACCGTACTGACGAACCAACTTGCAGATTTCGATACCCTGCGAAATATAGCGGGTTAAGGATTTTTCCCCATACAAATCTTTACCTGCCTTGATGATCCGACTGAACATCGGTCCATGCCAGTGGTCGGGTGTGGTGCCAAATATGACATCAATATCGGCGCGATCCAAAACGTCACGAAAATCGGTGTAAATTTGACACGCTTT
>Ga0123353_10016653_pt1 | contig 10753 bp, 7 predicted proteins | sample TergutLab28metaG_3_FD_92763 | JGI IMG/M metagenome (GOLD analysis project Ga0123353, IMG submission 92763) | Labiotermes labralis P3 segment gut microbial communities from Petit-Saut dam, French Guiana - Lab288 P3 | ecosystem: Host-associated > Arthropoda: Insects > Digestive system > Gut ... | reverse complement strand
CGCCAAGGGGGGCGTTCGCGCTTACCCAACGCCCCCCTGGCAACGAATATCGATTGAGAGGAAATTTTTAATGGCAAAAAAACAGCCCACGCTGGATTCTCGCCTCTCAAAAAAGATCTGCATAAGTAAGAGACAGCCCCAAGCCGTCACACGGGGCAACGATTTTTGTCATCGTAGAGACAAGGCATGCCTTGTCTCTACTTGATGCCCCCGAAGCGATACGCAGTATCGCAGGGGGTTTGGGGGAGCTGGCTCCCCCAAAGCTCCACCAACGCAATAATTGCCCGTCTGTGCATTTCGTGTACATTGTTGGCGCTGACAGGAGGCAGCCGCATGACACAGAACTTTGAAGGCACGACACTTGCTCTGCAACACTATTACGACATTGTCGCAACCTCGCGAAGGCTGCCGCTGCTCACCGTCTACCAGGCCATGGAGCAGCCCTTCGGGCGAACAATGGCCGTATGGATGGCGACCCCGCTCGACGACTTGCCATGTCCGCCATTCATCAAAACGCGGCTCGATCGGACGCTTCTCCTGAATCGGGCCGTCAATGCCCCCCACGTCCTTCGCATCCTCGATTTCGGCACAGGCGAAGGCCAGAGTTTTGTCGTCACCGATCCCGTCCAGGGCCTGCCCCTGCGAGACGTCGTCCACGAACGCGGCGGACTCGAAGCATGGCAGGTGCTGCGGCTCCTGGAGCAGCTCACCGGCATCGTCCACGCCGCCCACTTGGTCGATCTGCGCTTCCTTTGCCTGTCTGCCGACAACATCTTTGTCACGGATCCCGCCCGGTTCGAAATCATCGTAGGCCCCATGGGCATGGGTCTGCATCGCTCAGAAATCATGTCCATCCCGGGCGTCTGCATTACCGCAAGCCGCATGCGGCACATCCCCCCATGGGAGTTTGCGCGCGAACACGCTGTGCTCCCCATGCACAGAGAAGAAACTGCCGTCAACCTTGCCGAGGCAGATATTCGCGATGAAGACAGCATCCAGGACCTGGATCTCGAAGCCCAACCCCATACCTCCATGCATGCCTCTATTCTGGAACTCTCTCCCGAGGGGCTCTGCCCGGATGTCTACGGCGTTGCCGCCATCCTCTACGAGGCCATCTGCGGCGCGCATCCCTATTTTGGCGACAACCGCGAAATTTGCGATGCCGTCCTCACCATCCTGCAGGAGCGCCCCAAACACATCGCAGAGCGCTGCGAACTGCCGCCAGCCTGGTGCAATGCGCTCATGGAAGTCCTATTATCTCCCAGAGAAGGCGCCCTCGAACCGCTGCTCAACGTGTTTGCAGCCCATGCACAGCCAGGCGTCATCGACCAGGCACGCCGTGCCGAAAAAAATTACCTCTCCCCGGACGTCTCCAAACCGGCATCCCATCCTAAAAAAACACGGCGCACAGTCGCACACCCAAGGCTCCTGAAAGGGGGCATTCTGGCACTCGCCATGGCTTTGTCGGTGCTCGTCACTTATGCCATCGCCGGTCAAAAACGTCCTGTCGACCTCTTCGCACTTCCCGAAATACTGCCAGCCACACACAATGGCGTCGACCTCGTCATCGCCAGCCAGCGCGGCAACCCAAACGTCTCCGTCTACCTCACGTCACTTGCCGACGGCTCCCTTATCCGGCTGGGAAACCTGCCCCTGCAGTACCGAAACCAAATGCCGGGCGCAAGACTCCAGTTCGTCATCGCTGACGACAAAGGCAATACCAAACAGCTCCCAATCCTCGTCCAGCAAATACCTGGCCTGCAACTCGTTCAAGTCGATCTCAACTGGTGATCGGAGGGGGGCAGCGCCCCCTGCGCCGCTATCGGCCGTTGGCCGATACGCGTCTACCCCCTGTGCGGGGACACCCCGCAACGCCCCGTCGGGTGGCGCCTCCCAACAACGGGCGAACACAGTTCGCCCCTACAGCGTATCGCATCGTGATGATTCTGTCTTAGAACAGTTTTTTTTTCGTGTATTTCGCGTCTTTCGTGTGTTTCGTGGTTCAAATTTTCCCTTCGGAATAAAAAATGATGCCTTCGGTCACTGGTCACTGGTCACTGGCATCTGACAAAACGCAAGAATGCTTGCCATGCCAAATGAGTTTGTTTACTAGTATGCGCCAGCTGCGTCAGACACGGCGCTGCCTTAGTACGCAAGAGGTCACCGAATGAAATGGATGGTCGTTTTTGCCTTCGCATTGTGCACAATCCCTGCCCTGGCCAAGGCCGAAATCATTGAAAGGATTGCGGCGGTTGTCGGCGACGATATTATTACGCTGCATGATCTCCGCGAAGAGGGAACTTTGCGCTACCTCGTCAGAGGCAGAGACATCCGCGACATTGATGATGCGTTCAACAGCGCAGACCTCCTTGATGACCTCACGCGCGAAATCGTTCAAACGCGCCTCATCGCCCGTCAGGCTAAAAAGCTGGAGATTTACATCGGCGATCGCGAGGTCGACATGCAGCTTCAGGAAATGTATCAGCGCTCGGGACAAACAGAAGCGGATTTTAAAGAAATGATGGCATCGGAGGGCATCGACTGGCAGGCCTATCGCCGATACCTGCGAAGCGAGATCGAAACCCAGTTCGTCATGAGAAGCGAGCTTGCCGGGCAAGTTACCCCCCCCGAAGCCGATGTCATGGCCTGCGCGATGGAAAAATCTCCCGAAGGCCTGCGCGATGTCACGATCACCCTGCGCCAGATCATCCTGCCGGAAATTTCTGCCAATACAGCCGCAGGTTTGGCCGCACCTGCGACCGCACCGTTAAACCCTGCCTGGTGGAACAGCCTCGATCAGGCCATGACCCAGCTGGCCAAAGGTGTCCACGAACTGGCCGCAAATCGTCCCAACGACTTCGTCTCACTCGTCCATACCTTCTCCACCGGAAGGAGCATCGAAAGAGATGGTTTGCTCGGTGCCTTCTCGCCAGGTGACCTGTCCAAAGATTTTAACGCCGTTTTTGCCCTCTCCGATGGAGAAGTGGCCCCCCTCATCACCACCAGCGCCGGATATCACATCCTCATGGCAGACAGCGTTGTGGTGGGCGAATCCGAAGCCTGGAAAAAACTCATCAACCAGTGCCGCGAACAAATCACCATGCAGGAAAGCCAGCGCCTCATTGAGTCCTGGCTCAACGACCTCATGGAGAAGAATTTCGTCTCCATCACCGTCAACCGCGACATTCGTCTCTAGCCCGAGAAGCCCATGTGTGATGATATCCGTTCGGAAATTCTCCAGCTTAAAGAAACCCACAACGCCATCATTCTCGCACACAATTATGTCACGCACGACATCCAGGATATTGCCGATTTTGTGGGGGATTCGCTCGAGTTGAGCCGGAAGGCACAAAACAATCAGGCAGAGACCATCGTCTTCTGCGGCGTGCGTTTCATGGCAGAAACCGCCAAAATCCTTTCTCCGCATGCACGCGTCCTCATGCCCAATCCCAATGCAGGCTGCCCCATGGCCGATATGTGCAGCCCCGAGGCATTGCGCACCTATCGCGAAAGTCACCCCGATCACCTCATCATCGCCTACGTCAATACGACGGCAGCGACCAAAGCCCTCGTCGATATATGCTGTACCTCGGGCAATGCCGAAAACCTCATTCGCCGCCTTCCGCCAGAACAGCCCAAAATGTTCCTTCCCGACAAAAACCTCGGGGCCAATCTCAACAAGAAACTCGGCATCTCGATGGCGCTCTGGGAAGGCTGCTGCCATGTTCATCATGGCCTGAGCCTTGACGCGCTTCATCGCGCCAAGGCGGCTCACCCGGAAGCAGAGATCATCGTCCACCTAGAATGCAGGCCAGAAATCGTCGATTTTGCCGATGCTGCCCTGTCGACCTCAGGCATGCTCGTTTACGTCGCCAACAGCTCAGCCAAAATTTTCATCATCGGCACCGAAGAAGGCATGCTGCATCGCCTCCGCAAAGAACATCCCGATCGCACATTCATCCCCGTTGCTCCAGCCCTCTCATGCCGAGACATGAAGATGGTCACCCTTCAAAACGTCCGTGACTGCCTGAAATATGGCACCGGCGAGGTGACGCTTTCGCAGGACATCCTGATTGACGCCCTGCGGCCCATCGAACGCATGCTGGCATTGTCCTGAGTCGGTTTTTTGTTTTTTTGTGGGGAGCCAGCTCCCCCCACACCCCCCTGCATGTCCCCCTCGTTTTGAGGGGGACGTCGGCGAAGCCGACGGGGGGAGACGCATGGCTTATGGGGGCTGTCTCTTCCAGGATAGAATCTTCAGATGTCACTTGCGATTGAAGCGCCTCCGCCGCGGCCTCATCCGTTTTTGTCCTATTGCCTTAAGATAGGCGGCCGCTATGACGAAATAAAACTTGAGCACACGCTGCGGGGCAAAACGGTGCTCATTACCGGGGCTTCCCATGGCATCGGACGTGCACTGGCATTGCGGCTTGGACGTGCAGGCGGACATATGGTTTTGGCTCCACGCACGATGACGCGCCTTCAGGAGATTTGCGATGAAATCGCTGCGTTTGGAGGAAAGGCCAGGGCGTTTGCCCTCGATCTGACACAGCCCCAAAGCATTCAGGCGCTTGCCGATCAGCTGGCTGCCGAAGGGGTTGTACCCGAAATTGTCGTCCATAATGCCGGCAAGTCGATCCGCCGCAGCATCGCCCTCTCGCTCGATCGCCTGCACGATTTTCAGCGCACCATCGGAACCAACTACATGGGGCCGGTACAACTTCAGCTGGCGCTTTTGCCGGCGATGATGGCCCGCAGATCCGGACACATCCTTTTTGTATCGAGCATCGGCGTGCGCTTGCCGCCCGCCCCTCTGTGGTCTGCCTATACGGCATCGAAGTCTGCTTTTGACACCTGGATGCGCTGCATCGAACCCGAGCTGGCCGCCTACGGCATCACCTGCACATGCGTCTATTTTGGACTCGTGTTTACGCGCATGATGGCGCCGACACGCCGCTACCATCGCATGCCGGGCATGACAGCTGACGAAGCAGCGGCCACGCTATGTCGTGCCATCCTCAAGCGCCCACGCAAAGTCGCCCCCTGGTGGCTGTTTGGGCTCACCTTTCTGGCGCTTTGGTTTGAGGGCCTCTTGTTCCGGGTCTGGCGCCTGACGTATCGTCGCAAGGGGCCATCATGAAGGTGTATTGCATCCTTTGCGGCGTATTCTCTCTGTGGCGGCTTGGGGTCTTATCGTTTTCGCCGCGATCGCTTTATCGTCTCTGGCTGGCATGGCGAAAAACCGGTTCGAGTCTGGCATTCCTGTCTTTCCATGCCGCCGATCGCTTTGGATCAGCGCTGGCCTTGTGCGACGACAACGGCGGCATGACTTATGCCGACCTGCAGCAGGCCTGCGAAACGATGGCATGCCATTTCGTTGAAGCATTCTGCCTTGGGTCTGGCAAGAGAGCTGCGCTCATTGAGCACAATCGCCGAACCTTTATCGTGGCACTGCTGGCATGCGCCCGCACAGGCGCCGATGTGCTGCTGCTCAACCCAAAGAGCCCGGCGAAGGTGATTCGCCAAATACTGGCGGAGCAATCTGTCCACCTGATACTTCACGGCCAGGACATCGATATCGGCGCTTCGGCAATCGACCATACCGCGTGCATGCCGCTGTCAGATGAGAGCCTCGAAGCGATGTGCCATGCACCGTCACGGCTCATCCTCCCGCGCGTCAAACATCCTGGCAGCCTCATGCTCATGACCTCTGGCACGACGGGCTCTCCCAAATCGCTCGAAAGACGCCCCAAAATCACCGATATTCTGGTCGCCACCCTTGGCCTCCTCACACAACTGCCCCTGAGACTTGAACAACCCGTCGTCCTTGCCGTGCCCCTTACGCATGGGCATGGTCTGGCTTCGCTTGCCATGTGTTTTGCCTTTGGCGCACCGATCTTCACAGGGAAAAAATATGAAATCGCCCCGCTGATTGCCCGCTGCCACAAAAAGCGACCGCCTCTGGTCGTCACAGTCCCAACGCTGCTGTATCGCTGGATGGCACAGACCCAGGATACTGGGCCTGTCTTCGCCATCATCACCGGGAGTGCCCCGCTGCCGCCGACTCTCAGCCAACAGCTTCAACAACGCCTTGGCCCCATTCTCTATAATCTATACGGCTCAAGTGAAGCCGGTCTGATTGCGCTCTCAACCCCCGAGATGCAGCAACAAGCCCCCGGAACAGTGGGCAAGTGTCTGCCAGGCACCCGTCTGCGGCTGGTCAACCATGAAGGCGACCTCGCTGCACCAGGGACAATCGGACACATTCACGTGCGCGGTCCCCTGGTCATGGCCCATAGTGAAGATGGGTGGCTCAAAACCGGCGATCTGGGCCGATTCGACGATGGCTGCCTGCATCTCTGCGGGCGTGCAGACAGCATGATCATTTCCGGCGGCGAAAACGTCTATCCCGGCGAAGTCAAAGCCGCGCTGTGCGGCCACCCCGCCATCCACGACGTTGCCATTGCCGTCGTCGAAGACCGCGAGTTTGGTCAGCGCATGCGCGCGTTTGTCGTGCTGCATCCACACGCATCTGCCACCCCATGCGCACTCATGAACTGGCTGGGCGACCACCTCGACCGCCACAAACTCCCGCAGCAAATCACCATCCTGCCAGCTCTTCCCCCAAATGCCGCCGATAAAATGGATCGCCCCTAGCTGCAGACCGCTTTTATTTTTTGTGGGGGAGCCAGCTCCCCCACACCCCCTGCAATGCCTTCGGCATTGCTTGTGGGTGGGCGTGTTGGGGAATTGAAGCACGAAAAACGCGAAAAACGCAAAAATCATGTTCCACAACAGAATTGACCCAATGCCGATACACATGTAGGGGCGACCGCCCTCGGCGTCCCGCCGATACCACCCCGAATACATGAACCGCGCGACGCAAAACAGCCCCAACACTGTCACACGGGGCAACGATCTTTTATCCTAAGGCGAAACTTGTCGACCCCGAAGCGATACGCAGTATCGCAGGGGGTTCGGGGGAGCTGGCTCCCCCGACGGGGCGTTGCGGGGTGTCCCCGCAGAGGGGGTAGACGCGTATCGGCCCAAAAGGCCGATAGCGGCGCAGGGGGAGACCTCCCCCTCCAACGCCCCCTGTCACTTCGTGACTTTCCCCTCAGTCTGAGGGGAACTATGGCACAGAGTGCCGAACAGAATGGGACACGGGGCAACACTTTTCATCCGAAGGCGATAAAGCCTTACCCCGAAGCGATACGAAGTATCGCAGGGGGTTCGGGGGAGCGAGCTCCCCCGATTAAACAGAATCATCCTCTGTCGGCGACGCGCACACGATCATGAGCTCGTCGAGCTGCTGCTGCCCCACGAGGCCGGGCGCTTCGGTCATCAGGCAGGCTGCCTTGTTCGTCTTGGGGAAGGCGATGACATCGCGCAGTGAGTCTGCCCCCGAAAGCAGCATGACGAGGCGATCAAGCCCAAAAGCGAGGCCGCCGTGCGGCGGTGCGCCAAACGAAAAGGCGTCCAGGAGGAAACTGAACTTCTCTCTGGCTTCTTCCTCCCCGATGCCAAGCGCCGCAAAGACCTTGCTCTGAACGTCCGTGTTATGGATACGAATAGACCCCCCCCCCAACTCAATGCCATTCAGCACCAGGTCGTATGCCTGGGCACGCACGCGCCCAAAATCGCCTCGCTCGAACGCCTCCCAGTCCTCGGCCTTCGGCGACGTAAACGGATGGTGCATTGCAAACCACCTCCCTTCCTCCTCGCTCCAATCGAACATCGGGAAGTCGGTGATCCAGACCAGACCTACGTCCTTGAGGCTGTTCAGCGTCTTGGACACCAGCTGATGCCGGACGGCGATTTCCTTGCGCACGCGGCCAAGCGCAGTCCTCGCAATGCTGAGCGAATCAGAAACAAAAAAGAGCGTACCGCCTTCTTCGGGCCTGAGCGCATCCATGAGGGCGGCTTTTTCGATTTCGGAAAGGAATTTCGTAATCCCGCCCTCAAACTGCCCCTGCTCGATCTTTACCCACGCAAGCCCCTTGGCACCGTAAGTCTTGGCCACTTCTTCATACGAGCTGATGTCCTTTCGGCTAAGCTTAATGCTTGCCGGTACCGCAATGGCACGCACCGTCCCGCCGCTTGAGAGCGCGCCCGAGAACACCTTGCACTCGGACTCGCGAAGGCACTCACTCACGTCTTCGAGTTCCATGCCAAAGCGAACATCCGGCGCATCCAGGCCATATCGCTGCATGGCCTCGTCCCAAGTCATGCGGCGAAACGGCCGGGGCACGTCGATGTTTAGCACCGCCTTAAAAACCGCCGCGATCATCTCTTCGCATATCGCCCAAATGTCTTCGGGCTCGATGAAGCTCATTTCGATGTCAATCTGCGTAAACTCCGGCTGGCGATCGAGGCGGAGATCCTCATCGCGAAAACAGCGCGCAATTTGATAGTAGCGATCAAAACCCGCTACCATATAGAGTTGCTTGAAGAGCTGCGGCGACTGCGGAAGCGCAAAAAACTTCCCCGGGTGAACGCGGCTCGGCACCAGATAATCGCGCGCACCTTCGGGCGTGCTTTTGCCCAGCATGGGTGTCTCGAGGTCGAGAAAGCCATGCGATTCCAAAATACGGCGCACCGTGCCCGTCACTTGGCTTCGCATGATAATGTTGCTGTTAAGGGCCGGACGCCGCAGGTCAAGGTAACGATGCTTCAGCCGAAGCGGCTCGGCCGCATCACACGCATCGTGAATCGCAAAAGGCGTCGTCGCCGCCCGATTAAAGACGCGAAGCGTCCTCACTTCCACTTCGATCTCGCCCGTTGGCAAACGCCTGTTCGCATTCTCACCCCGCGAAATGACCTCCCCTTCCACCCCAATCACCCACTCCGCACGCACCTTCGATGCCTGCTCAAACAGTAAATCCGTCGCATCCACGCGAACCTGCGTGATGCCATAGCGGTCTCGAATGACGATAAAGAGAAAGCCACCCAGGTTGCGATAATCCTGAACCCACCCCACAAGACGAACCGTCCTGCCAATATCATCCGCACGAAGCGCACCGCACGTGTGCGTACGCTTAAACCCATTCAAAAACTCACTCATACGACTCCTTCGTCAAGAAACCAGCTGCCTGCGGTCCGCCGCAAAGAGCGTGCTTATATCGCAAAAAATATCACTTATGGAGGTTAATTCTCTTCGGGGGAACCAGAGGGGGGACGCCTCCCCCTGCGCCGCTATCGGCCGCTGGCCGATACGCGTCTACCCCCTCTGCGGGGACACCCCGCAACGCCCCGTGAGGAATTTTTTATGAAGGAACCAAACCAGTAGGGGCAGGCCCCTGTGCCTGCCCAATGACAGACGATATCCACACAACAACGGGGCAACCACAGGGGGTTGCCCCTACACGTGCATTGTCGTTGCTGGATATGATATCGGTACAAAACTGCTGCTCACGCACCCCCTCTGTACCAAAGACAGACCCGATGCCTGAGACCCAGACACGGAGGGCGGAGAAAACGCATCCCCGGGCGTTCCGTCGAGTGCATGGACATCACGTCGACGAAGCAAAACCCACAGGAGGATCGCATCGTTTTTGGGATATAAGTAATTACCAATTTAGAAAGAAATATTGTTACCCATTTGATGGTTTTAATGAAAGAAGAGCTCCCCCTGCGATGCTGCGCATCGCCTGTGGGGGTGACGCGGCAATTAAGCTGCCCAAATGATTGTTGGCGCCGAGCTCTGTCGAAAAAGGCGCGCATTGCATGCAAAAGTATGCTACTAGGGGTGGGAAGTGCGGTTGATTCTCGAATCAAGGGGTAAGGTGCATGGATGGTAGGGACGCAAAACTCGACGAATTAAAAGCATTTCATCAATCTATGGGCGACAAGGATCATTTCTCGCTGCTTGGGGTAAGTACAACGAGCGATGACAGCGCCATCCGGCACGCCTACATGAAATTGGTCAAGTGTTTTGGCGCCGATTTTTTTTATCATGTCACAGACAGCGCCGACCAGGCCGTCATCAGCGAAGTCAACCGTCGGCTGCGCGAAGCGTTCGACGTCATTGGAACCCATGCCAAGCGCGAAGTCTACCTGGCAACGCTCGGGAAGGCCAAGGGTGAGGTCAAAGACGAGCACTTCGAAATTGCTGCCGTGTTCGAAGCCGAACAGGCTCTGTCCCAAGCCAAGGTGTTGCTGAGCCGCGGCGAGTACCGCGCAGCACTCCAAAAACTCGAAAAAGCCCGAGCGGTAAATGGTGATTTGACAGAGTTCAAAACGCGCGACTCTTATGCTCAGTATATGCTGCTTCAACCCAACGGCCAAGGCCGGCGCGATGCACAAAAAGTCAAAAAAATCCTGACGACCCTCGAAGAAGCCGCATCCCAGACCCCCGCATGCGTCGAAGTTCGCCTGTATCTCGGAGACGTTGCCAAACTTGAAGGCGACGACCGCAAAGCACTGTCATGGTTTAAGGAAGCCCTGAAAATCGACAAAACCAATTCGCAGGCCATGCTTGAGATTAAGCTCTTTGAGACGCGCAAACGACAGGCCGAAGCCCCAAAGACATTTTTTGACAAGATCGGCTCAGCCATCAAAAACGCGCTAAATCGAAATCAGTGAGGAGGGGGACTGTTGCACGAGGAACCCATGCTCGCAGAGTCGAGCGAACCAAAGGCACAAACTGGCAAGCGGATGGATTCTGAACTCCTCAAGGAGTTGATGTTCCAATTGACCGTGACAAAAGCCATGCTCAAAACTGTCGAGCTGGAACAGATCCTCTACATCATTT
>Ga0123353_10016650_pt1 | contig 10754 bp, 6 predicted proteins | sample TergutLab28metaG_3_FD_92763 | JGI IMG/M metagenome (GOLD analysis project Ga0123353, IMG submission 92763) | Labiotermes labralis P3 segment gut microbial communities from Petit-Saut dam, French Guiana - Lab288 P3 | ecosystem: Host-associated > Arthropoda: Insects > Digestive system > Gut ... | reverse complement strand
TAAGTGTTTTAATGTAAAATTTTATATAGTGCATTTGTTGGTTAATAATTAAAGTGATAACACAGACCCTTTTCTTCTTTAAATGTTTAACGCCCAATTTCTATGAATACTTCAACATGAAGGCGGTCATTAAATAAAATTGAGAAACAATATACTGCACTAGCCTACTTGATAGAAACGTGCGTCTATCTATTCCATTCCTTGCGTAACTTGTCGCTTTTGTGGTATTTCTTCTGAATCTTACTTCCTACTGAGATACTTGTGTCTGTGTCAATGTATTTGTGTCTAGCCTCTCTTCCAGTCGGGTCATGAGGGTGACATCCACTAACTGACCGATTTCCGTGAAACATACTATTGGACGCCAGCTTGTGAGGTTCCAATTTCATGGCCTGGACTATACCTTGACGATGCCTCTACGAACCTTATTTATGAGGACGGCAGCGTTATACAGCGCGATCTTGAGGTTTCATAGCGGGGTAAGGTAAAGCAGTCCCGTTACAGGCCTGGAGTGGCCCAGAGGGTTCCAGGAAGTTAAGGTTCCCAGGTTTCATTACAACGGCACAGGATGGTGGTAAGGTTGTCAGCCTTACGCACCGGCCGCCTTTACCCCCAGGAAATGCTCCTGGTACTCATTTCTGTTAGAAGCTGATTCGATCCCAAGGCCATAGAGCGATCGGAAGGATTTTATATCAGTGAAAAATTCCAGTGACACCATCTGGAATCGAACCAGCGACCTTCCGATTTGTAGCACAGCACCTTAACCACTGTGCCACTTTGTAGCGGGGTACCTATTCGAAATGGTGGGCCAAATGGCAAGGAATATAATTTCTGTTCGGGAATGGTGAAATGCGTAGGCAGTATTGGGAATTGTGTTTCTTGTTGATTTCAAATAATGGACGAATGTATTTTGATATGCGAAGTTGGTTTTGTGACATGTTATGAACATATTCATTTTTACAGATTTTTATCGGAAATTTTTGTGTCATGTTATGCTGTGCCATTATGACGAGAAATATTTAAAATTCTGGAAAATTGGCATGCAGTCACACTTCTTATATACTGAGCATTTCTTCCTAGAAAGGGATTTTCAGACGGGCGTATGAATTTCAGATAGCGAATTGTACAGAAAATATGGGGCATAATTCAGAAAGTCAGATTCTCTCACGCCAAAAACAAGTACTTTCATTATCCTTATTTTTAACGTTTGTTGTCTCGCTAATCATTTAAATGAAACCGAGAGTCAAAAATCGATGCGTGGATCTCTGTTTTGAAGCTGAGGTACTGATTATTGTATTGGTATTCATAAAGTAGGAAGAAATAACATTGTTTTTAAAATGAGGTTGTACTTGTCCGTCCCTGAAGTGGTCAGCTGCCGGTCAGACCGTGTCCTTAATAGATGGGGAAACATGCCAGCTTTTCATTCACCTCTGTGACTTTTATAGGGTTTTTCATTTGTATGATTCTTACCACGTTATCTAATGTAATTCAAAGCGGGTGTAAGTAATGAGGAACGGAAGTATAAATCAACTTTATGGACGTCGTAAATTTGGCCACCAGTACACTTAAAATTTATGTGTGGAATATTTTTTGCAGTTTGTTGGTTACAAACGTGGCGATAGCGTACAAGTTTCATGTTCCACGCGACAAATTTACGTGGAATTGTTCCTAAGTAATAACTTCTAATCCATAAGACTTAGGTTATTATGGTAGTCAAATAGTTCGTCGTACCTATTCGATAGAGGGACACGTGGTGGTGCAGTTCGTTGAGGCACTGCGCTAGAAGCCGGAAGGTCACGGGTTTGATTCCCGATGAGGTCGTGTTTTTTCATCGAATTAATTCTTTCGGCCGCACTATGGCTTTGAGTCGACTCAGCCTCTAACAGAAATGAGTACCAGGGATATCTCCAGGGGGTAAAGGCAGCCGGTGAGTAAGGCTGACAACCTTACCAGTTTCATGAGGTAGGTCCGTTCACTGATATATCCTTCGTCGTGTTTGATTTAACAACGGCCACACAGTGTCATGTGGCGAACTTTGATCATATATCGAAATCGAATTAACAACCTGTGGCTTAAAGGCATATTATTGTACTGAACAACAGTTTCCTGTAGTTCTTCCTAATGCCGCTCGGTACTTGAATGTGTTATTCCTTAGCGATTCTTAGGGCATGCAGATAGTTTTCTGTGTTCGTACGGCATTAGGAGGTCTGATTTAAAATTAACAGCATTCAAACATCACCCTTTCAATATTTTACGTGAAATATGGAAGTTGTGCTTTGCAAATAGGCAGAAGTAAGACTCAATATTTAAAAAGGACCCAATATTAACAAGGGCTCTGCTATTTCTTTTAGTTTTCGTAACGAAATGCTCCACTGTTTTACTGGCAAAGTAGTACGAAATAACCTACAGAACAGGGCTTTCATTCCAAGCATGAAAATTTAAAAAATTCACAAATGTAACATAGAATCAATCACTTTGACAGGTTAGGATAGAGCGGAGAGCTAAAGTCCACGAAACAACAACATGCTCTTATGTTGATACCTTTACTATGTTGCATTTTCTCGGTTTCGTTAATTTTTAAGTCAGTAGTAAAGTAGGAATATACTGATTTAGTGTATTTAACTAACAAATATAATTTGAACTTTCATGATATTTTATTATGATTCTCTTTAACATAGCTACCTTCCTTTTTCAGTTACACAACTAGTCAAAACCCCCCTTTTGTTTAGTAGCCGCTTTATGCATTAAAGTATTTTATTTCTTTTACATTTACAACGTGGTAATGAACTGAAAGTGCAAAGTAGATTGTTCAACGTGTGTTACAAATTTTCGCATTTAACCTTTCTGTTGCATTATAACAATCAAATTGTCAAAGAATTCACAATTAAAAAGAATTGCAAGAGAGAATATTTAATATTCACATGGCAGGAAACGTTTTCATTATTAATTCTTGGGATTTTTCTGTACGACGAAGTCTGCTCTAGGCTTCAGGGTATTTATTCTTGGGATTTTTTTTCTGTACTAGTCTTCAGGGTTACGATGCCATTGCTGTCTGGTAGGTAAAGTCGGATTTACCGTTTTTCCTCCAGAATTTGGTAATCAGTTACCAGAATTCAACGCGTCGTAACCCTGAAAATTATAACATAAAATTTCACCGCCATGAACGCCTCAAATCTGATATAAAATATATTCATTTCACTTACATATCACAGCCACCTTTCGTTAGAAACATGCGCTAATACGTAACTTTGCAACGTAACTTAAATGTGACATGATTTAAACCAGCGGTAGTTTCGAGAACTAGTAGCGAAATACTTTCATCGGTTGTAAACGGGCAGGTATGACTTCTAGACCGATACAGTCGCTGCTCCCATCAAGAGTGACGCACTTGACGAAGACTCGACCGAGAGTCAAAACATTTGAATGCTGGTTTGGGGTCATCATACCTCGAAATATATTAATAAACAAAACAGAAATAATATTTTCTCCTAACCTGCGCTCACAACTACGGTTAGAACACACTCTGACCATTCCAGTGAGTAACTGTCGAATGCAATGATTATTTCCGAAATTGTTTGTACGGATGATGAAGGCAATTAATTTTTAACCATTCATATATCCTACTTCTTTCTTTTTTATGCAACCTTTAAACCATAAATGGAAACATATCTTGACAGTGTTCACTATTTGTACTCACTTTTAGAATGTCCACACCCTGCTGTTAAATGTTATGTTTTATTTGCCTGATTCTATTTTAAAAATATTTTATCATATTTAGACGGGTTTTGTCCGTGATTCCAAAATTAGTTCATTAAATTAAATTCCAGTATTAGTCCAGACGACGTATCTGTGATACGTTCTTTGGAATCTAATTAGAAGGTACGTATGTTAAAATATCTAGGAGAATGGCCTTACTGATTTGACGAGAAACAATTCTGCCATTTGAGTATAATAGGATAACTACAAACTTTTGTTAACTTCCTTGGAACTACTGACAACTACGTGCCTTACCTCATTTTTCACTATTTGCGAAACCAGTCAGATCTTAGAAAAATGTTCGAATTTCATATACGGAAATCAGCTGTGCATCAGCGATACACCTTCTTTTCCTTCTATCGAAGCATAAAAGCCTACACACACACACACACACATACCTAAAACATCGCTGTTCACTTGGCCATACGATACATGTTATATCACTTGACAAATCAGTCACTTGCGTTTTGCATAGTGCCCTTTTTTTGCGCTGTTATAAAGACACATTTCATTGTTTATTTCTGCGGTTCAGTAATAACCGAAGTCCCTCCTGCGTTTCCTAGACGACGACGATGTTGGAAAGAGTAATAGTGTGGGAAAGCAGGCGGCTATGAACCTCCGTAGTCAGATTTGAGTCTGGTGCCTCGCAAGAAGCCTGTTAAGCTCTTGCAGTTCGTGTAGTTCGTAGTTGTTATTGCCATTAGAACCGCGTGGCTGCTTCGTCTTTCCTGCCGGTGCTTTATTGCTGCCCGTACTGTCCTCTGATATTATGAGCGCACAGTTACTGTTGGTGTCGGAGTCCGTTCCGTCGTTCATGAGGCTAAGGTGCCGTTGGTGCTGCGCCGACGCGTGGTGTAAAGGTGTTGTCTGCAAGCTGTCTGGCGGCTGAAGAAGCAACAGGGCATTTCCTGATCCCGTCCGACCTCCTTCACCCCCACAAGACGCTGTGCCTGCGTGACGTATCTGAGGCGGAGGCGACGTTGTATTGGTGACTACGGACATCATTCCTCCATTACTTCCTGTGATAATATTTCCGTTATTGTTTTCGTGATGATTCATGAGTAGAGGCTCTAAATGCTGAGTTGTCGTTGTTGGGGATGTTATAGGCGATGGTCCGGTTTCAAATTCGGTAAGGAGTAATTGCGGGGGTCTCATTTCACCTTGGAGCACTTTTATCTTCTGAATCATCTCCCTTATTTCATATCGTAGAATTCCGAGGAAGCACAGTTTGAGGAATGCAATGACGCAGTAACCTAATACGAACAGAACATCTGCACTCTGACGCAACCAGAAGAGAAGTAGACCCTCGCAGCCCGAAGTATAAACGTGGGAATCACCCGGTCCCGAAATAGCGTTTTTCACTACACAGCTCTCAGGTGGAGGTGTGGTTGGTGGGAGTCTGTGAGTTGTTGTCGTGGTATCGATGGGAACTCTGTTATTATCGGCATCCTCCTTTGGGGATATGACGTGATTTAACGATTCATTGTCTGTGAACGCGGAAGCGTCCGATGCCGAAGGGGGTGACGAAAGATTTTGATATATTTTTAATGTCGACAACCCTCCTAGGAAAGACCTTGTTTCTGTGACTTCTTGATGTTGATGGTGGTGTTGATGATCCTGGACCGGTAGCGTAGTCGATAATGGGGGAAACCTGCAACAACTTTCCGGTACACCTTGAGTCCTGTTTACAACACTACCTACAAAATCGTGGGCACTCTCTACTCCACAACATTTGTAGTCCCTCTGCAAAGCATTCCATAGGGTAGTAAAATCGGCATCGACCCCGTATTCAGCTGCTAAACGCTGCTTGAGTGTCGGTCTTAAGTCAGCACATATTTTATCAAAACGAAACACCCAGACTATACCAACGATAGCGTCACCGAAGAGAAGCACTAGGAGAAGCAGCCAATACACGTTGAGGAGCCTCTCGTTGAGTCGCAGTGCTCCAAGACATCCGACGAGTTGCAGAAGTCCGCTCTGTGTTGCCAGGGCAAGGTATGCATACAAGAAACTTGGCTGGTAGAGTGACAGACCTGGGACAAGATGTCTTCGTGGATCGGCCACTACTATTCTTCCGGCTACGATGGCGAATCCCAAGACGCTGACGAGTAGCACTGCGTTGCATGTGTAGATCCAGAGGCGGTAGTAACGCATAGCCCTTGTGTTGCAAGACTTCTTAAAGGTCTGAACGGACGCGTTGCTGATTGAATGATGGTAGATGGTTGGAGTGTTCATATGTTGCTGCTGGGTGGAAATGTCTTTGGATATTGATGGTGGAGGTGGAGGAGGCTTGTAGTACTGGAGCGACGCGTGCTGAAGAAGCATCACAGTCATTGGCGATGCTTGGAGAATCGTATGCTGCCAGCCGATAGTAGTAGTGTATAGTTTTGTTGGGTGGATAGTTGGAGGTCTTCGTTCTGTCTGTGACGGTAGTGCTTGGTTTAGTGACTGGTATTTTCATAAGTGTTTAAGGAATTATCTTGGTAGCCGATTTGAAACCGGTGTATGACCAAACTTTTTTTCTGACATTTCTTCAATTCTACTTTTCCTTCGCACTTTGTTTGTTTTAATCAGTTCACTCAGCCACGAGGCTGAAACTAAAGCATTTCTTACTTCCTTTTCTTGCAGATTTATGATGCTTTTCTTATGTACTATACTTACGTGTTTTTAATTTTAAGCACGGTTAACAATGTTTTGTTGTCTTTGTAACGAGGTTGTCACCAGTTCGTTTTCTTTTTTGAAAATTAACAAGGCATTATCGTGTTCACAGTCTTGAATCTAAGCAGAATTCGCTTCTCGATGTGCTGTGTTGTAAATAAAATCTATCATTAGCACATCCACTGTCTGAAGTCAAGTAAGCACAAATCTTTTTCTAAGGTTCATAAAATTCTAAGAGTCTAGTTGACGTGCATGTTTACCGTTCACTCTTAATTATCGGAGGCGTATCCACTGTTAAAGAGTTATTTGGACGTTGCCTTAGTTTACTTGTAGCCTTGTACTTGCATTATGTCCATTCAGTGTACTTTTAGACATAATTTTTCTTGTATACATTTTCTGAGGATGACGTTCGAATGAGTGATACTGTATACTGTAACCAATTATAATTCCATAACTTGCCACTTATATTCTGTAGAATATACTCAGTACTATTTTTGTTGCGATGTTACTAAATCTTTATCCAACTGATAACGAATACGAATAATGTCAATTTAAATCCCTTAACGTTTTACTCACTTGAATAAATACGTTTATTTTGTGACTGTCACTGCTACAAAGGGCATGTTTATTAGCCACGACTCTTACTGTTCTATACGTCAACAGTTAATGTTACCTGAAGATCCCTAAAACCTTCGGTAGCTGTAGAACTGTATTTTGTACTGTCTTGTCCACGACTTCTAAGATACTAACAGCTTATTACAAGATACAATACAACCCCTGCAGTTCGCTGGGATGTTTTTTCTCTTTGTTGTCTTGTGTTCATGTCAGATGGGACGGACGTGAAATGTCGGCAATTAGATAATAAACTGTTTTCACGATTTTATTTACAGCAAAAAACAGTCGAGTTTCAGCAAAACGATCCTGATGTAACGGCCACATTTTTTTGCCCCTACTTAGGAAATGTTTCTAGCCGTGTCATCATTCTCTCTCTCTCTCTCTATCTCTCTCTTTTGGCTGTACTGCAGTAGCTCTCTGGTCTTAATGATTATTTCCTATCTTGCTGTGAAATATCGTGAGAGACCACGACATTGGCGATAGTTAACACGGGGAGATATTAATAGCGGTCTTTCTTAATTCCTTTCTTATGTCTGTTTCAGCTCTCACGTTTAATGTTTGCCTTGAGAAAGTATCCTCCAGTGTAACAATTATAACAGGTTTAGATGCCGCAGACATGGATGTGAAGTAGGTTTGGAGTTCATTCTTACACTCCACAAGAAATATATATTCTCTTTACGCGTCATAATAATGTATATTTCATTTTAATATATAAATGTTACCCTTTATGAAATTATCTATTTGGCACGTAAAATATTTATTTTCTTGTCGATGCAGTCACATTTGCTTATCTTCACGTATGTTACGGAGACAAGGTTTTTACCAGCGTGGAACGGCTACTCTGGACGAATTCCACTGTGAACGTGGGGCATTCGATATGCCGGTCATTCCAGTAGTTTGTTGTCATTGACGCGATGGTTGATGTTTATTGCATTCATCTGTCTTCGGTCGTCAGTGCCGACTTCTCGTCATTGCAGCGGTGGGCAGTGACATTTCGGTGACCTGAAACATACAACGAAACATATTAATTTGAAGTACGTCTTTATTAAGTTAATGAAATATTGAACATTGTTGTTCTTTTGACGGTGTTGGAAAATTATTAATTTGATTCACGATGCACGGACCCATGTATATAAAAATATCGAAGTACTTTAGTAAGAACACTGGATCCTTAGATCCTCCTATAACGACGGCAGTACCTTGTTAAATTGAAAATCGTTTAAAATGAATATTGCTTTCGATCGTGCTGCATACGCAGTGCCGTTTTCTACCTTAATTATGGCAGATACTTTGTATGCACCTATTTGTGGTTTATTTAAAGACGCTGCAAGAAGCTCAACCTAACAGCACTGAATATTAGTACTATTAGCAAATAACTGTTTGAAACAAACTGGTCGTGGCTTTTTAAAAGTAATATTCCAAACTTTGTCTTAAGGACTGAGGTAAATATATAAGAACCTCAGTCGTCTGATCTCCGACCTGAGATTATTTATTCGGGAACCTCGCGAACATGAAGATTATATTGCGACGTTCATTTGTAACAGGGCAGCAGCTGGCATATGTGCGTACTGTGTACATACATACATACATACACACACACATACCTGCGTACATACATACATACATACATACATACATACATACACATACCTGCATACATACACACACATACATACAGACATACATACACACATACATACATACACACACATACATGCGTACATACATACACATACCTGCATACATACATACACACATACATACATGCACACGTACATTCATACCTGCGTACATACATACACACATACATACGTACACATACCTGGATACATAGACACACACACACACACATACATACGTACCTGTGTATAAGTACAGGTATATTTGTGTGTGTTTTCAAATCGGCTTTTGAAACTCGGCTGGACAGTTGTTTCCACTCAGTAGGAGGCTTTTTTTTTTACTTGTCTGCACATAATTTAGTTTACCGGAGAATCGGAAGAAAGGTAATGACAGTGCGTTCATTAAGCTAGGTGAAGAAGACCTTGTCTTAATTAACTGGATAGGTCTGGTTTATGTGCGTCTTGTGCAGATGCACCACTTTTATGACAAACTGGTTTCCATTGCATATAAATTTTTCGAAAATTACATATCATTTTTACTACAGCATTATTGCCAGCACTTGAATCAACTTTTTCTTTAGTTTTATACAAGATTGTTACTATTTTAAATTTATTATTGAAACAACATTTAAAATAATTGAATGACATCGTCAGTTGTATGTATAAAGTGTCAGTTTTACCTGGACTGCTTATATAACATAAAAACAGTTCGAAAAAGCCCCCACCCCCTCCATTCTCCACGATGGCGACATCGTTATAGAAGAAATATATTGGATTTTATTCAGCAGACTAACGTACTGATTCTTATAATAAAACCAACTACATGCACTAATTTCTCAAATTTATTTTTGGAATAAAACTCTACATGTTTCGGACAGTTCCTCTGTCCCTAATCAGGAGTTTTTCACTGTACACACAGCAATGGTATATGTCATACAGGTTTGCTGCTAGCAAGCTTTCCGCAAACCTTTATGACATACACCATTGCTGTGTGTACAGTGAAAAACTCCTGATGACGAACAGAGGAACTGTCCGAAACATATAGAATGTTATTCCAAAAATAAATTTGAGAAATTAGTACATCTAGATGGTTTTATTATAAGAATTTATCACGATGCAGTCACCTGAACGTCAAGTAACGCACCTGTGTTTTGTCTGATGGTCGTCTTTATTTTTCTACTCTTTATAAACAATTTGGTGTAGACGTGTGCAAAGTTTCCTAGTAGTTCCTTTAGCTTTGGACCTGTTCGTGGGACAAGGTAGGGTGTGCATGGTTAAGGTGGAGGTGTGTCACGCAATATTGCGCGCTAAAAGCCCGTAAATCCTCCGGTTTGAAACGAGGATTACAGGCAAGACTCTGCACTTATTTCCGCCTGCTTTCTTCTCTGACAATTTAGTCCATAACATTTTCTCCAATCTTCTGTCAATTCCAGGACAACGGCTCACAAAATGTAGTCAATAAAATATAAGGTACAGTTGTACCTATGCGCTCATACCACCGTGCGATCAAGGTATATGGGGGCATGAACATATTTGAAACTCAGCGGTTAATGGATGTCAGTTTCCGCGTTCCGCAGGTAGCAACCTCTAATGTACGCGTTATACAGAAGACTGGGCTCCAAAGCCGGTCTAAACGCTGTGCCCACTTGGGCATTGAAATCCCCCTTTGCCATCAGTACAACTTGTGTTTTGGTCGCTATACTGGCTAAGGTATCCCGGCTCTTAAATTATAGCGACTACCACTAGGCCTATATGTATCGCTACATATGTTACAAGAAAGAAGACTTGCAACACATAACGTTGTCAAAAAAAGCCTTAGAAATTCATGTCAAGTATTATTTTTAGGACTAAATGTCCTTTGGTTGAAATGAATGATCCATTCATTACAGCAAGTGGCTTTGTTTTGTCAGTACTGAATTGAAATAATAATAATAATAATAATATTTATTGACTGCGATTGGGTTTTCCCCCGGTGGCAGTGGTTTTTTTTTTTTACATGTGAACAGAAACATGAAGTCGGTTCCTACTGAATTTAAGTCGGGAGGGCTACATGAGAAGCATGTAGTGGCATCTTGGAATGTTGGGAACCATCTCAGCATTCGCTCATAG
>Ga0123353_10016648_pt1 | contig 10754 bp, 8 predicted proteins | sample TergutLab28metaG_3_FD_92763 | JGI IMG/M metagenome (GOLD analysis project Ga0123353, IMG submission 92763) | Labiotermes labralis P3 segment gut microbial communities from Petit-Saut dam, French Guiana - Lab288 P3 | ecosystem: Host-associated > Arthropoda: Insects > Digestive system > Gut ... | reverse complement strand
GTGTGTGTGTGTGTGTGTGTGTGTGTGTGTGTGTGTGTGTGTGTGTGTGTGTGTGTGTGGGTGTGTGGGTGTGTGTGTGTGTGTGTGTGGGTGTATGTGTGTGTGACTGTGTGTGTGTGTGTACGCGTGTGTGAGTGTGTGTGTGAGTGTATGTGTGTGTGTTTGTGGGTGTGAGTGTGTGTGGGTGTATGTGTGTGTGTGTGTGCTTGTGTGTGATGTGTGTGTGTGTGTTTGTGTTTGTGGGTGTATGTGCTTTTGTGGGTGTGTGTGTGTGTGTGTGTGTGGCTGTGTGTTGGGGTGTGTGTGTGTGTGCGTGTGTGTGTGAGTGTGTGAATCTCTGTGTGTGTGTGTGTGGGTGAGGGTGGTTGTGTGTGTGTTTGTGTGTGAGTGTGAGTCGGTGTGTGTGTGTGTGTGTGTGTGTGTGTGTGTGTGTGTGTGTGTGTGGGTGTGGCGGTGATGGAATTGCCTCGAAGACATTTATATTTTTATTCAAGAATTAAGTAAGACTGCCGGAATTTGAGGCAAGTAAGATTAACAATGTATCAGTCAGCCAAAATTTTGTACCCTTAGACCAGTAATATTTAATTTATCGTCTAAGGAAATGCGAATTTTCCTTATTCTGAGCTTTTATTTATTGTCTTGTAATATTCGAATCTGAGACGAACTGTTGTGTAATACCGTTATGGATGTTGATTCCCCAAATTAAAAAAAAGTCAATGGTGCAAAAATGATGGAACGCCATTATGTAAGAAATATATAATGACTAGGGGTATTGGTAATTACAATTAAAATCACTCTGTGTTGAAGCAAATCCTAACGTTTTCCGCCCAGTCATACCGTGTGAGCGTGTCAAGAGAATCGAGTGCAGTTTACGTCCTCTCGTCGGACTAACTAATCAGTAATGATGTCCCTTTAAGCCACACATTACCCTAAACAAAATTGACTATTAACTTTGTTTGTTTCTAACAAAATAGAGCCACTTTAGTGGATCTACTTAAGCTTATTAGTAAAATGGCTTATTCTGCTGGTGCACGTTCCAAGCCAGCTGCTAAGTACTGCTGAGTCACTTGAACTTCAATTGTTGTTGTAGAAATTTATTTTAAATTACGTAAATAAATCTAAGCGTAGGTTAAGTTGACATAATTATATTACGCATACTGATATTCCAATTAATACTAAAGCTCCGTTGACAATAATAATAATAATAATATTGCTGTTGTTGTTGTTGTTGTGAACTCAGTGGAAAGTTTGTCTTGCTTGACTTTTTACAGATGCAGAAAATTTTACTGAAGAAATCAAAAGGCTTAAGTGGACATTAAGCTGCAGCCCGTCACTGATATTTAATGTGAATTTTGAGTTTAATTTAGTTAGGTTATTTGCAATTAATTTGATTTTATTCCCCCCCGAATGTGCTGCCGTTGTATGTAGGTAAGTCTCTGAGCGGCACTGTTTACATGTTCATTTTAGATGCTGATTCTGCCATAAGTCTATCTCCTTTGTTGTTTGTTACTTTGTATTGTTATGTTTTATTGTTAAGTTTATTGTTATGTTGTATTGTTTTGCTGTATTGTTATGTTCTATTGTTATGTTGTATTGTCATGTTGTATTGTTATGCTGATTGTTATGTTGTATTGTTATGTTTTATTGTTATGTTGTATTGTTATGCGGTATTGTTATGTTGTATTGTTATGTTATATTGTTGTTGTATTGTTATGCTGTATTGTTATGTTGCATTGTTATGTTGTATTGTTATGCGGTATTGTTATGTTATATTGTTGTTGTATTGTTATGCTGTATTGTTATATTGTATTGTTATGCTGTACTGTTATGTTGTATTGTTATGCTGTATTGTTATGTTGTATTGTTAAGTTCTATTGTTATGCTGTATTGTTATGTTATATTGTTATGTTTTATTGTTATGTTGTATTGTTATGCTGTATTATTATGTTTTATTGTTATGTTGTATGGTTATGTTTTATTGTTATGTTGTATTGTTATGTTGTATTGTTATGCTGTATTGTTATGATGTATTGTTATGTTGTATTGTTATGCTGTGTTGTTATGTTGTATTGTTATGCCGTATTGTTATGTTGTATTGTTATGCCGTATTGTTATGTTGTATTGTTATGTTGTATTGTTATGCTGTATTGTTATGTTTTATTGTTATGCCGTATTGTTATGTTGTATTTTTATGTTGTATTGTTATGCTGTATTGTTATGCCGTATTGTTATGTTGTATTGTTATGTTGTATCGTTATTTTGTATTGTTATGTTGTATTGTTATGCCGTATTGTTATGTTGTATTGTTATGTCGTATTGTTATTTTGTATTTTATGCTGTATTGTTATGTTGTACTGTTATGCTGCATTGTTATGTTGATTGTTATGTTATTTTGTATTGTTATGCTGTATTGTTATGCTGTATTTCTTCTGGTTTCGTGCCTTTTTTTAATTTCATCTTAAGCTGTTTCATCCCCGCTTTGTTTACAAAATAACCAGGAGTAAAAATACTCAGTCCTAACCGACTTTATATATATATATATATATATAATACACATACATACAGATTCACACACACACTGTATATATATATATATATATATAATTTTTTAACGGAAGTTGTGTTTGTTGCAAGGTAACTGTATTTCTGGTTATTTTTGTATTTATGTTGTGCCGGTTTTATAATTGACTATTACGCTGCTAAGATAACACTCTAAATTGTAATTATTTAATAACAATTTCATTATAATTGTCGACGTGTAACTTTTAACATATTCAACGCGGGCTGCAGAGAGTGCAAACATACAGACTGATAAAATTTCAGCCTTTAGCGTAGATATGACGTCATATTACAGATCTTATACACAGAGCCAAGATTTTCTTTCTTTGTTGTGTGCGGTAGATGCGCAGTGTTACCTGTGTCATTGACATAATTCTAAAAACCCTACAACAAAAAGACGCCATTGTGTTTTCCACACCAAACCACTGAGCTGGACGGCAGTTATGGCCGTTTATATTATGAATTCAGACCCCACAATTTCCCATTAAAGTCCGTCTAAAATCATTAAGCAGACTAAGCACAACTCATATGCACAAAAAGCGTGTTGCAATGTGAGTCGCTTTATGACATGTTCTTTTTAGCCAGTAATGTTTTTAGTAATTTATTGTTATGCTGTATGTAACTTTGACGTTCATGTGACGGTGCATCGTGATAATTTCTTATAATAAAACCAACTAGATGCACTAATTTCTCAATTTTATTCTTGGAATAAAACTATACTTGTTTCAGAGAGTTCCACTGTCCATCATCAAGAGTTTTTCACTGTACACACAGCAATGTTATATGTCATACAGGTTCGCTGACATATACCATTGCTGTGTGTATAGTGAAAAACTCTTGATGACGGACAGTTGAACTGTCTGAAACATGTAGAGTTTTATTCCAAAAATAAATTTGAGAAATCAGTGCATCTAGTTGGTTTTATTATAAGACTGTATGTAACTGTTGCTATTTACATACCGCACTTTGCACCCCTGTGCCTAATACACCTTAGTACATGCTGCAGTTTTGCAGGTTTAACCGTTCACCTGTATTAATTGGTTCTAAACAGCTACTGCTTAGCGCATTTTATAATCAGTCATTCAAACAAACCTAGAAATTATTTTGAGCCTTAGTCCACAAACAAAAACAAATTTTCCTAAAATTAGTTTACATTGTTGAGTAGCAAACACCTCAGCTGGCCATGGAATTATGTAGGGATGAATTTACCGTGAAGGTAATGAAATTTCGGCTTCAGGGTCCCTCACTTGCACGGGTTCCGCTAAAGCACTGAAAGGATCCCCCGTAATGTTTACACATGTCATATGTTTTTGAACAGTAAACCACGGTGGGTTAAGTATTATACAAGCGTGTCAGACAGATAAGTAATAAAAACATTATGTAATTTTCTGGATTTTGTGATGCTTTCTGTTATTAGTCAGTTCTTTAAAAATTGTAATTTGTGACATTTTATTTTTTTCAAACTAATTTAATTTTCACTTTCGTGGCTAATTTTGTATTCGTAATTCTGTAGATCTAACCTTTTATTCTAAAGAGGGTTCCAAAAATGTTATAAACTTCAGACCACACCAAACTGCATGAGTACCTGGAATCGTGGTGAAGCTAAACCTATAAAATTCCGAGAGGAAGAACGGAAATTTGTAGGCTACTGTGCAGGTTAACGCAACTTAGAGTACAGTAAACGACACCATTTTTACGTATTAGGCCATTTAGTATAAACGTATAGGCCTAATATTACATGAAAAAAATAGGCAGACTTATGCAATAGAAAATAGCCTGTACAATCCACATCTTTGGACCCAAAGTTAGAAGTCATATGTGTGTGTTGGTGTGTAGGTCAGCCGTTGCCCAAGCCTTATGGCCAAGACTGTAGAACTGCACACTGTGTGGGAAACTGCTGACTCAAAACTTGGTCTGGACACCGGCTGTGCTACGAGGGTCTTCGGCTTTATTTTTTTGTCCTTCCGGGAAAGTACCAGTAGGCCTACGTGACGGGCGAAATGAAATCAGATGAGAAACGCTTATTTTCACGTCATTTTCAGTTTGTTATTCCCTAATAATCCCACCATTTGTCCTTACAGCCTATGAGCCTGAGTTTAATCTGGATTACTGGAAAAAAAAGTAGCATAAATGCAAATAAAATATACATGAAACGAAATATTTTACAGTTTAACGCAGTTAAAAATGAAACCATCGCGTACAAGTAAATGGACGTGCAAATGCGCAGGAATGCAAGATGTAAAATTGGTCCCCATATGTCACTTGTGGCCTCATTGGCTGCTGTCTGGACTGCTTAAAACAGTGGTGATAAAGCCATAGTTTGTCTGTTTCTGCTAAACGTATTTTATGTTCCTCACTCTGCGTTTGAATGCACTAGCATTCCAATCGTGAAAATTAAGTGATAAATCTACACTAAATGCAGTCCTTTCCTATGTGCATCATCTCTATTGGGTTGCGAGTGGTTGTGACAATCCAGCCAATTTGAACTTTACCAGGCGTGAACCTCCACAGACCTATAGGCTGTAGGCTGTATGAGCGACTAGTTACACTAATGTGTAGTGCTGTGCATCGCACTACAACTGCTGCTTCATGGCTGATTGTAACACACACACACACACACACACACACACACACACACACACACACACGCAATAAAGTCTATATAGGCTTATTCTAATATATGTCCATCTGTACAGTAACTCACCCCAGTACCCCCTGTAGTAGACCATAATGAAATATTGTCTCTCATTCAGTCTCTCTCTTTCTCTCACTCACTCTTCAAATCTCTGTTCTACTGTAAAGCCTTGATTTTTGTTTTATGGGGCTTTGCTTATTATCTAACAGCTCAATCTGTGGCTCCACCTACTCAATATCCTTTCTCACTGCCTCCCAGATCCGCCAATCCCAACTAACGTATGACGTGCTCTTCCCCCCTTGCCCAGGAATATGGCGTTTCATTCCCCACCTATTCAACTCCACGGTTTATGTAAGCATGCTTTCTATTGGTCGACTAGTTCGTTGAATGGGCGTGTCCTGTAGTAGGACGTTTAAATAAGCTGTGATCCTGGTGTGTGGCAGGGCTGCATGTGTAGGAGAGAGACAGAAGGACAATAGGTGGGGACTGGAAAGTGGAGGGGAGACGGGATAAACTTGACTTGCGTTTAAGCGCATGTTGCTGGACGTACACTGGGTTGAAGGGGCTTTGGGATGAGGAAGAAGAAGAAGAAGAATAGAGGATGAGGAGGAGGGCAGATATAGATAGAAATGTTTCGGGTGTCGTGCGATCGGTACATGAAGACTTCAGAGTAGGGGACAGGACAGGGCAAGTAGACAGGTTCAGTGGTACAAGTGGACAGCACGTCAAAGTGGAAGTGACTGCTTGGTTTGTCGTCTTGGAACAAGAAACCTGACATGTGAATCGATTCTATAAGGGCTGGAACCAAAACGACTTTTAAAGTTTCAATATAGAAAAGTAAAAGGGTAAGGGCTTTGTCAGCTTACGCAAGAGTAAGGATTTTGATTTGTCACCCGTTAAGATTGACAGTGAATTGTGAACTTTTGTGCTGTGATTCTCAGAGGGACTGGAAGGCAGCTTAATTTTGTTGTGTTCCATATCGGAGTAGATGTTAATAGGAATAATAGACAGTGCTGTATATTGACACAACTTGAAACGAACAGTGAACTGCGTACTGTCAAGGCTAGGCAATGATTTATGTAACAAAAAGCAAGGACTTCCAGTGGTTTACCAGATCCTTTAATTCCCAGCGATAAGAACAAAAAGATAAACCGTGTTAAAAATCTGTTCTGTGTACATGAAGGTCTAATTATCGCTAAGCTGATTCATTGCAAACATATAAGTTTGAAATTTTACCAGCATAAAAGAGTCTGGTTTTCTTTCCACTTGGCAGCACATTACCAACTGATAAAAAAAAATGTGTTGACAGCATAAAATATCTCATTAGGAAATCAGGATGGCTCAAACTGTCGTCACATTCTTTAATGAGAATATCAACGTGGACATGTCAGTTCGCAGTGGTGGCTCCAATTGAAGCGTTCCTGTGGAAGAGGGAGGGAAGAATAGAGGGATACTTGGAGGGGTGGTAAAGAGGGCCCCCTGTAAAGGAAGAGTGAGACAGAATAAAGTGGGAGGAGAAGAACAGTGGAGACCCCTCCCCTGCGGTACCATGCATGAAGTTGTATAAGTCTTACACAGGAGACGGATGAAGAGAGGGTCTATCGGAAACTGGATTGTTGAGAAAACTTTTTTAACACATGACAGGTCGCCTTCGGTCTCGGGGAGATTTTTTCCAAAATAATATGTAAATAGTAGTCACAATACCCAGCTGTATGTTCATAAGTCGTGGTGTATTTATTGAGGAAGTTTAGCAAACAATCTACGGACTTGCGATAAGTTACTGAAATTTCCAAGTCGCAAAGAAATTTAAACACTTTTTTTTTTTCTGAAAATTACAATTATCTGGATTTATATTGTGTGACGACGCAAAGTGCTGAGGCGTTGTGTTGAGAACAGTGACTTGTCGACAGACACGAATCTGTTGTTTTTTTTTTAAATAAACCTTTGAAGCCCGTCATACAAATCGTCTCCTTATGTAACGCAGTGTTGAGAGCAAAAGTGTCAACTGACAGGCTGAAGCTAATGTGGCGATTTAATTCACAATAGATTAACAGAATTCCTCTCTAGATTTTTCCTGTTGGTCTGCCCCCAATTCTAAAACAGTATTTAACGAATTATCTTAACCAACATCACATTACTACATATTTGTCATAAAATTAATAATAATAATAATAATAATAATATGAAGAAACGCACGGACAGGACTGTATTGGCTGAAGCCTCCAAACAATGGCTAGAAACAGCGACGAATATTCTTTGAACATTTATAAATAACAATTTCATTGTTGCAGATCAAAGTTGGAATATTTTAAGACCGAAAGTTAAATTGTATTATTACGTCATCATCTTTTCTGTGGAGACAGTTCATATTTTCTGTGTTTATATCAGACTGTAAAGACTTCGAACTGCTTTGCGTTTTGTCTGCATGCTGGGGGTAACTGCCTAGTCGCATTTAATTTAAAATGTCTTTCTGGTGAGACACTTCATAATGGTGAACTATGTTTGTAGACTTACAGCTCCTATCAGAAGGAATGGGGAACTTAAATGTTCGTTTAAACGGTGTTAGCAGAATGGAAGTTAAGTTTCAAGTAGTGTAACAAGTGAAATCAGACAGAGATGGCTCTGGAGACGGATCGCAGTAGCCCTAGCAGTGCTTCGAGTCCGGGACCCGCGTCGAGCACCCGGCCTGGCAGCGACCGTTCAACACCCGTCAACAGGTCAGAAACACCGGACTCCTGCACTAGCCTCTGCTGTAATGGCCCGGGCACATCGCTTCTTCACACGCCTTCTGCTTCTCACGAAACACCCCAACTCATCCACCACACACCGCAACCTTCATCACTCGTGGTCCCCGCCAGTCACCAAGAACAACCGTGTCGATGTTGCAGACCGGTATCGCCCCTAACATATGCCGGCAATATCCCACACAACGCGGCGTGCAAACCGCGGTCCCCTAGATCAACCCCATCCCCTCCTAGTCACAATCACCAGTCTTTATGCAACCCCTTGCATATGAGAACTCCGCCATTTTCAACACCATCCCCTCAGGCTTCGACCCCATCCCCTAGACAGCAACATAGCCAAAACTTGAAGCCCCTTCCTTCGCCACCAAATAACACATCGAGGACCTCGTTCTCATCGCCGTCTCCCCAGTCGCCTCTTCCTCCATCCCCTAGTCATAACCGTCCTCACCAGTGTTCTGCACCAGAATATCAGCAACAAGGATCTTCCCCTATTGTCCCGTCACCCCGTCCTTCGCATAACGAAAGGGTGCCCCAAACTACAACACTGCCATTTTCTGTAGCAAATATCTTAAGACCGGATTTCGGCAGAAGAGCAGTGATAACTTCAAAGCAACAAGAACCTTTATTTAGACCAGGAGCCATCCGCCGCACGGTAACACCGATATGCGATTACCAAAGACTTTACCGGCCTCACGAACATCTACCAGGAGTTCAACCATTACCAGCACCAAAGCCAACAAAGAAGCAGACCTCAGCTTGGTCACCAGTCACAGCAACCAGTACACCAGCAGTTCCTAATGAACATGATTTTAAAACCTCGGCTCGGGAATCTTCGAACCCCCAGCAGGCCAGAAACAATACTGTGTCTCCACCGGTCCCGACTTCAGGCACCGCGAGTCCGCCACTGTCACCTGCAAGCAGCACAGTGTCTGCCGCTTCTTCGAATCCAGACGAGAAGTTGGTAACCAGCGACTACGCAAAAAGACCTCAGCTCTGGCCGGCTTGGGTTTACTGTACGCGTTACTCCGACAGACCTTCATCGGGTGAGTTCCTTTTGTTACAATCAGACTGCACAATGTTCAAATCTAATTCTTTGCACAGTGTAGGCCTACTAACCCCATTCGAATTTGGAGGCCACCTGAAACTTTAGCAAAGAACAGGACTCCCCTGAGCTGATATCAGATTTTGGGGCACAAAGGGCCCATTTATAAGGGCTAGGTGCATCGGGACCATAATGCTCGAACCCAAATGCTAATCAACCAATCAAATCCCACTCGAAAGCCCAATTATAAATACGTAGAATAATTGCCAACGCAGATCATTAGAACGGACATCACAACTTATGTATCTACCAGTTTGGAACCAGTGTACGGCCGGTGCCGCGCAACACTGCACTCTTCTGTCTAAATACAAACCTGTATTCGCTAATATACTTACAGATTTACCCGAGGTTCTACCTGGTCGCTGTGACTTTATCTGTGACTAATATGTATCGATATGTATCGATACGCATTATGAGGGTGTTACACCGGCTGGGATGATGAATATAAAGCTTATCCTTGCCAGTTGTCTCCATTTACTCATTGAAAATATAATGATTTCGAAACACTTAGTAGCCATATTTGCTTAGGTACATAATTTGTTGTATCATCAAGAAGTAGTAACAATTCTACTTCTGCACGGTCTTGGCAGATGTGTTGTGTTATTTCTTAAATGTGTAGGCCTTTGTTAAAAACTACCTGAGATATCCCTGGATCTAATAAGTATATTTTTCGACCATAAGTAGACTTGTGTAGGCCTAAGATATTGGCAGCGTAATATTTCAATATTCGTTATATATTTTTTAATAGATGCTGGTATCTCTTAATAGATCTACATATACTTTAACTACTCATATTTCAGTATTTTTTACTTAAACTGTTGCTTAGGGACAGCAGGATGCACGTGGCTGCTCTGTTTCACTGCTTACGGATATTTTGTCTAGGCGAAGTTTAATGTTATCCTCAAAACAGAGAGGCTAAAATCTTAGTTGCCTTCAGTCACAACAGATTATTCTGATTGCAGAAATCAAACGAAGGCGTTTTTATAATCGAAAAATAAGTTGGAGCACAAAAGTCGAAATGAAATTAAGAACAAGAAATTAATTTCTATCTAAAATACATGAAGACGCCGGCCTTAGATTTTGACTTCTACCAGTTCTTTCACTCCTTAAAGGGCGTGGGTAGAATAAATCATTATAGCGCTTTACCTAAAGATAGTGACGTCAGTATCCTCGCTTCACGTCAGTTTTGATCCGCGCGTTTAATTTTGTGTGAAATGTTTCTGAGTAAAGCTTATGTAACGAGTAGAAGATCTGTCTATAAAATACAATACGTCAGTCAATAACACAACACTCTATTCAATATACAATAAAAATAATATATTAGTCAGGGCTACATGTTTCGACCTTAGTTAGGTCATCCTCAGGCCCTCCAAGAAAACAGATCTAAGAGCTGTCTATATTTTACTGCTTTGTGGAATCCCAAATGCTTACAAATTTTTCGTTACAGAATTGTGGAGTAACGAAATAGTTGTAATCCCATGATGCAGAAAAACATAGACAACTCCTAGATCTGAAATGTGCCATCCCCGTTGTGTGTATAAATAAATACGTACAGGCATTTAGTCAATAACACAACAAATATTCCTCATTATGTTTATTAGAGGATGATAACAACTACATGTTTCGGCCTCTTCCGGCCATCATCAGGTTTTCCTCCCAAAGAGTATTAGTGCTTTATACGATTTATGCTGTTACGTAACGATGGTGAGATCTC
>Ga0123353_10016646_pt1 | contig 10755 bp, 9 predicted proteins | sample TergutLab28metaG_3_FD_92763 | JGI IMG/M metagenome (GOLD analysis project Ga0123353, IMG submission 92763) | Labiotermes labralis P3 segment gut microbial communities from Petit-Saut dam, French Guiana - Lab288 P3 | ecosystem: Host-associated > Arthropoda: Insects > Digestive system > Gut ... | reverse complement strand
GGTGGCGGACGTTTGTGAGTGCGGTAATGAACCTTCGGGTTCCATGAAATGCGGGGAATTTCTTGACTAGCTGCAAACCAGTTAGCTTCTCAAGAAGGACTCTGCACCATGGAGTAAGTAAGTTTGTGTGTTTCAGCTAACGAATGTGATTCCGGAACGAATTATCTTCGTTAGCTGAGGTATCACTGTACTTTGTTTTATTCTGTAGGGCATGATTAAGCACATTCAAGCAATGCAAAGATGGAAATTTGATAATGAAGTTCAAAAGTTAAAATATTTTCACTATATAAAACAAAGGGAAAAACAGAAGATTACTGTCTTTTGGGATATGCCACTGTGTGATACAGTAGTTAAGCAGAAGTCTGAGAGGAACCTGCTGCTTCCACCTTTGGCAGAAGAGTAAGTTGCATGGTAAGGACAGACTGAAAAATAGTGATACACAATGGCAATGACAAGGACTAAGGCTAAAACAAAACTGAATGGATACTGTGGTCCTGATAGTTCCAAATGATAATGACGTGCATAAATAGCAGCCATTCATACATCCAATTACCAGCAAGGCATGATTATGTTAGCATGAGAAATGGAGGCACAAGAAAGTTATTAATTACTATCAATCTTGTAAGGTGATAAGAATTTTCAACTGATTATTTTCACAGCCTGTGTTTAAAAAAAAGCTACACACACATATTTAAATTTTTTCATGTTATGTTTAAAATCATCCTGTGTTACATCTGAGGTTCTTACAGCAGGAATATGACTACGACAGCCTTTTATCTGGCAGACGGAGGGGCAGGTTCCTCAAAATGTATATACTAAACTGTTCCATAGAGTGCTACATACTTCATACGACATTCAGATGGGTGATGGTAAGCTCCTGGACTTGAAACCAACCTGGTAAGGTAGATGGTAAGCAAATTATAATTTCAGAGTGTCAAAAATTACAAAAATTTAATTGAAAAATCATGAAATGCATTTTCAGAGTCAAGTGGTCCAAGAGAGATTACTTGCACAAAACAGGTGAGCATGTTGAATTAGATCTCTTTAATTTATGAATACAAAAAAACATTCAGGAATGGTCATTCAGAGTCTTCATGATGAATATTAAGCAATCCCCTTAGTTAGGTGAACATAAGGAAATTTCAAGTAAAACATACAGAAGATTTGATATTTTTACAGTGGTGAATATTTTGATTGTGGTCTTCTTGGTGATGTTCCTTCAGTGAATTTAACTACAGTTCAAAAAGGAGTTTATTATTCACGTATTACATTATTCAACTCCCTACCTCTTGGTATCAAAAGTGTAGCACATAATACTAATAAATTTAAGCATGAATTGAATAAGTTTCTTATAAAAAACTCGTTTTATTTTGTTGAAGAGTATATTGATAGAGATGCTGCATATGATATTGGTGTTCTCCAATAATTAATCCATTACATATTTTAAATAAATTTTGTTACTTTATGTACATTTCAACAACATGATTGTTGTTGACATGTACAAAATTGTATATAAAAACCCTGTATTAAATTCTGTAGTTTAATTTAATGTTTATTAGTTCTTTTAAACATATATTTATTTATGTCAAACCCTGTATTTAAATTCTGTATTTTAATTTACTGTTTATCAGTTCTTTTATACATGTATTTATTTATGTCAAGACAAATTCTATGTAATACGTTAATCTAAATTATTGAGAAATTCCATATCCAAAGGACATGCACCAGTATGTGGACCGATGAATGCAAATAAAGGAAATGAAAAATGAAATGCTGGGCCATCTCACTGATGGGTACTGTCAATGCAGAAGAACCTGCTGCCCTCACTTTTGCCCTGATGATTATGTCATAACCCAGAATACCACAATAATTAAAAATAAAAGAGAAAATAATCACATTGTCATCCACAATGTGATCAAGTCCAAAAAGTAAGGTAAAAAAGTTTAAAACAGGACATATGTCTGAATGCCTACCACATCCTATATCTGACTTACCCCTGTACCACAAATCATGCTGGAGAAGAAACCAGTAACATACAACAATACTATCTGAGGCTGAGTATAGCCATAGTTGCTGTACACCTGGTACATATATGGCCCCTGCAACCAGTCAGAGAAAGTTGCTAGGAAGTAGACGAAAAAGAATTGGTTTTGTAGTTTATTAAATTGCTCTTTATTACTAGATTCTGTCACAGTCTCTGCTTTTGATGCTATTCTGTGGGCAATATAAGTAACTGGAAACAAAATTCCCAGAACTATCAGTACTAACATTGTTGTTACCAAATATTATTGCTTCCATGCAGATCTGAAAACAAAAGAACAAAAGTTACTAATATTCATGTTGTTAATCTTAAATCATGGGAATGCTCAACAATATTAAGCAATAAGAGATGCTGTTGTTTTCCCAATATGTTAAGCATATTTTCGTCGGCTGCACTAGGCAAATGTCGGAAGTACACTGCACGGTGTTAACAATTACAATCACTTGCCTACCATTCGCAAATGATTGGCAATGACACGCCCCACACTGATAACCGCAACGACAGTCCGTGAGTTATACATATTACAGGGTAAAGGTAGTAAAAATGTAATAGGAACCTGATGTTCAAAATACTGATTACGCCCTCTTCACAAATGCCAACATCTGGTAAAAATAATGTAATTCGCGAACATAACCTAAAATTTAACCTATCACATTCCCACTGCTCCATTTATAATAGGTTATTATTACATTACATTCTTTTTGGAAAACATCTGCTGAACGAGAATTACTATTAATTGTAATTACATGTAACCATTTAAAGTCCAGTGATAATCACATGTACCACCTACTCAAACATAAGAGACCTGCATTCTGCGCATGCAGTCTATTAGCATGTTTCGTAGAATTCTCGCAATAAACAGCAGTGTCAAGAAACTGCTTTAACCGACCGAGTTCACTCTGAATTACAAATTGAACGTTTATATGTAAGTCGGTCAAACATCAGTCTTCTCCACGTTAAATTCATCGTTGCAAACCGACGTGGGAAACGTAATAATACTGTCACAATGCTCGCCTAGGTTTTCAGAGTGTTCTGTCAAGGAGCTGAGATACTTTAGGATTGAACAGAATACATTGAATCCCGGAGATTCCTTGCAGGACGTATATTATAACAAAGGGACCATTTCCATGGCACAATGACAATTTTTTGTTTCATGTTTTCATATTTGACTTTTCATACGCGATAAATCCTTGCACACAGCTGAAGTCTTGCCGGGTGACAGATACCTTCGTTATTATGGGATATTGCGCGGCGTGGGTTGGTAGCCACTAGCCATCTAGCTACCAACCTACGCCGCGCAAGAACCCATGTGAGGGCTGGTCTCGTGTACTTCGTGGTGAGATGTTCTGAAAGTGCTGGTAAATGGGTAGATCACGTAGCATGCAATACTGATTAAGTAATTATGCGACAAGGTTGAAGGTTGTCAGTCGTGATTTGTCTGTTACGCATCTGTTTAATGCAGGAAAAATAATTATGAGACTTGAGCGGTAATTGATAGCGAAGATTGCCAAACGAAGTCGGAGGCTAGAAAAAACAAGCAGGAGCGTGATATAGTGAATTTGTAGGGGACGAAAAATGCTAGAGAAGTGTGAGATGTTAAGCAGCTTTTGAATTACTGCTCACAAGAGAGAGAAGTGAAATATGCATGCTTTTAGCAGTAGTGAAACTGCAGTTTTAGAGCGAAAAGCAGACGTTAGAGGAAGTATTCATCGTACTGCTGGAAGAAACATTGATTTATATTATGAATTGGATAGGTGTGCGGAATGGGCAAAGAAGAATGGATTATGTAAGGTATTGTCATTTTTTTATGTCTACTTCAGAAATAAAATTAAAATCCTTAACCATATAAAGGATGAATTTAATTTAGTGTTAAAAAATTTATATTCCCTCTGAAAGATCCTTACAATAATGAACTGGGTGGTGCTGGTTAGGGAGATAATTGGTATTTATACTGACAATTATATGGAGCCTATAAATGTAGTTTGTTATGACATACATAGTGGTTATGTATACTGAGTGAGTAATTTTTGTTACTGTAGAAAACTTATTGGTAAACCTGGAATTACACAGTCCTTCTCTTGAGGGTGGCAGGATATAGAATTCTAGGAAAAAACGAGAAAGAAGGACTAGTAAATAAACACTTAACGTTTCCTCAATCACCACCGCTGTTGGTCTGACACTGTACTGAAGAGGAACCTGATGCATACTGTGATGAATTCCAACTTGCAAGCTTGTTACAGAGATTTCTGTGTAGTCAGTTATAAATGTTATTAGAGGCATCAAGTACTTATTGTGAAGAGACATAGTTTGTACTGAGAACAGTGTGCTGAGAGGAATATTTGGAACTACGAGAGGGGAACTAATAGGGATATAGAGAAAATTACATAATGAGGAGCAGGCATATAGAGAAAATTACATAATGAGCTTCATAATTTGTACTTGTCACCAAATACTGTCATTGTTACTAAGTCAAGGTGAGAGACTCATGCATACAAAAGTGTACTTGGAAAATGCCAAAAGAAGAATCTTTTGGGAAATTGAGGCATAGATGGTTAGATAATGTTAAAATGCATTTTAAAAAACTAAGTTTTATGGTTGTGTAATGGATTTAGATGCATCTTGAAAGGGTTCAGCAGCAACATCCTGAGAACATGGTCTTGACTAGCTAAGCAGCTGTCATATTGTGAGTGATTTTACTTACTTACTCCATGGAGCAGAGTCCTTCTTGAAAAGCTAAGCAGTTTTCAGCTAGTCAAGAAATTCCTCTCATTTTTTGGAACCTGAAGGTTCATTGCCACATTCACAAGTGCCTGCCACCTGTCCCTATCCTGAGCCAGCTTGATCCAGTCCATGCCCCAACATACCACTGCTTGAAGATCCATCTTAATATTATCCTCCCATCTACACCTGGGTCTTCCAGGTAGTTTCTTTCCCTCAGGTTTCCCCACCAAAACCCTGTATACACCTCTTCTCTCCCACATAAATGCTACATGCCCCGACCATCTCATTCTTCTTGATTTGGTCGCCCAAACAATATTGGGTGAGGAGTACAGATTATTAAGTTCCCCATTATGTAGTTTGTTTCCACTCCCCTGTTACCTCATCCCTTGGGCCCAGACATTCTCTTCAACACTCTATTCTCAAACACCCTCAACCTACATTCCTCCCTCAATGTCAGCAACCAAGTTTCACACACATACAAAACCACAGGCAAAATTATTTTGTGTATATCTTACTCCTTAAGTTTTTGGATAGCAAACTGGAAGACAAACAATTCTGCACAGAATGATAGCAAACATTCCCTGACTTCAGTCTGCTTGTAATTTATTCATGAATAGAATTTTGAATTGTTAAGGTTGTTCCCAAATATTTGAGCTCTTCCCCATTTCAAAGGAGATATTATCAATCTTTATATTGTTACTTCATCCTGCATTCCGATCTCGAGACATGACCATGCACTTAGTTTTATCAGCATTCCCTTCTAGATCAATCTCTTTACTACTGACTAACAAAGCTCCTGTGTTTTTCTTTATAGTATGTATACTTCCACCCATTACATTAACATCATCAGCAAAAATCCAAAGCTGATGTGCACCATTTAATTTCAAGCCATTCTGGTTTGCCTGAAACCCCTCCTAATGGCATACTCTAAAGCAGAGTTGAAGAGCAATGGCAATAAAGCATCTCCTCATTTCACACCATTCCCAAAAGGAAACATGTCAGGCAGACGCCTACCCGGGATGTGCTATAGGTTTCATTCAGACACATTTTTATTAGCCTTAACTGTTCCATGGGGATACCAAACTCAATGAGAATATTATACAAGGCATCCCTAAATGAATCATAAACTTTCTTGAAGTCTAATAATAGCAGATGCACTGCTTCATTTTATTCCCATTTTTTCTCAAGTATTTGATGAGTACAGAATATATGATCAATGGTTGGCCTGTTTTGTCAGAATCCAAATTGATGATCCCCAGTAGTGTTCTCTGCATGTGGAGTTAACCTTCACAGCAGGATGTTTGATGAAATTTTGTACATAGTTGGCAAAAAAGTGATATGCCTCTATAATTACTGCAATCTGTTTTTATGACCTTTCTTATAAATAGGTACAATGAATGATCCTTCCACTCCTTGGGTAATTCCTACTTATTTCATACTGAATTAATAAGTTTATGGATCTCGGAGCGAATTGTTCTACCCCTGCCTTAATTAGTTCTGCTGGGATTTGATCAGTACCTCGTGATTTGTGACTTCTTAAATTTTCAGTACCCAACTTGACCTCAAAGGCACTTGGCTCAGGTACGAGTGATTCTACTGTGTTTATTTCTGTCCGCTTAACATCATTAACCTCATGTACATTCAGTGGCTGAGAGAAATGGTTCCTCTACCTAACCAAAATACTGCGGAAGTCTAACCAAATCACCCTTTTCATCCTTCAGTATATTAGCCCCATGCTGATAACCTTTCTTAAGTCACTGATGCCCCTATACAAGTCCCTGATAGTTTTGATCTTACTGTTAATTTCAAGTTCATCAATATTAGCTTTCAGATATTTCTTCTTCTTGTTCCTGAAATGTTGGCTAGCTTCACGTCATACATTGTTTAGATTACTGGGATTTTACTTAATGGAATTAGTAATTAAGTAATATTTATATGCTTAACATACATTCCATGTAATACTTTTGTAATGTAAGGTGTGTGTATTGTTATTTCATAGTGTGTTGTTACCATTATTTGTCATCTTACTTTTAGCTGTTTTTGTAAATAATTTGTTGTGGACATGGGAGAGAGCATGACTTGCGTGGTTGTACAATTTGTGAGCATCGTGGCTTCATGAAGGACCATTGGTGTAATATGGATAAAAGCATGCCATTGCTAACCTGATTCCCTGGTTATTCACAGTTTTTTTCTTATTTGGAATTCAGCTGTCTGTTGGAATTATGGATATATTGGTATGGAATTTTCTTTACTATGAGTGGTAATGACACTGGCATAACTGTACTTTTTCATGACATCTGTTGTTGACAAATTCTGCATTTTCTTATCTGTTTATGCAATTATGTAAGTTATATATAAAATATGACAGAAATGAATTTCAGTCTTTTTATGTCTTGCTGTGTTTATATTGTGCATTAGGTTTTGTTTAGCATGCTAAATACTAAATTTGAATTAAGTTGGCAGCCCACACATGAAGACTGATGTCTTATAACACTTTTGCTATTCAGATTTGTTTGCAGTTCCCCGATGCACTCTTGCATGAGTCTGTTGAGGTAGCCCTTTGTCTGGGGAAAAGGCTAGGCAGTAAACCTTATATCCTTGCTGACACATCTTATGGAAGGTGAGTACCATAGGAATTGTAGTTGCTTCTTTCATTATGACTTTGTGCATATAAAATCACATTGCCTGAAAATTTTGTAATCCTCTTTCACACCGGCATATATTGGTTAAATCAGTATAGAATGTTGAAAGTCAGCGAACTGCATGTTTGTACAATCACAGGAAAGCATTTTTTCACCAGCAGGCCAGGAATGATTCATTTCATGTTTCCTGTGGAGCATGAAGCTAGTCTTTTATGTCTAAGAATGAACAGAGGTTTGTATATAAGACCTAATGCTGACCATTATTGGTGGTCCTTCAAACAGAGTGTAGGGATGGCAGCTGTCATGTTGTTTCAGCTGTACGTAACCATAAAATTGAAGTCAAACATATGTGTGTTTGAAAATTGAAAGTAAGATTGGGTGCTGCCCCTGTGATTGTGAAAACTGTAAAATCTGGCTTTTTGAAAATTTTTGTACTATTCTTTAGTTGTGAAAAAAACAATGGCTGCAGAAAATGAGGTATAACATACCATGTTTATTCTTTTGTGTGAAATTTGACATGTGAATACTTGAGAACTTGCACATGTAGGCCTGTGTGGTTATTCCAGACTACATGTAAACAAGACTGGTATGAGAGGCAAAGTTATTTGAAAGTACTCTGTGCTCAACAAAAGTAAGATAAATACCTGCAAAGTCCTTGTTGCTTTCTTGCTCATTTTTAATATATAATTGCACTCCCATTCATTAGGATAATGACCTACTACCCTCTTTACAATCCACCAAACATGAAGTGTTTAAACATGAGGGAGGCAGCTGCTTCTGTTGAGTCATATCTCTCTCAGGGAATGAGTTGGGTTCTGTGGAAGTTTTTACTGCATGTAATTTATCTGTCTGTTAATAGGTGGCAGTATTGTGCAAAGTATTTATTTTTAGCAGATGCTGTAGGTCATGGTCTGTCCCAGATGGATATTATTGTATAAATACACTGAAATGTCTTACATAGTTAGATGGTCCAACTGTCGAATCGCCCTTCAACCAGTCATCATGTCTTTAGTTTGGTAATATCATGAGATAATGCATAATGTAGCATTTTAGATTGCTCACAAAACTGTGCATTTACAGTTCTTGTGATGCCGTTAGTATGGATCCCATTTTTGAAGAAATGAAATTAAGAACAGTTAATAACAATTCAGGTTGTTGGGGGAAGGGAGGTGGTGGAAGAGAAAATTTTTAATATGTTGTATAATAAAAAAGAGTAATTTATTAATGCTAGTACAGTGAGATAACAATGATAAAATTATCACATAAAGATACAAATTATGAAATTTTAATAATAATGATAATCCTTCCTAAACTCAGACACTCAGTTCACTTGCTGATTTTTCTTAACATATCTGTTCCACATCCTTCACAGTCTCAGTCCAACACTCTGTTATCACTAATCTACACATCTTCCTCTCGGTCTCCTGTTCCTTCCTGTTAGTTGCTGGTTGATGGCTATGACACTTCTGTAGATGTTTTCTCCCACTTTTGGAAAATCAAAATCCTCATATGCATTGGAAGATACATTATATTTTTATGACAGGGATTAACCCTGGACATTTGGGATCCTGAACCAAATTTTGTGAGTCACTGGGACAGTCCCAGAGAAACAAGGACAGTTGGAACTGATGGACTTGAAAAACAACAGTGTAAAAACTGTTATTTTATGGAGGCCATGGCCCTTAGGCATAGGTTGTACTTTGAGAGTTGAATCTTCGCATGTGTATTAAGCCTTGTAAAGCCTACTGGTTCCATAATGCAACAACAGGTTTAACATTAAAAGTGTACATTCTGCACACATTGTATGTGTTTTGAGATAAATGTCTTATATAACATAAACTGGTTGGTTTTTATGACCAAGATGAAAAACGTTTACTGTGCAGTATGAAATGGGTCTTTAAATAAAACAGTTTACACTCTGTCTTTAAAGGGTTCATGTGTATTTATGTATGAAAGAATGTGTTTGACAGTTACATGAACTGCAGCAGGGATATTAAGATTGGAGTCCTCAGCAGCACCTGTCTGTGAACCTCAGATCTTGCAAGAAGTGTTACGTAGTTAATTTTCTAGCTTTGGTTCAGTGTCATGTATCCCACCATTTTGATCCACTGTAACTCTGCCTTCACTGTATAATTTCATAGGAGGGATACAGAATAAATGACAACAATAAAGTAAAATGTTGCTTGTAAAAGGCAGCACTATTGGCATCTTTTGACCTTAACCGTTAGTTTACAAAAGAGGGTGGTGTGCTTTCTGTAAGCTGCTGTGATGCTGTGCTCCATGAAACTCAAATATGACATGTGATAATGTGAAATGCATGCATTGTTAATATAACGTCTCTTATCCATAAGTTGTATATATCTTGAACAGCTGTTGTGTGGATGAGGTAGCTGCAAAACATGTGAATGCTGATGGAATTATACATTTTGGCCACGCGTGCCTCACTCCTACAGATGACCACCTCCATAAGTTGTATGTGTTTGAGAAGCTGCCAGTAGACTGTCAGCATTTTGTGTCCTGCTTCAGATGTGTGTTTGAGTGCAGAGATGCTAAAATTCTCCTCTTATATGATGTCTGTTATCAACATGCTATTGGTGAGTGAAAGTTCCTTTTACCTAATTTTCTACCATGTAATACAAGGCTTATTCAGAAAGTAAGTACTGTTTTGCTATAAAAAATATTCAGTAAGGTTTCATATAAAATTTTATTGTTATCAGATTCTACATTCTTCAAACTATTTTTCCACATATTCGCCGCCATTATTGAGGCACTAATCATAGCAGGGCACAAGTTTTTGTGTACCCTCCTCATAGAATGCAGCTGCCTGCAATGTTAGCCATTACTGACAACGTCATAGCGTAGAGTCCTTGAAATCTGAGGAAAGTGCAGGGACAGATCAGAAATTGTGAAACGTCTGTTGTCACACTCTCTTTCATTGACCTTATGTACCAAATCATCATTCACCAAAGATGAACGCCCACTTTGTGCCTCATCATGCATGTTCTCTCATCCTTCATTGAACATCCGAACCCATTTCCTAACCATGCCATCATTCATCACATTGTCACCATACACTTGGCAGATCTGGTGATGACTCTCACTTGGTAGCACATTCCTAGCATTCAAAAAACGAATTACAGACCGTATTTCACAGTTGGTGGCCCCTTCAATTGTCTTAAACATGTTTAATGCACAGGAAAAAACATAAATATAACACGAATTTCACGAAATGGCGTCTGTGGCTTCTCAATTGATAGAGGAAGTCACTGCACATGCACAACGTGACAGTCTCGAGGATGCGCGAGAGATATGCGCAGACGGTACTTACTTTCCGAATAACCTACGTATTAT
>Ga0123353_10016645_pt1 | contig 10755 bp, 11 predicted proteins | sample TergutLab28metaG_3_FD_92763 | JGI IMG/M metagenome (GOLD analysis project Ga0123353, IMG submission 92763) | Labiotermes labralis P3 segment gut microbial communities from Petit-Saut dam, French Guiana - Lab288 P3 | ecosystem: Host-associated > Arthropoda: Insects > Digestive system > Gut ... | reverse complement strand
GATATCAAGCTGCTGTGGAAAAGTTTTTTTTCTCCTTGCCATCCCCTCCTCCCATGCCGGATGTTCACAGGAACGAAGAGAGTATAGCAAACTTTATACTAAATGAACAGTATTGCGGCTAGGAGAGCGTATATTTTCCTGAGGGGGCTCTGCCCCCTCAGACTCCCCCGGCAGGGAAATGATTCCCCTGCACCCCTCAAAAAGCCCCTGCCTCTTTATGAGGCAAGGGCAGCTGACCAGTTGCATGTTTTTTACTGTCCCTCACATACCTTGGCTGACATCGTAAGTGTTTAAGATTAGGAATGTTTGCCGTGCAAAGCGTATTATATTCTGTTCTTCAAAAAGCGGTTTTGACTTTTCTTGTCTGTATGCTGTGCGCACGCTCAAGCTCTGCCGCCATGAGTGATGCTGATTTCTTTGATCTTTGCGCGGGAGGCTCATTACAGCAAATCGTTGATGCCATTCAAAATGGGGCAAACGTGAATGCGAAAATTGAAGATGGGCATACGCCGCTTATGGCAGCGGCGATGTACAATCCCAATCCTGAGGTGATAACAGCTCTTGTCAAAGCAGGCGCGGAGGTTAACGCAAAAAATGAAGATGAATGGACGCCCCTTATGTATGCGGCGGCAAATAATTCCAACCCGGAAGTGGCAGCAATCCCCGTCAAAGCGGGCGCGGAGGTCAACGCAAAAGATAAAAAAGGAATTACGCCGCTTATGGGGGCGGCGGTTCACAACTCCAATCCTGAAGTAATAACAGTCCTTGTTAAAGCGAACGCGGATGTCAACATAATAAACGAATTTGGAATGACAGCGCTTATGGGGGCGGCACTATCCAGCCGTAATCCGGAGGTGATAACAGCCCTTGTCAAAGCAGGTGCGGACATCAACGCAAAAGATGAAGATGGAGATACGCCGCTTACGTTGGCAGCGGCTCAAAACCTCAATCCGGAAATGATAGCAGTCCTTTTGGAACTTGGGGCAGACCCGAAAGTGAAGGACAACTCCGGTAAAATGGCTATAGACTACGCGAGGGAAAATAAAAATCTACGAAATACCGATGCGTTTGAGAAGCTGGAAGAAATGAGTCAATAAAAAAACTTCTGACGCAGACAGAGAGCAAAAAGGTCCTTGTGGCGACACGCTCTCAGGGGCTGTTTCCAAATAAAGTATTTTGCTCCAAGAGCAAGGAACCCGGCCCTTTTTGCGAAGGAAGTGTACTCTTACGGTACTCGACCGGAGAAAAAAGGGCCGGGTGACGCAGCTATTTGGACAAAAGAATTATTTAGAAACAGCCCCTACAGCACTCTTGCGCCACCCTCGGTAACCAGCACCATGTACTCCCAGCGCACGCCGCATTTACCGGGCCGGTACAGGCCGGGTTCCACGGTCACGATCATGCCGGTTTGCAGCACGGACGTGCTGGTGGCTCCAAGGCTCGGCGCTTCATGGGTTTGCAATCCGATACCGTGGCCCAGGCCGTGGGTGAACAGGTCGCCCACTCCTTTGCTGTCCAGAAAGGACCGGGCCGCACTGTATACCTCGCTTGCGGCGACGCCCGGACGAATACGCTTGATGGCCTGTGTTTGGGCTTCCCGGATCAGTTCAAGATCCGCGCTGAACACGGGGTCCGGCTTGTCTCCCACCCAAAAGCTGCGGGTCTGATCCGAGCAGTAGCGTCCCAGGCGGCAGCCCGTATCTACCAGTACGCCGCAATTTTCCGTAATCCTGGTAGCGCCGGGTTCGGCATGAGGCAAGGCCGCGTTGCCGTCCACCCCGACAATGGTCGAAAACGCCAGCTCCTCCGCCCCGTGGTTGCGGAAGAACTGTTCAATATCCCAAGCGACTTGAACCTCGGTCCGGCCCAGCGCCAGCACGCCCGGCACCCAGTCCATGAGCCGGTGATTGAGTGCGCAGGATGCTTCCAAAAGCTGTATTTCCCCGGGCTCCTTGATCATGCGCAGAGATTCCACCAGACCGTCAGCCTTTTGCATGTCAAGCCCCTGGCTGACGGTTTCAAAGGTGGACACACTGATGTTCTTGGCCTCAAAACCGACAGGCCCGGAAACACGTTCCCGCAACAGGGTGTTCACCTGGATCATACCGTTGCCTCTGTAAATGAATATATGTTCCTCATCCCACAGCCGCTTTGCCGCGTCCGCAAACCTGGGGTCCGTGCACAGCCAATCCTTACCGTTTTCCACCAGTACGAGGCAGCCCGAGCTTTCATTAATCTGGGCATCATGCAGTTCAAATCCGCTCAAATAGAAACGGTTGGCGTCCAGACTGACCAGGAGGCCCTTTAACCCGGCTTTATGCATCAGGCGGCGGACTTTTTCCCGCCGGGCAGCGAATAGTTCCTTATTCATATAGTACTCCTGTTGGAGACAGTCTTAACCCGTCAGAAAACGCAGCAGCAACATACACAGCAAGGCGTATACCCCGGCCGCCGCATCATCAATCATAACTCCAAGCCCCCCGCCTACATCTTCCAACCGCCGCACGGGCCACGGCTTAGTGATGTCGAACAGCCGGAACAGAACAAAGGCTGCCGCATACTCCCACCAAGCCAAAGCGGCAAAGGGCAGAATGGTGATCCACTGCCCGAGCACCTCGTCAATCACAACTTCGGAAGGGTCTTTCTGTCCCAGAATCTGCTCGGCCCGGTAGGAGGCGATTGTGCCCGTGACCAGCACAAAAAGCAGCACCAACACACGACCCCAAAGAGGAAGGGGCATAAAAATAAAGGGAGCCAGCACTATGGCCACCAAGGAACCGCAGGTTCCGGGCGCAACGGGGCTCAGGCCCGCGGGCCAGACTCTGGCATAGTTCAACAACAGGGTGTTCCACATAACAGTTCCTTACAAAGTGGCGGCACTATCCGGGATGATGATATTCAGATAAAGAAGAGCTTCAACCAGTTCGGCCAGGGGCAGGCCAACCACGTTGCTCCAGGAACCTTCAATACTGCGAACCAGAACGGCTCCGGTTCCCTGTACCGCGTAGGCTCCGGCTTTGTCCAGAGGTTCACCGCTGTTGGCGTAGGCATGGAGCAAGTCCGGCGGGGCGTCCCACATGCTCACCCGGCTTTGCACGGTAAAAGCGTGCAGGGCGAAAGCCTGCTTACGAATGACGCAGCCGGTGATGACATCATGGGTTTTTCCGGCCAGAGAACGCAGCATGGCATAGGCTCGATCCGGGTTGCCGGGTTTGCCCAGAGCCCGCCCTTTGAGCACGACAATGGTGTCCGCGGCGATGACGACGGATGAGGGGTCAGAGTGCAAGAGGTCGGGTAATACGCTGAATGCCTTGGCTTCAGCGGCGCGCAGGGCGTAGGCGGCGGGATCTTCTCCCGGCAGCGGCGCGGGTTCGGCCTTGCCCGGCGGCGATACCAGGCTGAAGTCAAGCCCCAGGGCCTGCAAAAAGGCAATTCTTCTGGGTGAAGCAGAGGCCAGAAACAGCGGGCACAAGGGTTTGAAAATGGCGATATCCTCATGATAACGGCGCGCTCCGCAAAGGACCGCTCCCGCAACAAACCATCGGGGTCGAACATGCCGACCCCGTATGAGGGGTGCAGGGGAATCATTCCCCTGCCGGGGGAGTCTGAGGGGGCAGAGCCCCCTCAGTCCCCTCAGAGGGTTTGGGGCGGAGCCCCAAATACGAGTTAATTACAAAGCCAAACCCGGTCAATCATGCCGGACCGTCCTGGCGAACGGTTGCGGCGCGGGCTGTCCGGCCCTGGTCCGTGTCGCGCCAATTACGACGCGGACCAGGGACAAAATGTTCGGCTATCCGAATTGTGACCGCAGCTTATGCTGTGACGTTGAGAGTCCCGGCCAGCAGGGCTTCGCTCTGCACAAGTCTTTCCGCCACTTTCCTGGCGTCGATTGTGTACTCGCCGGAATCAACGCGTTGTTTGATCGCATCGACCATTTCCCGGCGTACTTCCGGCGCGTTGGCTGCTTCCGCGTGGGCGGTGGTGTGCAAACGCGCGGAAGCGGACAGGCTGACCCGATCGCCTTGTGCGGAAACGGGATTCTGAGCCGTGTTTTTTGTCCGTCCGGCGGTCGCGTCGGCGGCTTCCTTGGTCTCGACCTTGGCTTGGTAAGGATCAAGATTTTTGAGTAATGAGTTTTTAATTTCCATGACAACCTCCCCGGCCGCCGCAACGGAAAAAATCCGCTCGGTTTCCGGACATTAAATAGCCTTAGAGCATGGTTGCGTCAACAGTCCGCAGAGTCACATCCCATAACCGGCCCATAACCATCTGTTTTTCCCCCTGGGAAAGTTCAACTTCTTCCCCATCAGGATCGGTGCGGAAAATCTGGAAGTCCTGTTCGGCCGGAGGGTAGCGAAAGGTGTAATCTTCGCCCGATTCCTCGGCCAGACGGGACTGAACTTCCTGCACTACAGGATTATCAGAGCCGGAGAAAATGAGATTTTCCATGACTTCGCGAGCTACTCGCTCAACCATGGCTCTGCGCTTTGTCTCGGTCGCCTCGGAGCCGTACTGCGGGCCGCGACCAAGCAATTGGTCGTAGCGTGCAAGTCTCCGCGCGGCTACAAGCTGTCGGCTATAACGCAACAACATCTGGCGCGTATAAAACGATTGTGTATTCATCACACTATCCCCGTACCTCGCTTATCGGCAGGCTAGTTTGGGACTTTAGGGCTAAAATGAAAAATCAGGAAAAGTATAGAGAAAAAAATATGCCATCGGCGTAAAGTCCGGATTGCCAAAATATTCTTCTTGAGGCACATATCTAAATGACACAAACAAAGCACTTCAGATCGGGAACGGTCTCATCCCCGTCCCCGTCGTCCGGCAAGGAACACTGTTATGGAAATTATAAGCACGGAAATCCCCGGCCTCGTATCCCTCAAGCTGAACCCTTACAAGGATGAACGGGGGTTTTTCGTTGAAACCTGGCGCGAGGAGTGGTCCAAAAAACTGAAACTGGAACGCCCCTTTATCCAGGATAACCATGCCAAATCCGTGACCAAGGGCGTTTTACGCGGCCTGCATTTTCAGCGTCCTCCACATGCCCAGTCCAAGCTGGTTTGGGTCACCAGGGGCGCAGTGTATGATGTGGCCGTAGACCTCAGGGCGGGCTCTCCCACCTATGGCCAGTGGCACGGCCTGGTCCTCAGCGAAGAAAACATGCTGCGCTTTTTTATTCCCGCCGGATTCGCCCACGGGTACATGGTGTTGGAGCCAAATACGGAGTTCCACTATAAGGTTGACGCCTATTATGCCCCGCAAAGCGAAGGGGGTATCCTCTGGAATGATCCGCTCCTGGCCGTCGTCTGGCCGGCGCTCACTCCTGCGCTTTCCCCCAAGGACGAAGAACTTTCATCGATGCGTTCTTTTAAAACGCCTTTCAAGTATTGAAAAAAACAATAACCTAACTGCCGTGCCGCAAAGCCGAGGCAGTACGCCGCCTGTTCTTGACACAGGGACATATTGTGAGAAAAATCACCTTGACAGGATTTGAACGGCTCATTAGTAGAAGAGAGCCGTATGCCGCTTGATCTTGATCGGCATAGCGAATCAACGCCTTTTCTGAGTTTTTGCGAAGCTTTCGGTAAAGCGTCGCAAGGGCTGCGGCCTACGATGCCGCTCGCGTAACGGGTGCGCGTTTGACTTAAGTCAACTCAGCGCCGCCGTTTCCGTTTTTCACCGTTTAACCAGCTGTGAGGCAAAGGGTATGGAGGAAAACAAAAACTGTACGGACGGCGGAAAAGGTCGTTCCAAATGCGCAAGCGGAGCCCTGCCGTTCCTTGTGGGAGCGATCGTGGCATTGGCCTTTGGTTGGTGGATTTTCCCCGATATGCTCTACAGCAAACAGGCCCAACCCTTCTTCTACAGCCACAGCGTGCATGTCAATGAAGTGGGCCTTTCCTGCGCGGACTGTCATACTTTCCGTGAAGATGGATCCTTTACAGGGTTCCCCACCCTCGCGAACTGCGTTGGCTGCCACGCCGATATCGTGACCCCAGTTCCCGGCCCCAACGCCACTGCCGATCATATCGCCAGGTACGAGGCTGAAAAAATCTTTGTCGAACAATACGTCCGTCCGGGTAGGGAAGTGCCTTGGGTCCTCCACCAGTACCAGCCCGACAACGTCTTTTTCAGTCATGCCGCTCACTTCGAAGGTTGCTTCACTTGCCACCTGACTATGAAGGGCAGGCTGAATCTCGGCACTCCCGAGAATCCGCAAAAACTCTGCGAAACCTGCCACCCTCCGCTGAAAGAGCTGGACAGGAACCTCCCTGTCATGAGGAATGCGCTTACCGGTTATAGCCGCACCACAATGAAAATGTGGGCATGCGAACACTGCCACGCCCATCCCGGTCACTTCTATAATGACGGCAAGGGACGCACTACCGCTAACAACGCATGTTCTACCTGCCATAGGTAAAGGGGTGCGACATGGTACTTGACAGAAGAGGATTTCTGAAATTCGTCGCAGGAGCGGGCGCCGGCATCGTGGCTACCCCTGTGATTTGGAAAACGCTTGATGACGTGAGTATCTGGACCCAGAACTGGCCCTGGATTCCACGCATCCAACACGGCAAAACCACATTCGCCCATGCGGTCAGCAAAATGGACCCTTCGGGTCCGCCCATGCGCGTACGCCTGGCGGGCGGCCGCCCTGTGCGCGTGCTGCCGGTGGATGACCACCCCCTCGGCGGCGGAGTGACCGCCGTTTCCGTGGCCGAAGTGCAAATGCTGCACAGCCCCGGCCGGGTCAGACGCCCCCTGCTGAAAGCCCCTGACGGCGGCTATAACGAACTGGACTGGCCGGCGGCGGTAAATCTGCTGCAGGAAAAGTTTGCGGCAGCAGGAAAAGACGCGGCCTTCATCTCCGGCGACGTAACCAGCAGCACCAACGAGGTGCTCAGCTCCTTCGCCAAAAGCCTCGGATCGGACAAGGTCTTCCTTATGCCTTCCGAAGGCCAGGGCGCGGCCAGAGCGGCCGAACTCATGGGCATTAACGCCCAGTTCGGTTACGACCTGGAAAGAAGCGACTATGTGCTGGCCATCGGCGCCAACATGCTTGAGTCCTGGGGCACGGTGGTGCGCAACCGCCGCATCTTCAAGGACGCACACCCCCATCCGGTGCGCAATGACGCCAACGGCGTCAAGGAGACGCCTTCGTCCGCGCCCCTGGTCTATGCGGGTTCCACACAAAACCACACGGCCGCTGTGGCCAAGACCTGGCTGCCCATCTATCCCGGCACCGAAGGCATACTGGCGATGTGCATCGCCCGCATGCTCATCGCCAGGGGCCGCAGCGTAGGTTCCGGTGATTTCAGCGCCTTCACTGCTCTGGCCGCAAAATACACGCCCGAGGAAACCGCCAGACTCACCGGCGTGGACCTGAAAAAGCTGGATGAGGTTGTGGGCGAATTGCTGTCCGCCAGATTCCCGCTGGTCATCGTCGGTTCCGAGTTCGACCAGGGCGCCGGCGCCGCTCCAATCATGGTCAGCTTTGCGGTCAACGCCCTGCTCGGCAACATCAACCGTCCCGGCGGCTTCACCCTGATGCCCCCGGTTGTGGCGGTCGTGCCCAAGGCCGAGACGCGCGGCGCACTGTACCAAAAAGATCTGCCTTCCTGGCTGAACAACGCTAAAGCCGAACTGCTCGTGCTGCACGAGGCCAACCCCGTGTATGCCCTGCCCAACCCCGAAGGGGTGGCGGCGGCGCTGAGGGCCATCCCCTTCAAAGTGTCTTTTTCCACCTTCCTGAATGAAACGACCGCCATGTGCGACCTGATCCTGCCCCTGGGCATGGGCCTTGAGCGCGTGGACGATGTGGAAACCCCCTATGGCAGCGGCAGCGCCATATACTGCGTGACCACCCCGGTGGTGGAGGCGCAACTGACCACCTACAGCACGGCCAACGTCCTGCTCCACATTGCCCGCCAGATGAAAAGAGACCTTGGTTTGAACGAAGACCTTGGTTTCGAGCTCTTTGTGGATGTACTCAAAGCCAAAGCCCAGCAGCATGAAAGAAGCAGCTTCGAGGCGCTGGCTTTGGGCCAGGCCGCGGTGGGCGCCCAGTTCGTCAGCCCCTTCGGTTTCAGCCTGTGCACCGACATCCTGGCGCAAGCCCTGCAACCCAGGACGCCCGGAGGCAGACTCCGTCTTGCTCCTTATGTCAAGCTGAATCTCGGCACGGCCAATACCGGTATTCCGCCCTACAATAACAAGACCATACGCGCCACCGAACTGGACGGCAGCACCATGTTCGTGATGATGAACAGGGCCACGGCTTCCAAAAACGGCTTGGCGAACGGCGACCGCGTGATGCTGGATTCCGGCAGGCGCAGAATTGCCGCGAAACTGCGTGTATTTGAAGGCGTCATGAACGATACGGTAGCCGTATGCCTCGGTTTCGGCCGCACCGCGCTTGATGAATTCAGCCAAAATAAGGGCGCCAATGTCATGGAACTTATGACCGCCACTGCCGAACCGGGAACCGGACTTTCCGTCTGGACCCAAACCGGCGTTGCCGTCTCAAAAGCATAAGGATTGCAAGCCATGTCTGCAAAAAAAGAATTCAACGTCAAGTGGGGAATGGCCATCGACCTTGACAAGTGCACCGGTTGCGGCGCGTGCATGGTGGCCTGCCAGGCCGAGAATAACCTCGCTCCGCAAGCCGATGCCTCGAACAAGCGACGGGTCATGAACTGGCTTTTGGTCTATGAACTGTCCAACGGCAAGGAATTCCCGGACCACGATATTGCCTATCTGCCCCGCCCCTGCCAGCACTGTGCGACACAACCCTGCGCCACGGTCTGTCCGGTCATCGCCACCGAACGCAACGAGGAAGGCGGCATCGTCAGCCAGGTCACGCCCCGCTGTATCGGCTGCCGGTACTGCCACGCCGCCTGCCCTTACCATGCACGTTACTTCAACTGGTTCGACCCGGTCTGGCCCCAGGGCATGGAGAATGCTCTGACTCCGGATGTATCCATGCGCCCGCGCGGCGTGGTGGAAAAGTGCCTCTTCTGCCACCATCGCTTCATGATGGCCAAGGACAAGCTCCGGGTACAGGGCATTCCCGTGTACACCAGAGCTGTCGAAGGCAAAATACACTGCGCCATCCCCGAAGACGGCTACGTCACCTCCTGCACCGAAGCCTGCCCCAACGGCGTTATTGTATTCGGGGATCTGAACAACCCGGCGCACAAGGTGCATCAACTGGTGACCGGCAACGACAATGCCTTCCGCCTGCTGGAACGTCTGGGCACGGAGACGGCTGTATACTATCTCAGCAGCCGCGAATGGGTGCGCCGCCTCGGCGACAACTATCTGCCCGACGAAGAAACGCAGAAACCCAAACAGATTCTGCCGAAAAAGCACTAGGGGGTAGCTGGATATGGAAATGAACTACAATCGTCCTATAGACGCGCATCTGTTCCCGGAAGGCACCACCCGCTGCTCTTTCACCAAGTTCTCCATGTGGATGACTTTTCTGACCCTCATCCAACTGTGGGGGCTGTATGCCATGTTCCTGGTCTTCAGGTACGGCATCGGCATGACCTATCTGGACGACTATTTCGGCTTCGGCCTCTGGATCACCTTTGACCTCGCGGTCATCGCCCTGGGCGCGGGAGCCTTTTTCTCAGGCTTTCTGCGCTATATCCTGAACGTCGATCCTTTGAAAAACATCATCAACCTGGCCGTGATCTTCGGCTTTATCTGTTATACCGGCGCCATGATAGTGCTGGTGCTGGACATCGGCCAGCCCCTCAGAGCCTGGTTCGGGTACTGGCACGCCAACGTGCACTCCATGCTGACAGAAGTCATTTTCTGTATCACCCTCTACTGTATCGTACTGATCATCGAGTATATCCCGCTGATCTTCGAGCAGAAGCAACTGAACAGAATTCCCATTCTGCGCCACATCGCCCACAACCTGCACGTGACCATGCCGCTCTTCGCGGGCATAGGCGCGTTCCTGTCCACCTTCCACCAGGGTTCGCTGGGCGGCATGTACGGTGTGCTTTTCGGTCGGCCCTATGCTTTCCGCGACGGCTTTTTCATCTGGCCCTGGACCTTCTTCCTGTTCGTGCTGTCCGCCGCCGCTTCCGGTCCCATGATGACCGTGCTGGTGGCAGCCATGATGGAAAAAGGCACCGGCAAAAAACTGGTATCCCATGATGTAAAGATGCTGATGGGCAAAATCTCGGGCACCATGCTGCTGGTATACTTGATCTTCAAGTTCCTGGATACGGGAGCCTGGATCCTGAGCATTGCCCCGCGCTCCGGCCTGACCTTTGACCAGTTCTTCTATGGCTGGATTTACGGTAAATGGCTGCTGTTTGCCGAACTCATAATCTGCGGCGTGCTGCCTTGTTACATGCTGCTGAACAGAAAAATGCGCGAGAATCCGGTGACGCTGTATGCGGCAGGCGTGCTGGCCGCCATAGGCGTCACGATCAACCGCTATGTGCTGACCGTGCAGACCCTGGCCTTCCCCAGCATGCCCTTTGACCAGTGGCAGACCTATGTGCCCAACTGGGTGGAATGGGCTCCCTGCTTCCTGGTCGCTGCCTATGCCGCGACCCTGCTCAGCCTGTCGTACCGCTATCTCCCGGTCTTTCCGCAGGAGATAGAGCTTAACGGCGGCCCAGCCCCGAAGGCCCATCACTAACACTAAAGGCAAGCTCCCGCCGGAGCTTGCCGACACATCACTGACAAGAAACTCCCGAAAACCGAGTCCGGCTTTCGGGAGTTTTT
>Ga0123353_10016644_pt1 | contig 10755 bp, 8 predicted proteins | sample TergutLab28metaG_3_FD_92763 | JGI IMG/M metagenome (GOLD analysis project Ga0123353, IMG submission 92763) | Labiotermes labralis P3 segment gut microbial communities from Petit-Saut dam, French Guiana - Lab288 P3 | ecosystem: Host-associated > Arthropoda: Insects > Digestive system > Gut ... | reverse complement strand
TCTCAGGTATTCGCCCAGATCCAGCGCCTGATATTGCGGTTTTCCCGGATCCAGAACCGGAAGTTCCACGATTTTTTCAAAGCGTTCGACGACATCGAGTTCGTCGGTATCGTAAAAGTACGGTTTTGAAAAGCTGCCGTGGCGCATGCCCCTGTTGACCACATGCTGCAACTGCTGCGGCAGCACACGGCCAATCGAATAGCGAATCGCCGGAACATCGCGCGCCATGACCGATAATTTACGCTCACCCGACATCGATAACAGCGACCCTTCCGACATGATTTTCGCTTCAGACGGATAGGACGGCACTCTCATGACGCGTATTACATCGTCGCCCAGGCGGTATCCCCCAAAAGCCATCAATCCTTTCGGGATTTGCACATAAAGATAACGTCCCGGCGTAGCCTGATAACGGTAGCTGAACAGGTCGCCTACGTCATTTTCGTTTGGCAGCGCCTCGAGTTTCACGATTTCGCCATGTCCCAGCAGGGCGGGATCTATGCGCGCAACATCTCTGTAGCTCCAGTCATACAACCTGTCCTCAGCCATCTTGCGCGGCAGATACCCTTCCGGCGGCTGTTTGGGCAGCAGCCAGACTTTCACCGCGTCTTTTGTCTGCCGCTCATGCACAAGCATCGAGGGGTGCAGCATCAACACCTGTTCCGGCTGATACTTCTCGGTGCCGACAACCTTCAGTTCGATGCTGTCGATCCTCAAACTGTCGATGCCGGGAACGGTTGCCGTCGTGTTCATGGCTTCTTGCGTCCAACTGCCTCCAGCGTCGGAGCGCACACCTTTATCAACCGTCACGCGCATCGTTTGCTGCTTTTCCGGTATCGGCAAAAACTCTGAATGGATATATGCGTTCAGTTTCTTCTTGTCGTAATTCACCTGAAAAGCCGTCTTTTTTTCACCACGGCCCAACAAACCCCTGTCCTGTCCATCCATCACCAGGCTCACGCGCTTTTCAAAATCGTCCGCATCTACCGGATGGGAGAAATTGAGCGACACCACAACCTTTTTGCCCTTGGGATCGGTCGGATCCTGGTCGAAGCGCGCGCGCAGGGAACGTATTTCAAAACGCGGAGTAAGAAACGTCGCTTTGTTGCTGTCGAAACGCGCTTCAGGGCGAAACATCTTTGGCGTGAACGTCACCGTATGCTCGACGCCGACCGGCCAGTCGGTTTCCGGCAGCAGCGTCAATACCCTGTCGCCATCCCATTTCCATCTTCCTTTCAGAAGCGGCGACACAGAGATGTCTGTGTCCGCCAATTCCTTGTTGTAACTGTCCAACGCAGCCACCGGCACCGAAAACACGATTCTCAGCGGTCTTACCGTCGGATTTTCAGAGTGGAGATCGGTATGCGACGGGTTTCTTACCTCCCACGATACCGTTATGGGTTTGGGCTGCGATTTCCACCAGGCCCATCCAAACGCCAGCAGCACCAGCGCCAGCATACCCCCGATGACCTTACCTTGATGACGCCGCACATACTTTGCCGCAATAACCACACCGCTCCAGGCGTGGCCCATCCAGCGCGGGGGCCGCCAGAACAACTCACCGAAAGCCATGTGAGACAGCCAGCGCAACGCCAGGGCCGGTATCAACAAAAACTTCATCAAACCGGCATATTTCAAGGAAGCCTGGCTGGGCTCAGCCGCCGCGCTCTCTGGCTCGTTTGCCGTGTTTTCAGACTCGTTTGCCGTGCTTTCGGACTCGTTTGCCGTGTTTTCTGGTTCGTTTGCTATGTTTTCGGATTCTACTGTCGTGTTTTCGGATTCAGTCGTTGTGCCTTCTGGTCCATTCGTTGTGTCTTTTGGCTCATCCATGGCGCTCTCTTTTTATTTTGAATTGAGGTATGAAAATTCAAAAATAAACATGCATACAAAAGCAGACAGCCGACAAAAACAGTGTATAGGGAGCGAAATAGTAAAACCGTCCATTGACTACAAAGCGTTCCACCAACCAGAGAGCCATATAACCGCTAATCATGGCAACGAAGAACCCGGTAATAAAGAGCGTCGGATCGTGGATTTCGTAAACCCCTTGCCGCATCGTCATCAATGTTGCGCCAATAATCACCGGGATTGAAATCAGAAAGGAGTATTTCACCGCGCGCAACGGCGCGATGCCGATGATCAGCATAAAGATAATCGTGGAGCCGGCCCGCGAGAGACCGGGGAAGACGGCAAGCCCCTGGACGACACCAATAAGCAGCGCCTCCCACCACTCGATCCGATTCGGATCATCCTTTTGCATGAAGCGGACGCTGGTCAGGAGGAGAGCGCACGACAGAATCATGTAGCGCGTTCCGACACCCCAAAAGGTAATCCCGCTCTCCACCGTGTCGTGGAACATGATGCCGATGACGCCCGTCGGCAAACATGAAAGAATGACAAGCATAACATCGCGGCTATCCCAATCGGTCGGCAACGACAACAGGGTCGGCCTGTCCCGAAACATCGAGTTGAGCATCTGCGTGATTTCCGCCCTCAGGAAATAAAGAACAGCGATCAGCGTCCCCAGATGCAAAATCAGGTCGAACGCCAGGCGAGGTTCTTCAAGTCCCAGGAGCCGGTGACCCAGAAACAGGTGCGCGGAACTGCTAACCGGCAGAAACTCGGTCAGCCCCTGGATCAGGCCCAAAATCAGAGCGTCTATGATCGTCATACCCCGGCCTCCGAGCGAGCAAATGAAATGGCTTTTTCCATGATAACGCGGATCCTTTGTACAGTCTCATCGTCTCGCCCCTCGAACCTCAAAACAAGTACGGGCTGGGTGTTAGAGGCGCGGATCAGCCCCCATCCGCCGTCAAACAGGGCGCGCATTCCATCGATGTTTATGACCTGAAGCGCCAGCGGCGCAACGGCCTCGGCCACATTCTCCACAATGCGGAACTTCAGTTCGTCGGGACAATCGATCCGGATCTCCGGCGTAGAGACAACATGGGGAAGATCCGACAAAAGGGCGCTAAGCGCGCGCCCTTCCTTCGCCATGATTTCGAACAACCGAACAGAGGCGTAAATGGCGTCGTCGAATCCCAGAAACCGGTCTTGGAAGAAAATGTGGCCGCTCATCTCCCCCGCCAGCTCCGCTTTCTCTTCTTTCATCTTGGCCTTTATGAGGGAGTGTCCGGTTTTCCACATAACAGGGCGACCGCCACGCCGCGTGACATCATCGAAGAAGTTTTGAGACGCCTTCACCTCGGAGATGATCGTCGCCCCGGGTTTACGCGAAAGGATCTCGCGGGCAAACAGAATGAGGAGGTAGTCGCCGAAAATGACATTGCCGCGCTCGTCGACCACTCCGATCCGGTCGGCGTCGCCGTCGTAGCCCACCCCCACATCCGCCCCGGTCTCCACCACTTTTTCCATGAGAAAGCGCAGGTTCTCCGGAACGGTGGGATCAGGAAAATGGTTGGGGAACCGGCCGTCGGCATCGCAGAACAACTCCACCACCTCCATACCCATCTCACGGAACAGGTCGGGAGCCACCGCGCCGGCCGTTCCGTTGCCCCCGTCCACCACAACCTTGAGTTTTTTGGGTATACGCAGGTTTTCTTTGACGAAATTCTTGTAGTCCGAAATTATCTCCCGCTGCGTAAGCTCGCCCTGCCCCTCGATAAACGACCGGGATTCGATAATGCGCCGCATCTCCTGGATCATATCGCCGTAGATCGATCCGAAGCCGACACAGAGTTTGAAGCCGTTGTACTCTGCCGGGTTGTGGCTCCCCGTAATCATCACGCCGCCGTCTACACGCAAATGATGGATGGCGAAATACAACAATGGCGTAGGACAGACGCCAACATCGATTACAAACAGGCCGGTGGCAAGCAGCCCCTTTGCCAGGGCATCGCGAAACTCAGGGGAGGAAAGCCGAACATCCCTGCCAAGCGCGATTGTGCGAACACCACGGCGCGCCGCGTAAGTTCCGTACCCTTTTCCGATCTGTTCCACCGCATCGACAGTAAGATCTGTTCCCACCAAACCGCGTATGTCGTATTCACGAAAGACCATCGGATTGAGCGAAACTCGGCAGTCAGTCAAGACAAATCTCCATGCAAAGTATTTTCAGTACCTGAAGCGGCAGGCAATCGCACCGGCTGCTGCGAGTTTCGTCATGGATATGACCCCACGCGAATACCGGATATCGCGTATGCGCGGTTTCTGTCCGGCGCAAGCATCAGCGTCATGGTTTACTGCCCCGCCCCCATTCAAGCGGGCCTTCTTCTGTAGACAATGACTTCATACCCTTGCACATCCACATCGAAAATGTGCCCTTCCGCGGGGCATGAATATAACGATCCGGGCTCGCGCTCCCGCGCCTCAACTTCGTCGGCGGGGAAAGCACCCTGGCTGTGAAGCCAGTCGATCATGGCCCGAACCTCGCGAAAGGTCATTTCAATGGAGGCAAATATGTTATATATGCGACCGTTATGCAATATAGGGTAAAGCTCAAACCCTTCCTCTGCCATATATAGACACCAACCTTTTGATCAAATGAAGGTATTTTACCATGCGGGATTGAAAGAACCTTCGCGCTCTGGTAACTTACAATGCAATCCTGCATGCTTTTGCCGAAAACTGAGGAGGCTCAATGATCATCCGGGACATTCTCGAACACAACGCCCGAGTTCACCCGAATAAAACTGCGCTTTGTGCAAAAAAGGAAGAAGTGACGTACCTCGAACTGCGAAACCGCGTCTTGAGGCGCGCCGCCGCTCTGCAGAATCTCGGAATCTCCCTTGGGGATCGTGTAGCCGTTCTGGCCAACAACACGATCGGGTTCGTGGAACTCTTCTTCGCGACCGTACATTTGGGGGCATCCGTCGTACAGCTTCATCCCTCCTTCGTAAGCCGCGAGATGAACGCCATCATTCAAAATGCAGGAGTCAGAGGCCTCATCTACGAAGATGATCTGGCCGACAAGATCGAGGAAATTCGCCCCGCCCTGGCGGACATCCCCGGCGTCCTTCGTATGAGCGACCCTCGCCTGATCGCATCCGAGGGCGAAGCGGACTCGGTCAAAGCACTGCCCCGTTTTGACGACAACACAATCGCATTGATCGCATACACCAGTGGGCCCACCGGACGCCTCCGGGGCGCCATGCTGTCCAACCGTAATCTCATGATGGCCTCGGTCTACTCCGCGATGGAGCTTGGCTTCTCACGGAGAGACGTTTTCCTGTCATGCGCGACGCTTCCGTACCTTGGAGGGCTGGGGCGCCTGCTCCGCTTCTTCCATGTCGGAGCGACGGTCATACTTCAGAAGGAGTTCGATCCCGTCGAGCTGCTTCGCACCATTGAACGCCGTTCTGTGACCCACATCGTCCTCACGCCGTCGATGATGTCCCGCATCCTCGACTTTCCGGACGCGCGTAATTTCAACCTTGCGACGCTTCGCATGGTCCTGTACGGCGGCGCGTGGATCTCCGTCGATCTGATGCGGCGCGCCATAAGCTTCTTCCGTTGCAGCCTCGTCCAGTCATACGCGCATGTGGAGACCACCGGAATCCTCACGTTCCTCCATGAGGAGGACCACTCCATGAACGAGGGCGCCCCCTACATGAAAAAGCTCATGTCGGTAGGCAAGGAAGCGCTCGGTATGCAGGTGCGAGTGGTGGACGAGGAAGGAAACGAAGTGCCGACAGGGATGGTCGGCGAAGTAGCCGCCCGCGGACGGAATGTTTTCGAAGGATACCTGCACGATCCGGAAGCCACCGACAAAGTGCTGCGCAACGGCTGGTTCTACACCGGAGATCTGGCAGCCTCCGACGAAGAAGGGTACATCCACATCGTTGACCGGAAGCACGACTCCCTGCTGGTGGAAAGCGTAACTGTGAGCCTCAGGGAAGTGGAAACCATCCTTGTAGAGCACCCCTCGGTTAAAGAAGCCGCCGTCGTGGGACGCCCGGACTTCACCATGGGCGAGGTTCCGATAGCAGTAATCGTACTTAAGGAAGGATGCAAAGAGGACCCGGAAGACATCCTGGAGCATTGCCGGAAGAACATGGCGCCTTTCAAAGTGCCAAGATCGGTAGAATTTCTGAGCGCCTTCCCGAGAAACGCGCAGGGGAAAGTAACCAAGGCAACGTTGCGCGACCGATTTACTACTCGTAATCGTTAGTCTTTATTTTTCGCCGAACACTTCGGCGGTGAAACCTTTGAGCTCCGCCCCCCGGCGCCATGCGCCGGGGGGTAGTCCCGCTTTGATACATACCTTCTCCAGAAATGTTTCCCGGTCCCATCCCATATCAACCGGCACCTGCGGCAACAAAAGTCCGCGCTTCTGCTTGTGGGAGATCAGCAGCCCGTGGAGCCCAATTTCTATCTCCTCGGCGCAAATGGGAAACATGGGAGTAAGCACGGAGATCTTCAAGTTGATTAACTCCAGTTCGTCAGCGGAGACGGGAGGAAACCTGGAGTCCTCCACAGCGGCGGCTATCGCGCACTCCTGCACGACTTTGTATAGCGGCGCCACAGCTTTCGTATAGCCGATACATCCCCTCAGCCGTCCTTCCTTCATCAACGTAACGAAAGCAGCGCCGGGAGCCGCAAGTTTTCCTGCCAGAGCCGCAACATCAGGCGCCTTGCGTTCCCGCACATACAATTCCACCGTCGCGCGGGCAAGCCGCAGGAGTTCCATCCGCTCTTTTTCATCGAGAAACGTCATATGTTCGAGGCTCAAGCCGGGCAATCCTAAATAGAAGCCTGGATCCTTGGCAGACATTCAATGAATGTGGAGACGACATCGGGGTCGAACTGCACACCCGCGCAACGACGCAGCTCGGCGACCGCGTCATCTGTCGGGAGAGCCTTCCGATAGGGACGGGTGGACGTCATCGCATCGAAGGTGTCCGCCACCGACAAAATGCGCGATGCCAGCGGAATTTCGTCGCCGGCCAACCCCGCCGGGTATCCCTGGCCGTCGTAACGCTCGTGGTGATGCATGATGACGGGAAGCAGCGGCTGGAAAAACGGAATCGGTTCGATAATGCTTACGGATATCCCAGGGTGCCGAACGACTTCCTTGAACTCCTCCGGGGTCAACTCTCCCGGTTTGTTGATAACCATATCCCGTATACCTATCTTTCCTATGTCGTGAAGGACGGAGGCGCGCTGCAGATTCTCTATATCTTCATCAACCATACGCATCTCTTTCGCAGTCGCCACGGAATAGGTCATAACCCGCTGGGAATGGCCTCTGGTGTAGAAATCCTTCGCTTCGAGCGCGTTGACCATTGCGTCGATAGAGCGGACATACATCAGATTGATGACGTCGGTTTGCTCCTTGACTTTCTTTTCGAGGTTCAGCCGATAATCCGCGAGCTGCCACTCCAACTCTTTCTTATGGAGGGCGCGCTCGATGGTAATGAGAAGAGCTTCGCTGCTGAAAGGTTTGGCAATGTAATCACACGCCCCAAGCCTCAGGGCGGAGATAGCGGTACTAAGTTCCGCGCTGGCCGAAACCACCACGCTGGCGATGGAAGAATTGAGTTTGATTGCTTCTTTTAAAAGAGTAATGCCATCCATTCTCGGCATTGAAATATCGGTAAGGAAGATGTTGAACCTACCCCCGTCGAGCATCTCAAGACCCTCGACGCCATCGGCCGCCTCTTCCACAATGTAACCGGCCAACTCAAGCCATTCCCGCATCAGCAGCCGAAGGCACTCATCGTCGTCAACCAGCAAAACCCGCAGCTCGGCTGAACCGCGCAAAAACGATTCTCTCGGAATAGACGTAATGAATTCCATTCGCCTATTGTATGAAAACTATTCACCTGCAGTCAAGCAATCTGAATGAGAATCATACGTTAAAACGGACATGCATAATGTCGCCGTCTTTTACGATATACTCCTTCCCTTCCAGCCGGAGCTTTCCTTCCGCCCTGGCCTTCGACATCGACCCGCACCTCAGAAAATCCTCACAGGAAATAACCTCGGCGCGGATGAACCCCTTCTCCATATCTGAGTGAATCTTGCCCGACGCGGCAACCGCAATGCTTCCCTTACGCACATTCCAGGCACGAACCTCGTCATCCCCCACCGTAAAAAAAGAGATGTGGCTCATAGCGTCGAAAGCCCCGCGGATCATCCGGTCCCTCGCAGAGCGACCCGTCCTCATTTCCTTAATAAATTCAGCCTGTTCCTCCTTGGAAAGCCGGGCAATCTCCTCCTCTACCCTGGCGCACATACGCATCAGGGGAACCCTTGCCGCTTCCGCTGTTCTGGATAGTTCCGGAAACACCTCTTCCCCGATGGCCGCTTCATCGACATTCAGTACTAGAAGCGCCGGAATACGGGAGAGAAACCGAAACCCGCATAAAGCCCGCTCCTCTTCCGCCGAAAGACCGATCTCACGTATGGGTATTCCCTTCTCGAGCCCGGAGATCGCCTTGTGCAAAGCGACCCACTCGGTATCCCTTTTCGCCTCCTTCGTCATCCGCTCGATCCGCTTTTGCGCTATGAGGTAATCAGATAGGATAAGCGCATCTGTTATCGAATGAAACTCCTTCACCGGGTCGAGGCCGCCAGGCGGAACCGGGTGGTAATTGTCGGAAAAACCGCGCAGCATCAGTACGAGAACATCCACATCCCTGATCGCGGCAACCGCCTGCGTCGAGAGCAGATCAGGTTCTCCCGCGTCAATATCATGGAACGCGACCGAGACATAGGTCGCCTTTTTCGGTCGGAAAATCTCCGCCAGCCGATCAACCCGGTCGTCGGGAACCTTGATGACGCACACGCCGGCGTGTTTTCTTTGGCAAGCCACTTCTTCTGTGCCGGTAAGTGCATGAAACAACGTGCTTTTTCCGACTTCGGCATTGCCGAAAATACCTACCTCCACGTTCGTTCCCCCTACTCTTCCGGAATTCCGGCCAACAGGTCGGACTCGGGGAAAAGCAACCCTTCCAACCGGGTCCTTGCAAGTACATACGTCTCCTGACGAAGGAATTCACGAAAGCCAGGGCGCGACATGATCCGCTCCACATCTTTGTGCTGCGTGCGATGGCACTGGAATGCCCGCAGTTTGGTTTCCGAGTCTATTGAAGTATCGATAATCGTAGTCAGCTTATCCTCGGAGACGCCATGCAGGGGAACATCAAAGGCAGAGAGGAGCTCTAACGACAACTCAAACTGATACAGCTTGAAGGGAGTCCAGCGGCAGCGCTCTCCGCCACGGAAATGCCCGGGATACCATCCGGGGTCTCCAGCCCGGTCGTACGCGGTCAACGCCACCTCGCACATCACCTTGTGATCCACATGCCCGGACACCCCGTCCGGACCAAATGCCATCAACACATGAGGGCGCACCTCACGAATTACCCGGACGGCGCTCTCCACGAGCTGCTCACGGGGAACAACACCGAGGCTGCCGTCGCTAAACCCAAGAAAATGAACCCGGGCGGCTCCCAGAGTCGCCGCCGCCGCTTCAAGCTCGGCGGATCGAAACTCCCCAAGGCTATCCCGGTCCGTCAGCGGCGGAGTCCCCATCATTCCGGCCTCTCCGCGCGTCGCGGCAGCCAGGTGCACCTCGTGCCCCAACCGCGCGTATTTCGCTATCGTCCCTCCGGGCCCAAACGTCTCGTCGTCCGGGTGCGCCAAAAGAAACAAAATCCTCATTGGCATCATCGAAATTGTAGCTCCTGAAATATCACGGGAACATCAGGGAAGTGATCAGGTGGACCCCTTGCCGTCCAGAACCGCGCGAACCATCCGCACCAGGCCGTCAGCGCGGTACGGTTTGGGCAGGAAAGCCGCATCGCCGATGTCCTCGACCGGGATGTAGCCGCTGGAAAGGATGAACCGCGCATTGGGGTTTATAGCGCGGATCTCCCGCATCGCCTCGTAGCCGGAGCGTCTTGGCATCGTTATGTCCATTACGACGAGGTGGATCCGGTCCTTGTTCTTTGTGTATACCTCGACGGCATCCTCGCCGTCATATGCCATGAGGATCGTATAGCCGAACGACTCCAGGACGATCCGCCCCAGATCGCGAATCAGTTCCTCGTCGTCAGCAAAGAGAATGACTTCTTTCCTGTCAGCCGGATGAACTACTTCTTCCCAGGGCAGTATCTTATTGACCGCTTCTTCGGCTTCCGGGAAATAGGCGCTGAAGGTTGTTCCTTTGCCAAAGTGGCTGTCGATGTTGATCCAGCCGTTGTGCTGTTTGACAATGCCGTAAACCGTGGAAAGCCCCAACCCGGTGCCCCTGCCCATCTTTTTCGTCGTGAAGAAAGGCTCAAAGACCCGTCGCTGGAGCGCCTCGTCCATACCCACGCCGTTGTCGTCGATGGAAAGGCGGATGAACTGCCCTTTGCGCGCGTACGGTACAAGGCGGCAGTATTCGTCATCAACCAGCACCCTTTCCGCGCGGATATAGATCCAGTATTCCGCCAACGGACGGCTCCCATCCACATCCTTCATGTCAAGCGACTCCAGGATCGCGTCACGGGCATTTACGCAAAGGTTCATCAAAACCTGATGGATCTGGTTCGAATCGGCAAACGCAGGCGGGAGACCTTCCTCGACAAAGTAGCGAACCTCGATCCGCCGGTCGATCGTTTGGGAGAAGAGCGCCACCACCTCATGGATCACGTTGCCGATATTGACAGGCCGCCGCACCTGGGGAGAACGGCGCGAGAAGTCCAGGAGCTGGCGGATCAGCGCCACGGCGCGTTCCGAAACGCGTACGGCGTCAGTAACTGGACGTTCCGCGGCCGGGCAGCTGGCGGGGATGATCTTCAAGGC
>Ga0123353_10016643_pt1 | contig 10756 bp, 9 predicted proteins | sample TergutLab28metaG_3_FD_92763 | JGI IMG/M metagenome (GOLD analysis project Ga0123353, IMG submission 92763) | Labiotermes labralis P3 segment gut microbial communities from Petit-Saut dam, French Guiana - Lab288 P3 | ecosystem: Host-associated > Arthropoda: Insects > Digestive system > Gut ... | reverse complement strand
TACTGTCCCGGCGGTCTATCACGATATCGATTTGCGCACCGCCTTTCTTTAATTTGCTGCGGAATGTGTAGACCTCTGATATAACGCCTGATATACCCAAGCGTTGTTTGATTTGATCTATGTGCAACATGCACAGTCGCTCAAAAGCATATCCGCACCACGCCCTGTGTCCCGGCTCCGCCAGGTAGTTTGTCCAGAATCCGCGATCAGTGCTTTTCCGGTTTCGCAAATATTTAAAGTAAAACAGTGTGAAGAAGTCTGCCAGCTTAAAATAATCGCCGTCTTTCTTATGAAAAATATCTGAGTACCGGGATACAAAGCCGCTCGATTCCAGTTCAACAAGAACCTTTGTCAGACCGCCGCCATCTGAAATCCCGGAGGCTTCAGATATTTCTCTTCGTGTTAGTCCATCTGCTCTTTTCGCCAGTGTTTCTACGACTCTCATGTGGTTATCAGCATTGCGAAACAACGAGCTATATAGCCGTTGGTACTCATTGCCCAGCTTCGCGTTTTCGGCAAAGAACAACAGGTCGATGTTTTGATTGAGCCCATACGATTTTTCCATCAAATCCGCATAGTAAGGGATCCCGCCAAGTATCATATATGCCTCTGCGAGTTGTTGCCTGTTAAATGAAATGCCTTTAGCAGATAAATACTCTTCGTATGTACTGAGATTGAACGGCCTAATGATCATCGTCTCAGTTATCCTGTTATAGAGACCGCCATAATTGTCAATAATGTTGTTTATCATCCACGATGCCGCGCTTCCGCATACAATCAACAATATGTCCGGATTCCGTGAAGCATAAGAGTTCCAGAAATGTTCAAGCGCGGGAACGAATCCGGATTTATGAGTGTCAAACCAAGGCAACTCATCAATAAAAATGATTTTTTTCCCTAATGTTGTGTCGCCTTCGATCTTATCTTCAAGAACAGCGAACGCTTCAAACCAACTCTTCAGTGCAGGAATGTCACCCTTGTAAGACTTCATCAGCGCCCTGTGAAATTCGCCGAGTTGATTCGCTCTGTTTCCGCCGGAGATACCTGTTACCGTAAATGCGAACTTATTATTAAAATGCTCAGTGATAAGAAAGGTTTTTCCAACCCTTCTTCGCCCATACACAGCGACAAACTCAGGTTTGTCAGACTGTTCGCATCTTGTAAGAACACTACGTTCACGTTTTCTTCCAATGATTTCCATACAGCCGCCTCATCAATCCCTGATTAGTTATTGCTCGCTGTTTACAACAACAATTCACCCTTCACAGCGAGCAATAAAACAATGATACAGCAAATCAAGTGATTCGTCAATAGCAATGCAAAATTATTGCTCGCTGTATTGCTGCAAAATACGCCGATTACAGCGAGCAATAACGTGACAGTGGGACGGAGGTATTGTCATCTGCTCAACACCTTTTTATTGACACGGTATGAAGACGGCTATAGAATCGTTGCAGAATATGCAAGCGTTTGTATTTGGGAGGGAAACGATATGAACGAGATCATTATGAAGCGGAAATCCATCAGGAAGTTCGATCCTACTGCGTTGGGCGAAAGCGTGCTTGATACGGTGAGGGAGCAAATCAGAAATTGTAAACCGCTTTATCCGGACATAAAATACTCCGTGAAAATAGTGGATAAGGCCAAAGGCGCTTTTGGCATAAACGCGCCGCATTACCTGGCGTTCAGCAGCGAGGAAAAGGACGGCGCTTACGAGAATATCGGGTTTATCGGGCAGCAGTTGGACCTGTTCCTTTCAAGCTCCGGGCTTGGCTCGTGTTGGATAGGGATGGCAAAGCCGGAGGAAAAAGAAACCTCCTCCCTGCAGCATGTCATATGCATCGCATTCGGAAAGCCCGCAGAGCCCTTGCACCGCGACATTTCCGCGTTTAGCAGATTGCCTCTGACTGATATTTGCGAGGGTTATGACGAGCGGATAGAGGCGGCGAGGCTTGCGCCAAGCGCCAGAAACATGCAGGGTTGGTTCTTCGTCGCCGAAGACGACAAGATAATCTGCTATCGCAAGAAACCAGGCGCTCTGCTCGGGTTTATCTTCAGCAAGCTTGGAGCGATAGACATGGGGATAGCACTCTGCCACATATCGGAGGAGAGCGAAGACTTTAGTTTCAAAAAAGAAACAAGCGCACCGGATCGAAAAGGTTACATCTACGCGGGCACAGTATGTTGAGATGAGAAGATGACCCCTTGTCATCTCGTTATCGCGGCGGACGCCTGATAGAGAATACGCAAATGAGCACTGTAGATATTATTAGGATCACTAACGCAATCGGGATAATAAGGAGCAACACGCTCGTGACCGGTTGTGAAACTATGCTGCCTGGCAACACTGAAACAAGTATCAAGTCTATTTCGCTGAGCCTTACCGAGTAACAGTACATTTGCACGTTTTCCGGGCTGATGAAGCTGTGCAGTCCGTCCGAGGCGGATATCTGTCTCCAAAGCCCGGAGTAAGCTCCATTCCTTGCTGTGTCGAGATTTTCAAAAAGGCCGTCGCGATTTGGAGCAAGCCGCACATCCGGATGAATCAAAACATCCCCGTTAGAGTCCAGCAGGAATGAGAACCCCTCGCCATTGAGAGTTGCACCAAAAACAATGTCTTGCAAAGGACTAACAATTATGTCGATACCGATAACTCCAAGTAAAAGACCGTCACGCATTACAGCACGCGATGCAGTAATGAACAGGTCTCCTGTAGCCGCGTCAATATACATTGAAGTAAAATTCGTTCTGTCTGTGTCGACCAGTGCCGCCCTGAACCAGGATCGCTCGGTAGCCCTCCACCAGTCATAGTATTCCTCGATTGGGAATCCGCTTCCCATAATGGCTGTATCGTCCGTAAACCCTATATAGACTTCGTGATATGTGTTGTTTGCGTATAACACATTTCTTAGCATGTTTCTAATGTTTTCCTCAGAAAAATCATGAGTGTGCGAAAAAAAGAACGCCAGATCTTCAAAACAGTCGACATACACGAACCATGCGTCGGCTTCAGTCGCCCGAATTATTGCTTCTCTCTGGAGCTCGTCGAATTTCATTTCAGTTGATGCATTACTGAAAATCAACGCGGCGATACTAATGATTACCACCATGCCAAACACTAAAACACATATCGCGACAACGACTCGTTTCACTCCCACACCTTCTCCGCTCGCAGCGCTCCCGTCCCATCAAGGGGAAGTGAGATGCTTGTTATCTAAAAGAAGTGCTCCATGCTCTTCGCTTTTATCAGGCGGGTGATGCGGTCGCGTTCGTTGTCGCTCAGTTTGATTCTTATCACCCTTATGTTTTGCATTAGTTCGGGGATGATTATATACTCAAGCGCGTTAACTCTTCGCCGAAGCGCTTCTATTTCCGTTGCCAGAATCTGGCAATTTTTTTCGGTTACCGTCAGTTGAAGAAGGAGCGGCAGCAGTTCCCGCATGTCGCTTTCTGTCTTTGACAGCAGCGGGCTGGATACTAAAGCGCCGGACGGCTTTGATTCCTTAGTTTCGTATTCTATGTCGGCTACCTGGACGCCCATCCAGTTCTTCTTCGCGATGTTTGCTGAGATGAGGCACTCTTTGTCGAGGAACTGGTTTTGAGCCATTTTGTACGGGAAACAAGCCACAGACAGCGAAGCATGGGTCGAAATGGTCTTAATAGCGAGATTGATGCGTTTTCTTATCCCGCTCGCTTCCTTCATCAGTTCGATGAACCTGCGTATCAGCTCATCCTGTTTGTCCTTCAGAAGCTTGTGGGCTTCCCTCGAGGTCTTCAACTGCTTGTTGAACCTCGCCAGTTCCATCCGAGTCGGGGAAAAGCTCTTCACTTAGTATCCTCCTTTCATCGACGTGGAGTACGGGAGGAAGCACAGCTGCGGGTATAGCCGCGCGGCTTTCGTGGTCCTTCTTTTCCGTCGGCAGATACTTCTCGATATTCTCGTCCTTGATCCTCTTAAGCTCGCCCCTGGGCAACACTGAAAGAAGCTCCCAGGAAATGCCGAGGCTTTCAACGATAGACCTGTTCTCATAAAACCCCTGGTTCAGGAACTCGCGTTCGAACTCATCCGCAAACTTGGCGTAGTCCTTATCCAGATCGGATATAGCGCTGTCTCCCAGTATGGCGGCAAGCTCCTTGGCGCTTTTTCCCTGCGCATACGCCGCGAACACCTGATTCATGACGTCCGCGTGGTCCTCTCTTGTTTTCCCTTTGCCAATGCCTTTGTCTTTGAGCCTCGACAGCGAGGATAAGACGTCGATCGGCGGGTCGATGCGCCTGTCGTGGAGTTCGCGCGAAAGGATGAGCTGCCCTTCCGTAATATACCCCGTGAGGTCGGGGATCGGGTGGGTGATATCGCCCTCGGGCATCGTCAGTATCGGGATCTGCGTTATCGAACCCTTCTTCCCGACGAGCCTACCAGCGCGTTCGTAAAGCAAAGAAAGGCTTGTGTACAAATACCCCGGATAACCCCTTCGCCCTGCAATCTCTCTTCTCGCAGCCGAAATCTCACGCAAGGCTTCGCAGTAGTTCGTCATGTCATGCATAATGACCAGGACGTGCATATCCTTTTCAAAAGCCAAAAACTCCGCTGCGGTGAGCGCCATCTTCGGCGTCGCAATACGCTCGATAGACGGGTCGCTTGCGAGATTGAGGAACAGGACCGAATGGTCGATCGCCCCGGTCTTTCTGAAGTCCCTGATGAAAAAGTCTGCTTCTTCAAAGGTTATTCCGAGCGCGGCAAAAACGACGGCAAACCGCTCTTCATCGCTAAGGACCTTTGCCTGCCTCGCTATCTGCGCCGCAAGGTCGTTGTGCGGCAGCCCCGCCTCGGAGAAGATCGGCAGCTTCTGCCCGCGCACCAATGTGTTCAGGAGGTCGATCGAGGATATCCCGGTCTGTATGAACTCGTCAGGATAGTCCCTCGCAAGCGGATTGATCGCCGTGCCGTTTATATCCAGTTCCTTCTCGGGGATTATGGGCGTATCCGAATCCATCGGCTGTCCGAGGCTGTTGAAAACCCTGCCTATCATATCTTCCGAAACGCCAAGCATAAACGGCCTTCCGGTAAACCTGACCTTAGCGTCCTTTGGGGCAATGCCGGAAGTCCCCTCAAACACCTCAACAAGTGTGACGTCCTCATGTATCTCGATGACCTGCCCGCGCCTTTTCTCGCCGTCGCCCATTATCACTTCGACAAGCTCTGCATACTCCGCGCCTTCGACGCCCCGCACTTCAAGCAGCGGCCCGACCAGCTTTGATATATCCCTGAATGATTTAAGCATTGTCGTCTTCCTCCATGAGCCCGAGCCTGAGCCGCTCGATAGCCTTAAGCATATCCCTGACTGCGGAGTCGATCTCTTCTTCAGGCAGGTATTTTACACGCGCAAGCTTGCCCCTTATGGCCCCGGTCTCGGCGTAGTATTTCGTAAAACCGATGAGTTCTTTCTCAAAAAGTTCCAGCGACTTTTCATAACAGCTCATGATAAGCCCCAGGACTTTGAACTGCTTTTCCAACGACGAATGCTGGTCTACGTCATGAAAAGCATTCTGCTGCAGAAAATCTTCCCTGATGGACTTCGCGATTTCAAGTTTCAGCTTATCAATGTCCGATATCGAGTCGAAACCGACGAGCTTGACTATCTCCTGCAAGCGGTACTCCTCCTGCAGCAGGGTCAGCGCCTTCTTTATCACTTCCGATACGCCGTCTTCAACGGACTGGTCGTAGAAAGTGTTAGCTACCTCAGAATGGAGGCTGTATGACGTCATCCAGTTTATTGACGGGAAGTGCCGCCGCCTTGCCAGCGTAGAGTCAAGCCCCCAGAAAACCTTAACTACCCTCAGCGTGTTTTGCGTTACGGGTTCCGAAAGGTCACCGCCCGGCGGCGATATCGCGGATATCGCCGTCACGCTGCCCTCGCGCCCGTACGGCCGCCCCTTCGTGATGACCTTGCCGGCGCGCTCGTAGTAGTTGCTCAGCCTGCTCCCCAGGTACGCGGGGTATCCCTCGTCGCCCGGCATTTCTTCGAGCCTGCCCGACATTTCCCTCAGCGCCTCCGCCCATCTGGACGTTGAGTCCGCCATTATTGCAACGTCATATCCCATGTCGCGATAGTATTCGGCGATCGAGATACCAGTGTAGATCGACGCCTCCCTTGCCGCGACCGGCATATTCGACGTGTTCGCTATCAGAATGGTGCGCTCCATCAGCGGGTTCCCCGTCTGCGGGTCGACAAGCTCCTTGAACTCGTGAACGACGTCGGTCATCTCATTGCCGCGTTCGCCGCAGCCTATGTAGACGACTATATCCACGTTCGACCATTTCGCGATCTGGTGCTGCACCACAGTTTTTCCCGCGCCGAACGGTCCGGGTATCGCCGCCGTGCCGCCCTTCATAACAGGGAAAAATGTATCAATGACTCTTTGCCCCGTTACAAGCGGCTGTGCAGGTCTGAGCCTTTCCGTTATGGGGCGGGGCGCGCGCACAGGCCACCTTTGGACCATGCTGATTTTATGCACGATCTGGTCGTTGTCCCTGATCTCGCAGATCGTGTCGTCGACTTTATGCTCTCCGCCATATATGTTTATTACTTCCCCTTTGAACCCGTGAGGCGTCATCACTCTGTGTTCGATCATAGACGTCTCCTGGACGGTCCCCAGTATATCCCCCGGAAGCACATACTCGCCGACCTTTGCAACGGGAACAAAATCCCAGACCCTGTCCCTGCTGAGCGAGGGGATTTTTATTCCCTTCACCATGTAATCGCATTCCGCGACCTTCATGAACTCGTCCAGCGGGCGCTGTATCCCGTCGTACATCTGCGTCATCAGTCCCGGCCCAAGTTCGACCGACAGCGGTTCGCCCAGGCAAACAAGCGGGTCGCCGTAAGACAGCCCTGCTGTTTCCTCATAGACCTGGACGGCGGCTATACCTCCGATGATTTCTATGATCTCTCCGATAAGCTTGCCGTGCCCGACATGGCATACGTCCTGAACGCTCGCCTCTCTCATGTTGTCCGAGGTCACAAGCGATCCGGATACGCTGATTATTTTCCCCTCGATGAAATTCTGTTCCATATCCACAATCCGTTTCTGCTTTGTTTTTAGTATCGATCGCTGTCAGCCGGGACCGCCCCGCTAGAAAATATTGATTCCGACAGCCTTGTCCATCAGTTCCCGGAGCATTTGCATAGAGTAGCTTTCGCTGTCTTCGTTCTCGCCGAGCGGGATGAAAATCGGGGTCAGCTCGCTGCGGCGTTTTTCAAGTATATCCGCGACCATATGGCAGTAGGAGTCCTCGATGTAGATGATACCGTAGTTTTGGTCCGAAGCCTCCAGCAAAAACTGGCGAAGCCCGCTTTCAGAGGGCGGCGAGTATGTCGCAAACCCGAACTGCAGGAAGGGGAAAAGAAACCCCTCGCTCCCGATTACGCATATCTCATAGTTCATACGCGATCCTCATCCTCCGCCTGATATCCTGCGTCCTGTAGCCGTTCTCCTTGCCCGCCAGCAATATCCGTATGTTCTTTATCTCAATGAACTTGTTATAAAAGTAGGCGCAAATCGGTTCGAGCCCGAACGCCATCAGCTTGCAGGCTTTGGTTTTCCCGATCAGATAGTTGTCGATGTAAATATCGAGCTCCGTAAGCAGCTGCTCTGTGCTCTTCGCCTCTTCCCAGACGGGTTTGTACTTCCTCCAAAGGGAAAACCCATATATCTGCTGAAAATTCTCCCGGTCTATAAACGCTTCCCATTCCTCCAGAGGCTCCGTCCCGCATTCCGAGAACGCCTTTTGAAAATACCCCTCGGGCGTCCCAATCGCAAACGACTGCAAAAACGCCGATATGTTATAAAGGTCAATCCGCTCGGCCACAAACTCCAGTATGCCCGGGCGGCCAAGGTCTTCAGCCAGTTTCCTTAATGTCTTAAAGTATGTTCTGTCGAGGATAAAGTCGATGTCGCGCTTGTCCGTCGCTTCCAGAGCTTCAAAAAAGCCTTCCGTCAGAACGGCGTTTTCGAGAATATTGTCCTCCGCCGAGACTGCCGCTGAGCGAATTGTCCGCAGCGGGTAGCTCCCATAATCCAGCGCCAGCTCGTCGAACCTTTTGCCGAAGAATTTTTCCTTGACGACCAGCTTCATATTGTGGATATCATAGAACAGGGCGAACATTCGGTTGATAAGCCCGTTTGGCGACAACTCAGCCATAAGGCTGAACGTACCCTTCATCAGCCCGTCAAGCATATCCTTGTAATTATCCGGCTCGGCGTTGGTGTGCGTACTGAAGTAGTTCATCTCGTTGAGCCGTGATATCGCAGCCTGAATCCCCGGCGCGCTGTGCAGCAGCTCGTACTGGGAGTTCTTCAGCAGCTTGCTCTCTTCAATGCACACTTTTGTGTTGGCGTGAGGGTAGATATCCTTCAACTCTGAAAGACCTCCTTGAACACCCCGGCTAACTGCTCGCCCTTCATCTTATCGAGCAAATCCTCGAAAATGCAGTTGTACTCGACCCTATCGTCCATGAAGACGAACCCGCTTTTGTTCGCCACAGTCTCGGGGCTGAAAACCACAACGAGCCCTTCTTCCGCTGCAACGGCTTCATCAATCGTACGCTTGTCCAGCTTGCCCGCGGAATGCTCGCCCAGATACAGGACGAACTCGCCCTCAAGCCCTTTTACCTGCGCCTTGAGCATCTTCACATAGTCTTCGGCGGGAACGTCCCTGAGCTTGCTTACCGTTACATCGAATATCTCGTTTATCAAACTATACTGGTAGGACAGCACATCCCTGCGCAGGCGCCTTTCAAGGCGCTCAAGGATACGCGCGCGCTCTAGCGACTGGCGCCTTTCGAGCATTTCGCGGCGTTTGTCGAACTCCTCCAGGTAGAGCGCGTTCTCTTTCCCGATCTCCGCTTCAATGTCGGTCTTGACCCGGTCATGGCGCTCGCGTACAAGGTCGTCCGCGTCGGCGTTTATTTTATGGAGTATTGCCTGAATACCCGCTTTCATAAGAAATCTCCCCTACAGTACGATTATCACGGATACGACGAACGCGAAAATCGCATATGTCTCGATCATCGCGGCATACAGGACGCCCTTTGTCGAGTGTTCCGGCTTTTTCGCCAGTATCTGTATGCCGGCTGTCGCCGTCTCCGACTGCGCGATCGCCGTGAGCAGGCCCGCGACCCCCATTATGGAGCCGGCGCCCAGATATCGCAGCGATTCCCAGAGCATTAGATCGGTTGCGTTGTTGATGTTCATCAGAATCAGAAATCCGACGATAAAACCGTACAAGCCCTGCGACGCTGACATCATCTGCAGCACGAGCGACTGTCCGAATTTCTCCGGCTGCTCCGATATCAGGGCGGCGGCGGCTTTCCCTATCATCGCCCCTCCCTTTGCCGAGCCTATTCCCGCCAGCAAAACCGAGATTATAATGCCGAGGATAGCAAGGATGGTTGGTAAGACTTCCATAAGATTTTCCATTGTGACGTACTCCTTTAACTAGATAGACTCATCCGAATCAGTGATGACTACATTTCTCTCCGCTGCCTTGAACGGCTGGAACCTTTTTCCTCCGCCGGTGTAGAACTTGCCGAAAAACTCAATGAATTCAAGTCTTATGCCATGTACATATGCGCTGAGCATGCTCAGGAAGATATTCAGCGCGTGCAGAACGATTGCAAGGACTACGCCAAGCGACACCCTTGCAGGCAGCGGCAAGTAGCCCAATATTGTGTTGAACGCCATCGCGACGCTGCCCCCCGCGACGCCGAGCGCCATCAGCCTCGTGTAGCTGATGAAGTCGCCCAAATAGCTTGTCGCACCGTAGAGCGAGTACAGCCCCTTGCCCAATCCGATGAACCAGCGTTTGCCGTATTGGACCGCAGGAACGATAAGAGTCGTTCCCAGGCCTATCCCGGCAATTACCACGCCGACCATGAATATTGCGGGGCTGCTTATCCACTCATTCATGGACTCGGCGAGCATTATTCCTCCGCCGAGAAACGACAGGAACCACGCACAGCCGCCGGTCAGCATATTGAAATAATCTTTGACTTTCCAACGGTTGATGACTTGCATAACAAGCCCTGCCATAATATGGAAGTAACCCAGGACGATCGACAGGATAGTCAGCTCGATAATGTCGACTGTGGCTGATATCAGCCCGAACGGGAGGTCTATCCCGCAGAAAGACCCGAAGACAAGCCCCCAGCCCATTATCGGAAATGAGAGATAATACAGGAAACTGAAGAAGCTCTTCGTGCTGCGCTTGACATTCAGTATCTTTCTGACCAACAGCCCGATTAGGAACACGAACAAGCCGTAACCGACGTCCGCCACCATGAGCCCGAAGAAAAGCAGGTAGAACACCGTCATTACGGGCGTTGGGTCGACCTCGTTATATCTCGGCATACTGTGCATCTCGGTAAGCCTCTCATAGACCGTGACGATCTTACTGTTGGTAAGCTTTATCGGCACCTTGTCTATTTCGTTTTCCTTGACCGAGCTGAGTATGAGCTGGTAATCATCCTTAGGCACATTGCTGTCAAGCAGTTTCTTGAAGTGTTTGCGCCTGTCCGACACGACCCATCCGTTTATCAGGATATCGCCGCTGTCGTAGGTTAGCTCAAGCGACTTCTTCTTGCGCAGCAGCTTGTTCATGTTGTACTCGTCCGCAAATATCAGGACGTCCTCATACTTCGACTGCTGCGCGATCTGTTTGTCTATTTCCTTTTCGTCCTCAAGGAGCCGCGCTTCT
>Ga0123353_10016642_pt1 | contig 10756 bp, 5 predicted proteins | sample TergutLab28metaG_3_FD_92763 | JGI IMG/M metagenome (GOLD analysis project Ga0123353, IMG submission 92763) | Labiotermes labralis P3 segment gut microbial communities from Petit-Saut dam, French Guiana - Lab288 P3 | ecosystem: Host-associated > Arthropoda: Insects > Digestive system > Gut ... | reverse complement strand
TGAGCTTTGTTTTGCTGAACAGTTCTCTTCCCTGCTTCTTTTTGAGCTTTGTTTTGCTGAACAGTTCTCTTCCATGCTTCTTTTTGAGCTTTGTTTTGCTGAACAGTTCTCTTCCATGCTTCTCCGTCCACAGCAATCCCACTCCAATTCTGAATCTTTATTCTTCCCAGACCCTCTCTGACATAAACCTCCCAGTCTGAAACTCGGCCTACCAATCCCCCTTACTGTAATTATTCTCCATTCTGTAATTCTTTTTACCGTCTTTTTTTTATTCATTCTTATACTATGCCCAATCCGTCTTACTCTTTGGCCTTTATATATCCAACTATATCGGCATTTTCAATGGGTAAGTCTATTGCCTCATTACTTCTTATTCTGCAAGTCCCATCTTGATTTTTTATTGGGCCAGATATCTTCCTCATTACTTTCCTTTCAAATACTCTTATGTTTTGTTCATGCATATCTTCAAGTACCCAGATTTCGCATCCATACGTGCCTACCAGTCTTGTCCTACTTTTATAGATGCGCACTGTACAACGTCTTACTGGTTGTTTGCTAAACATCATCTCTTTATTGGTATAAAATTCTTTATTCCCTTATGCTATTCTTTGTTTTATTTCTTCTTCTACTTTATGGCCTTTGTTTACAACCAAACGTACGTACTTAAAAGAATCAACTTGTTCAAGGTCAGTACTATCTTATAACTGCTTCCTTGTTCTTTTACTTGTTTTGTGCTAATCATACCAAAAGTGTCTTGCTAATTTAGTCATATTGAAACTCTACTTCTAATTAATTCTTCCTCGCCAGTACGTAGCTTAAAGCTTTGGTATTTTATGACGTCTTATTTCGTGGATTTTCATTCTACATAAGCCACGATATACTGCGTAGTGTGCCTTACATGTTCCACGATTAGTTTTGACGCATACATACAATTTGCTGCTTGATAAACCCGTCTCTGAGAAATGTCAAAAAAAAAGAAAAAGACTGTCTATCATGAAGTAAGATAGACCTGTCACAAATATTAGTACATTTGCTTTTCTAAATACAGTAGTTGCAGTTCTGCCTAAGAGGTCTGCTACAATTTAACGTCTCTAACCAAAGAGAATGCAGCTGACCAGCACAGCTTGCGTAGAATTGCGTAACAGCTGCGAAGACAGTCGGGAAAAAATATATAGATATAGGTCCTCTTAATAACATGAGTCTCAATCACTGCATGTTGTAATTTTTTATAACAAACATAATTCAGCTTTATTTTCAGTTCTAACCGCATAGAACACTGCAGATAATAACTGTATTATTTTACTCTCCCCAAAACGCAACATCACTTCAGCCCAATACATTTTTAACAACAATGCATCTGTTACTAGTCACAAACAAGGGACCGTCGTCTTTCCCCCCTTTCAAGCCATTGTCAAGGTCAGCTGCAAACTCCGCAGTCAGAAACTGTATATAATACTGGCTCTAATCGATGCATCGATCCCACCATTTTCGAAATAATGTTTCCAAAACCATAGATCGTTTAAAACTTTTTTTATATGGAAAAAACAGAATTTTATTTCGAAGCTGTTCTTTGCCTGCATACCTTGTGACTTTGTTGAGAAAGTTTCAAAAAGTTTTTATGTCTGTCTTCAGGTAGAAGAACTATCTACTCAGCTTAACTGCAGAGGCCCGTTTGGTATATTTATTTCTTAGAACACGATTGAGGATTCTTTTTGAGGACGCTTACCCAAATTGTGTACATATTTCGAAGAAATTCTTTCACTAGCCAATGGGAAGTTTGGAGAACGAAAGAAGTATTGGATTCTTTCATAATAATTATTAATTACTGTATTATTATTAATATTATTATTTAGAATACGTATTGTAGGTATGTAATTAATGCATAGTGTAATTATTATATTTCTAATAAAGGTTTCCGTTTTGCCCAATATCATTTACTCGCCCGGTCACAGCCAGGCCGCCTTCCCAGTGACAAATATCCAGTCAACACTTCGCACCGCTCCCGATTTGTGTACAAGTGCTTCACTCGCAGCACTAATTGGTAGCAATGGCAATAAGTATACAGTCTCAATCCAGCCAGATGCGTACATATGTACATAATCTGCACAATATAGAGATGCTAGTCGGGTAAAAGAAATTAAAAGAAATGGGATAGCAGTGAATGCCGCGTGCCACAAATTCATCCGACCAGCCTTCGAAGTATCGCTGTGCACTCAAGCAGTTCAAAGACGGGTTACATATGAGCGAAACAAGTGATTACAAATATCGGCAAGAGATAATAGCAAGGCATTTACTGCGGAACAAAGTCTTAAGAAGGTATTCAAGGCCTACAAGTACAACGATATCCTGTTAAGGTTATTTCGCCTTTGTATCTTCTTATGACATTCCCGATTTGTGATCCTTTTTCGCACCTTCTATTGAGTTTCCAAAGTCGTCACATTTTTCTGAAGGAAATTTTCCTATACATTTGCTGTAATTTGCTTCAAATTGAAGTAACTTTCCAAAGAAAACCCGGAAATATTTCTCCCACAATCAAGACAATGAGTTCTCGAATCACAACCTGGAAACCAATATATAGCCTAAACAAAAGTATTCAGCGATTGTCACAGCTGTAGTGGTTGTAGTTTTCATGCGGGAAGTACCGGGTTTCGGTCCCGATGGCGAAACCGGCTCATCTGACAGAATTTTTCCGCTCTCCCCAGGCCCTCCAAACAAGAGCAGGTGGAGTACCTCAAATTGGAACACGACGTTATTTTTCCGCTCTCCCCAGGTCCTCCAAACAAGAGCAGGTGGAGTACCTCAAATTGGAACACGACGTTATTTTTCCGCTCTCCCCAGGTCCTCCAAACAAAAGCAGGTGGCGTACCTCAAATTGGAACATGACGTTATTTTTCCGCTCTCCCCAGGTCCTCCAAACAAGAGCGGGTGGAGTACCTCAAATTGGAACACGACGATATTTTCCGCTCTCCCCAGGTCCTCCAAACAAGAGCAGGTGGAGTACCTCAAATTGGAACACGACGATATTTTCCACTCTCCCCAGGTCCTCCAAACAAGAGCAGGTGGAGTACCTCAAATTGGAACACGACGTTATTTTTCCGCTCTCCCCAGGTCCTCCAAACAAGAGCGGGTGGAGTACCTCAAATTGGAACACGACGATATTTTTCTTCGTCTTTCACAAAATAATATCAGTCCCATTATTTGAAGCTATCCTGCACTTAAACTGAGCTACTGACAGTATTTCTAACAAACCATAAGCAAAGAGATGTCAAAAACGAAATCAGCCATACTGTCAAGATTATTTTAACAAACTTACTTTACGAAGAAGGCAGTAAAACACTGGTTTGTAATGAACGGAGAAAGGCAAAATCACCGTATAAGACTATATCTCTGGATTAATTGAAAATACTTACCATACGAGCAATATTAGACCTAAACAAGTACTGAACGCCCCTCACCACAGTAAAGCAAGGTCAGTTAGGCGGTACTGCGCTGAAAGTTCGCGGAGTTTTATCAGGATTAGACTAGGTGTAACTTTGTTTGGGGAGGAAAGTAAATGCGGTATCAATTAAAGTAATTCATTTAATAATAGACGGACTGAGAAAACGTTTAATTTCTTTACAAAAAGTTAAATGTTCATAGAGTAAAACCTGTCTTACAAGGAACCTGGGCGTAAAGAACGCCTTCCTTTAGCGGAAGAATTTTACACTCCACAGAATCTCGAGTTTCGAGGATTCAAACACCAAGTACCTGTGTTAAACATTACGTTGTCTGCACCGGACGGTAATTTCGGTCCCTTGCTTTTCCGTTACAGGCAGGTTTCACCGTATAGCTACATATAATAGCTTTAGGCCCGAGTTTGTCATGATTAAATGGCCGTGTCTTGTTGAGACAGTGTGATCTGTGAGCATAATTGTCAAGTGTCCAAATTGTACGGCCTGCATCGTTGATAATCAGCCAGAATCTACTGCAGATTGCCTCCTACTGGTATTTATCTAATTCTGTCTGCCTGAGAACATCTGATGGACCAATTTGCTGGCAGTCCCCTGTCATTCGCAATATGAAACCTCACGCTTTGCTCTGTGCTTCCTATCAAGATCCACGACTTCAGAGAGAGGCTGCAAAGAATCTCGGGAGACGGTGAAAGTAGTTACAAATCGGATTCCAAATTGGTTGTCGGGGAGCTACGGAAAAATACTATTTGTTTGCTGAATCTCCCAAATCGACTGGTAAAGCTGATTTTTTTTTCACAGAACAAGGGAAATTCATTTAGTGAGCGTTTTGTAAAGAAGAATTAGTTACATTTCTGTTAATACAGTTCATAATACATTAAATACTAAATCTATTAGTATTTTTCTTTACACAAATAATATTAAATTAACGCATAAAGAGTAGAAAACTGGAGATGTCTGTGCGTCATCCTCTCTCTCTCTCTCTCTCTCTCTCTCTCTCCCTCTCTCTTCTGTTGGAGGTTTATTCTAATGAAGGTTACAAAGTGATACAATTCAATTTCGTGTACGTCACACATAAGCACTGCTTTTCATAAATCTCCAATCGAACTATACAAATTTTCTCAGAAAGAATCTTATGCGTATTGGACCGTGCATCATCTTGATATTTGAATAAAGTTACACCAACTTGATGACACTTGCTTTATTATGTCAATTTACTGCTCAACATGTTTCGGATGTTAATACATCCATCTTCAGGAGCTTGCGACTACTTGGTGCGTTATTGTGTATGTTGAGCAGTAAATTGACATAATGAAGCAAGTGTCATCAAGCTGGTCTACTATTTATTCAAATTTCTCAGAAAGAGTTTGTATGAGGGATTTTCTGCGTTATAACACACAACGTTGAAAACCATTGGCCTATCTAAAACTGTTATCGAGAACTTTCTTGTATGTGAGGAATAATTGACGAAACAAGATGAAAAGTAATGAATGCTTGTATTCCGTGTTAGACTTAAAATAATGTATTTGTTTCTACCCTGGAGGTGGATGCAGCAGGTTCCTCTGACATATTCGTAACAAGCAGGAAGACCATACGGTGTCACAACTAAGACCGCACTCAAGATGTACAGCACCTGGACTACACGTTCTGACGGTCATGTGGGTAACGCAACAAAACCCAATGTGGCCACGAGTCTAACGCAATGAGCGATGAGATTGTGACAAAATGTCGGCCAGTGTCGCATACATTTTTGTTTATTTAGGTGTGTTTAACGACGCGTCTGGTCAGCGAGCCTGGACTAACGTCATTTTATAATCTGTACTTCTCTGAACAGGGGACCGCGGTAGCACAGTGGTTAAGGTGCTGTGCTACAAATCGGAAGGTCGCTGGTTCGATTCCAGATGGTGTCATTGGAATTTTTCATTGATCACACTATGGCCCTGGGGTCGACTCAGCCTCTAACAGAAATGAGTACCAGCAGTATTTCCTGGGGGTAAAAACGGCCGGTGCGTAAGGATGACAACTTTACTGGCATTCTGGGCCATTGTCACGTAATCTGGGAACCTTAACTTCCTGGAACCCTCTGGGCACCTCGGGCCTGTAATGGGACTGATTTACCTTACTTGTCTTCTGAACAGCTGGTGAGATTCTAGCAGTAGTCCTAGTGCAAAATGACATGGGCTTTATGGAAACGATCCAATTATAACTAAGAATATGTATATATGTATTTATTAGTTAGAAACTGTACGAGATGTGTCAAGGAACTGTCGGTGGCCCAATGCTAGTTACCACCCACAACAATCGCCTGGAATGACACGATGAAATCACGAAAATCACTGTGAAGTAGAGCGACTGTCATGGCAAATATTTGAACCCGGGACCTCCGCGGAAGTAGGAGTCCTAATCTCTCGTACATCAAACTAGTCTCACACCACACTCTACCCTGATCACGTGCATAGTAGAAAGCTCGGCCGTCTTCAACTCGCGTCCTACTCCAATCAGTGTTCCGAATTATTCTTGTCTCGCACACTTTACGATAGGTCGAACTGTCGGTATCACGACGCACACCTCTCGCTCGTATTGGTGAATGGGCTAGGAGCACGTGACACCGGCATGTCTAGCTGGCGTTACACCGGCAATGGCGCCACGTATATCCCAAGGGACGCAGTGCGGGTTGCAGCACCGGACCCTGCGTGAATCTATACGAGTACACAGGCTCAGCCTATGTCAGTAGCGGCAGCGATAGTGTGCTATCGGGAGACAGGTTGGTGGTCGAGCGTTGTAACTAACATACCGCCTAGCAGGACGGCTTAGAACACCCGTCTGTAACGTTACAAAAACAGTCATATGCCTTCAAATCAACATATTTCTTATTACGGCCACATTTCGGGACTAACACGAGGATATGGTCGTAACCGGTAAGTACAGTGTGTTTAAAATTCCACTGATTCGGAAGTGAATTTAAATTGTTAAGTGGTTACGTTCGTGTAGGGTTCACCAGTGGTTAATGTTGTTTGTAGTGACTGTTTGAATGAAGACGAATAAAACAGGATTGGAAGTGAGAAAGTGTGAGTGAATGGAGATACCGTCTAATGGAACTGATCTAAATTGCATGTGGCGTTACAATTTCCGTAGATTCTATTATACTTGAATTTGTTCATGCAGTTTCAAATAGCGTAGTTCTTTTTCTTGAAAATATTGTTATGTGCTGTGGATTGGGATAGCGCAGTCGGAATAGCGATTCAGTACGGTTTGGACGATCCGGGGATCGAATCCCTGTGGAGGCGAGATTTTCCGCACCCGTCCAGACCGGCCCTGGGGCCCACCCGGCGTCCTATGTAATGGGTACCGTGTCTCTTGCCCAGGGATAAAGCGGCCGGAGAATGGATTTGACCACCCACCTCCAACTAGCGCCGAGGCTAAAGAAAGAGTAGAGCTATAATCTACTTCCTCTGTAGGCCTTCATGGCAGGGCGATCTATAATTTTTATTTTTTTATTTGGCTCGACAGCCCCCAGTGTGCCAGGGCCTCCTCATTCACGAGGTTTCTAGTTCACACACGACACACCACAGTCGGTAGGACTCCTCTGGACGAGTGATCAGTCCGTCGTAGAGACTCCTACCTGACAACACCCAACACTCACAACAGACATCAAGCCGCCGGTAGGATTCGAACCCACAATCTCAGCAGGCGAGCGGCCGCTGACACCGGCTTTATCTTTTACTACTGTTATATAATTAACTTACTACCTGCTGTATAATTTGGTTTTCATGTATGAGGTAACTGTCCGCGATGTATTCATCATTCATGGCTCTTAACAACGAACTGGCGACGTGGTGCTACGAATGGAGTTCGATTTCAAGCAGGTCCAACATAATTTCTACAGATCTGTGCTGTGGTCTGCCTGCGCCTTACTCAGGGGTCAAAATGATAAGAACGTGAAACTCACCACCAGCCTCCATCTAGTGCCGAGGTTAAAAACGAGAAGTCACCCCTTCACATTTCCTACGTGTTCTTGTACTGGTGCAGCGGCACAGGAAAGTCTTTTGACATGTCTGGAAAAAGGCGTTTCTCCTAAACTTGTTTACAGTGTTGTCAAGTTTCGCTTTTTGTAAGGGAATGCAGCGTTTGTAAATTTTGAATAATATATAAAGGAATGGTAGACGTTGTGGTCCTATTTTATGTTATCCATACCGTGCATATTCTGATAATCGATACTTCAGCCAACAACTGCACCTAATAAAATGCAATTTATCACAAATATTAATCCCCCACATGTTTCGGCACCGGGGTGCCATCTTCAGGTAGTCTTTCAGATCAAAGGAATACAAGTCCAACGCTTTAATCTAAGTATGTTTCGCACTCTTTGGAATTATTGAAATGTTACTATTCTAAAATACGTAAAAACTGATAAGCATAAAAATTACAGGGTTTTAATATTAAAATTTTGCGACACCCGTTACAGGCGCTACAGTCTCGCAGCTGTTTTATTCTGTACACAGTGTGTATACAAACATGTGTCTCGATCTTTTGTGATCCGAAGGGATCACGTCTAGTAGAAGCGTGCGAAGTGTGTTGTGTCAGGCAGTATGGTAATTTTATGTATTCTAGGATTTAATATTTTAATTATTCCAGTGACAGCGATTCAATACCTAGATTAACGTTTTGGGCTTGTAGTCTTTTGAACTGAAAGACTTCCTGAGGATGGCGCCCCGGCGCCGAAAGTTCTGGTCCTAGTTTAGAATTGTCGCTTATTTTTTTCAAACTTCTTTGACGGAAATTTACGTCTGTTGCATAGATGGGAAGAAAGGGGGTGAAACGTGTTACTTCGTTGTAGTCAGTTGTAAGTAACCTGAAACTTGTCTGTCGTTGGCGGAAGTGTGGGCCGTCGTTTGGTGGCTATTTTGAAAAGTAATACCAGGGCTATAGGGGCATACTCCAAGAATGATATTTGTGTTTCATTTATTAAAATTCATATTCAGTAAGAAGCAGTTGAAATTGAGGCATTAGTTTTACTCAACGCACGTATATTGATGTGTGTATTTCAAAACATATAGGTTACTCAATCACTGGACGTTTAAAGAAAAAACATTAAGGAGCCATGCTGATACGTGCAGAAGTCCAGAGGCTCGAGTGAAATTTGGCAGTACCTTGAACGGGGCTAGTCACAGTTGTTTTTTTAATAAATTCACGAATCGATAATCGCTTGGGCAGAGAACAAATTTGCAAATAGTTCAAATTTTATATATATATATATATATATATATATATACTTGTACACATATACGAGGGGACTGAGATAGCACAGTGGTTAAGGTGCTGTCCTGCAAATCGGAAGGTCGCTGGTTCACTTCCAGATGGTGTCATTGGAATTTTTCATTAACATACTCCTTCCGATCGCACTATGATCCTAGGGGTCGACTCAACCTCTATCAGAAATGAGTATCAGGAGCATTTCCTGGGGGTAAAAGCGGCCTGTGCGTAAGGCTGACAACCTTACCACCATCCTGGGTCATTGTCACGTAATCTGGGAACCTTAACTTCCTGGAACCCTCTGGATACCTCGGGCCTGTAATGTGACTGATTTTTACACATGTACGAACACTACGGTGCATGGCACTATGGGTAACATTTAGTTTTCTTATGACTCTGATTAATTTTTGCGGACAAAGTACGCGTTTAGAAACTAACAGTGGCTCAGCTGATCACTAAACCCCACTTCTGTAACAGAATTAGAGGATTTAGTAGCCTGTTCACATAATTTGCTTGTTGGCTTCAATCCTTAAACAGATGTCTTGCCCACATCTCAGTATGGGATTTGTTTCTAGGCGCGTTCGCAAAATTGCAAAACGCCACTATTAGCTTCGTCATGTATGTCCGTAAGCAACAACTCCGCTCTCGTTGGACAAATATTCATTATATTTGAAATTTCGGTATTTTTCGAAAATCTCCCGAGGAACTTTAAATAAACCTCATTAAGACGTGATAAGAATATCGAGTTCTTTACATGTATACCTATGTACATTTATGATAGTATCTCGCTGAATTCATCTCAGAATGACAAATACAGTGTGTCCCACTCGCTACCGAACCCGGCATTTCTGTAATAATTCTAACACCAATGAAGATATTGCAACGAAATTTGAACATGAGTACGTTCGTTGTGTGAGAAATGAAGAGGAATGTGTTTGTATTGTGTGTCTGTAGTGCGCCTAATTGTTCATTAGTGGTAAAATTATTAAAGAAATGCCGGGTTCGGTAGCGAGTGGGACACTCTGTATTTCTGACACGAGATGTAGAGAAAATCAAAATACACATTTTAGCGTCAATAACTTTCTCCCGGAAGTCGTCTCTCATTGGATAAATTTTCATTAAATTTGAAATTTCAGTATTTTTCGAAAATCTCCCGAGAAACTTTACATAAAACTCATTAAGACGCGATAAGAATAATGAGTTCTTTACATGTATACCTATGTACATTTATGATAGTATCTCGCTGAATTCATCTCAGAATGACAAATATTTCTGACACATGCTGCAGAGAAAATCAAAACACACATTTTACAGTCAATAACTTTTTCACGGAAGTCGTTTCGTTTATGAGTTAATGTGAAAAAATGTGGTACAGCCGGACAGGCCGAAGATGACAATAAGACACATGCGCGTTGCGAACTGGGTACCTAAGGCTACAGACCGACGCTCAGAATATGTAATACTTATTACTTTCCACTGCAACAATGGTTACAAGAACGCACCTCAGTGTTACGTTATACGTACATTGTGTCTGTCTGTTATATTATTCCATCCATTTGGTCAGTGACCTTTAGAATTTTCGACCACCATTTTGTATGCCTTTCTCTTATTTACGGTGCAAATGGGCAAATGTTTCATGAGGAGTAAGCAGTATGAAGCTCTAGCCCAGTGTTTCTCAACCGCCGGGCCGCGAGAGGTTATCCTGGAATAAATGTTTTATAATGGAAATATTCTGAGGAGAAAAATATTCGTGAATGTGTCGAAAAACTCAGATGTTGACCTGAGGAAACTACAGTATGCTCAATGCTCCAGTGATTGATAACTAATTTAAATATAATTTTATATTTGTCAACATGCCTCACCCTACACATAATTGTAATACTCCTTATGATTATAAACTCCGTGGCCTTAGTTCGCACGCGAACTATACAGACAGAGCGGCCGCCGCCGGTCGGCGAAGTTAGTGCCAACTTTTGCGGTTAGAGGGGTGTCACGTGGTCAGCGCAACGGGTCCCCACAGCCGTTAATCTCTGTTTTCTAGACCTGGAGCCGCT
>Ga0123353_10016640_pt1 | contig 10756 bp, 9 predicted proteins | sample TergutLab28metaG_3_FD_92763 | JGI IMG/M metagenome (GOLD analysis project Ga0123353, IMG submission 92763) | Labiotermes labralis P3 segment gut microbial communities from Petit-Saut dam, French Guiana - Lab288 P3 | ecosystem: Host-associated > Arthropoda: Insects > Digestive system > Gut ... | reverse complement strand
CTGCTTGCCCCCTGCACCCCTCATGGCCTGAAAACGGCTCTGCCGTTTTCAGGAAATTGCGGGGTCAAGGGGGTTCAACCCCCTTGCAGGGTGGTTTGGAGGGACAGCGTCCCTCCAAAAAAACAACTCAATAAGTCCTGACCCCAAGGGCTGTTTCCAAATAAAAGATTTTACTCCAGGAGCAAAATCCCTTATTTGGAAACAGCCTTTGGTGCCTATTAGATCAATTAACGCTTCAAATAGTCGCTTTACGGCGAGCAAAGCTCGCCTACGCCTATTTGGCGGCAAGGATTTGAGGACAAATCCTTGCGAGCATTTCAAGTGTGAAATGCTCTAGTATTTTAAGGATGAGCCATGAGTACCTTTTTGAATTTTTCCAAGCCCGCCATCGGCGCGGATGAAGTCGCCGCTGTTGAGCGGGTATTGCGTTCCGGTTGGATAACCACGGGGCCACAGAATCAGCAGCTCGAGCAAGATTTCTGTGCGGCATTGGGGTGCGAACACGCTGTGGCTCTTTCCTCGGCCACGGCCGGTATGCATATACTCCTGATGGCCCTTGGCGTGGGTCCCGGCGATGAGGTGATAACTCCCTCGCAAACCTGGGTGTCCACCCCGAACATGATTGTGCTCCTCGGCGCCGAACCGGTGCTGGTGGATGTGGACCGGGAAACCCTGATGGTCAGCCCGGAGGCCGTGGAGGCCGCCATAACGCCAAGAACCAAGGCCATCATACCGGTGCACTATGCCGGTGCTCCTTTGGATCTGGACGGTCTGCGCGCTGTGGCTGAACGGCACGGACTGCCCCTTGTCGAGGATTCCGCCCATGCCCTGGGCACGCGGTATGGCGACGAATGGATCGGCGCCAAAGGGACCTCCATCTTTTCCTTTCACGCTATTAAAAACGTTACCTGCGCCGAGGGCGGGCTGATTGCCACCGATGACGCGGCTCTGGCCGACAGGGTGCGCCGCCTCAAGTTTCATGGCCTGGCCGTGGACGCCTTTGACAGGGAACAGCAGGGGCGCAAGCCTCAGGCCGAAGTGATCGAGCCGGGCTTCAAGTACAATCTTTCGGACATACATGCGGCCCTTGCCGTGGTGCAGTTCGCGCGCCTCACGGAACTGAACGCCCGCCGCAAGGCGCTGGCCGAGCGCTACCTCAAGGCGCTGGACGGTTCGCCGTTTTTACCCCTGGCTTTGCCGCCCTATCCCCATGAGCATGCCTGGCATCTGTTCATGATTCGGGTGGATAAAGATGCCTGCGGCATTGACCGGGACACGCTGATGGAGCGGCTTAAGCAGGTCGGCATAGGCACGGGGCTGCACTTCAAGGCCGTGCATACGCAGAAATACTACCGTGAGCGTTATCCGCACTTGCGGCTGCCCAATACGGAGTGGAATTCCGACCGCCTGTGTACTCTGCCCCTGTTCCCTGATATGGCTGAACAGGATGTGGATCGGGTGGTTGAAGCGCTGTTTTCCTTAATCAGGTGATTTTTATGGATAAGCATAGCCCCATAGGCAAAGTGTCGGTGGTCATCCCGGTTTACAATGAGGAAGCAAGCATTCCGGCGTTGCTTGAGAGAACGGTTGCGGCCTGCGAGAGCCTCAAGCGGGAGTATGAAATCATTCTGGTGGATGACGGGAGCACGGACAGATCCGCCGAGCTTTTGGCCGCGGCGGCGAAAGCGCCGGACAGCCGCGTTATTGCCGTGCTGCTGAACCGTAACTATGGCCAGCACGCGGCTGTCATGGCCGGCCTCAATCAGGCAAAAGGGGATCTGGTAGTCACACTGGATGCGGATTTGCAGAATCCGCCGGAGGAAATACCCCGTTTGGTGCAGCTTGCGGACGAGGGCTACGATGTGGTGGGAACGGTGCGGGAAAATCGTCAGGACAGCGGCTTTCGCAAACTGGCCTCCCGCATAATCAACCGCATGATCCAACATGCCACGGGCAAGGGGATGGGAGATTACGGCTGTATGCTCAGGGCCTATCGCAGGCAGATTGTTGACGCCATGCTCAACTGTTCCGAGCGCAGCACCTTCATCCCCATTCTGGCCAACACCTTTGCCAGGAACACCGTTGAAATCCCGGTGGCCCACGCGGAACGCCAATTTGGCGAGTCCAAGTACAATATTTTCAAGCTGTTCAACCTGATGTTCGATCTCTTGACCTGCCTGACCACCACGCCGCTGCGCCTGCTCAGCGTGTTTGGAATGCTGACCGCCCTGGCCGGCTTTGCCTTGGCCTGCCTGCTGGTGGTTCTGCGTCTGGCCCTGGGGTCGGAATGGGCGGTGGATGGGGTATTTACGCTTTTTGCCATCCTGTTCATGTTTATCGGCGCGCAGTTTGTGGGAATGGGACTTCTTGGCGAGTATATAGGCCGCATTTACATCGATGTGCGGGCCAGACCGCGTTATTTTGTGCAACAGGTAATCGGCGCTGCCATGCCGGAAAACATTCGGGAAGATATATAGATGAAAGCAGTCGTATTCGCATATCACAATCTGGGATGCATTGGCCTTCAGGCCTTGGTAGAGGCGGGGTATGATGTTCAGGCCGTGTTCACTCATACCGACAATCCGGGCGAAACCCGGTTTTTTTCATCCGTGGCCCACCAGGCGGCCAAACTGGGCTTGCCTGCTTTTGCGCCGGAAGATGTGAACCATGCCGTTTGGGTGGATCGCATCCGCGACTTGCGCCCCGATGTGCTGTTTTCCTTTTATTACCGCGACCTGCTCAGCGAAGAGATTTTGTCCCTCGCTCCCCTTGGCGGCTTCAATCTGCACGGCTCGCTCCTGCCCCGCTACAGAGGGAGAGCGCCGGTCAACTGGGTGCTGGTAAACGGCGAAAAAGAAACCGGGGTCACGCTACACAAAATGGTCCGGCAGCCCGATGCCGGCGACATCGTGGGGCAGAGCGCCATTGCCGTTGCTGATGACGACACCGCATTGACCCTGCACGAAAAGCTGTGCTCGGCCGCAAAGCCGCTGCTGGCGGAACTGTTGCCGCAAATAAAAACCGGCGCATTCACCCTGAAAAAGCAAAATGAGGCCGAAGCCAGTTATTTTGGGCGTCGCGGACCTGAAGACGGAGAGATTGACTGGCAGAAACCCGCTTCCGCTATCTATAACCTGGTCCGCGCGGTCACGGAACCCTACCCCGGAGCCTTTACTTACTCGGGCCAGCGCAAAATGCTCGTCTGGAAGGCCCGTACGGTCAAGGGCAAGAGCGGCGAACGCCCCGGAACCATTCTCTCCACCACTCCCCTGACCATCGCCTGCGGTGAGGACGCCCTTGAGATCATTGCCGGGCAGAGCGAGCAGGGGCTGTATCAGCCGGGGGCCCGTCTGGCGGGCGATATGGGGCTGGTGCAGGGAGCCCGTTTGTCCGGCAGGCCGCAAAAGTCCGACAAGCAGCGCACTCGCGTGCTTATCCTGGGAGTGAACGGCTTTATCGGCAACCATCTTACCGAACGTCTGCTCCATGAAGACCGGTATGAAGTGTACGGCATGGACATCAGCTCCGACGCCATAAGCCGCTTTCTGCACCACCCGCATTTTTATTTTGTGGAAGGCGACATCACTATCAATAAGGAATGGATAGAGTATCATGTCAAAAAATGTGACGTGGTGTTGCCTTTGGTGGCCATTGCCACGCCCATCGAATACACCCGCAATCCCTTGCGTGTGTTTGAACTGGATTTTGAGGAAAACCTGGAAATCGTCCGGCACTGCGTAAAGTACCATAAGCGCATCATCTTTCCTTCCACCTCTGAAGTCTACGGCATGTGTGATGATGAGGAGTTCAACGAGGATACGTCCAGACTTATTGTCGGGCCCATCAACAAGCAGCGCTGGATATATTCCATTTCCAAACAGCTCCTGGATCGGGTGATCTGGGCCTACGGCGTGAAAGAGGGCCTGCGCTTCACGCTGTTCCGTCCCTTTAACTGGATGGGGCCGCGCCTGGATACCTTGGACGCCGCGCGTATCGGCAGTTCACGGGCCATTACTCAGTTGATCCTGAATCTTGTGGAGGGTTCGCCCTTCAAAATGGTGGACGGCGGCGAACAAAAGCGCTGCTTTACCGACATCAACGACGGCATAGAAGCATTGTACCGCATCATTGAAAACAAAAACGGGCGTTGCGACGGGGCCATCATCAATATCGGCAACCCGGATAACGAGGCCAGTATAAAGCGCCTGGCCGAGATGCTGCTGGAATGCTTTGAACGGCATCCCCTGCGTGGGCACTTTCCTCCCTTTGCCGGTTTCCGGGTAGTTGAAAGCGGCGATTATTACGGCAAGGGCTATCAGGATGTGGCCCATCGCAAGCCGAGCATTGCCAATGCCAAACGCCTGCTGGGGTGGACTCCCCATGTTCCTTTGCGGCAGACGGTTGAAGAAACCCTGGACTTCTTTCTGCATTCAACGGTTGAACCGGATAAAAAAGCATGAAAACCGTAGGGCTCCGCGTCGATGCCGATACCTTTTACGGGACGCGGGACGGGCTGCCCACCCTGCTTGCCTTGTTCGCACAATATGATGTCCGGGCTACCTTCTTCTTTTGCGTGGGGCCGGATACTATGGGACGCCACCTGTGGCGGCTGCTCCGCCCGGCTTTTTTTCTCAAAATGTTGCGTTCCAATGCGCCTTCCTTATACAGCCCGAGTATTTTGTTTGCCGGCACCGCCTGGCCCGGCCGCAAGATTCTTCCCGCCCTCGAGGCCCCTTTGCGCGCCTGCGCCGAGGCCGGACACGAGGTTGGCCTGCACGCCTGGGATCACCAAAGCTGGCAGGCCAATATGTTGCGCTGGTCCGAGCCCAGGCTGGAGCAGGAGGTCCGCAAGGGCCTGGAGGCGCTGGAGAAGGCTTTGGGGCGAAAAATACACTGTTCGGCAGTGCCGGGCTGGCGTTCGGATGAACGGGTGCTGGCGGTAAAAGAGGCCTTCGGTTTCCGCTACAACAGTGATTGCAGGGGCAGTCGCCCCTTTCGTCCGCTGCTGGCTGACGGCCGGACGGGCACGGTGCAGATTCCGGTGACCCTGCCCACATTTGATGAAATTGTGGGCTCCGTAGTGAGCGAGTCCGACTACAATGACTATATTTTGGAAGCCATACAGCAGGCCGAAGAAACGCCGGTGTACACCATTCATACGGAAGTCGAGGGCCTTTCCCGCCGCGCCCTGTTTGAAGATTTTTTGCGCAAAGCCGCGGAAAGGCAGTTTGTCTTTTCTCCCTTGAGCGCTTTGCTGCCGGATGACCTCTCGACCCTGCCCCTGGGACGGGTCGAATGCCTGCCTTTTCCCGGTCGGGAAGGGTGCCTCGGCAGGCAGGTTGAGGTGGGGACCTGTTAATCTGAGGGGGCTCTGCCCCCTCAGACTCCCCCGGCAGGGGAATGATTCCCCTGCACCCCTCATGGCCTGAAAACAGCTTCGCTGTTTTCAGGAAAATTGCGGGGTCAAGGGGGTTGAACCCCCTTGCGGGGAGGCTTGGAGGGGCAGAGCCCCTCCAAAAATATAGTCTAGTCCAGCCCTTGGCTTTCTGAAAAAAGCGTTGCCTCTTTGCCGTTCAGCGGGTATGAATGGTGGGCTCTACGGCGGCGTTTCAGGAGCTGTTTCTAAATAACTCTTTTGTCCAAATAGCTGCGTCACCCGGCCCTTTTTGCTACGGTCGAGTACCATAAGAGTACACTCCCTTCGCAAAAAGGGCCGGGTTCCTTGCTCTTGGAGCAAAATGGTTTATTTGGAAACAGCCCCTGGCCGCTTTACTTTACCCCTCCGGAGGACTCTTTTATGTTTTGGGTAACAAACGCATATGCTATAGGCAGCTCGGGCGGCGGCGCCGAGGCTGGCGGCATGCTGAGCTTCATACCGCTCATTTTAATGTTCCTTGTATTCTATTTTCTTCTTATCCGTCCTCAGCAGAAGCGGGCCAAGGAACACCAGGCCATGCTCGGCAGCGTGAAGCGCGGCGATGAAATCATCACCGCGGGAGGCCTTTACGGCCGCGTTTTGGAAGCCACAGAACAGTATTTGATGGTTGATCTTGGAGAAACCAAGATCAAGTTGTCGCGTAATGCCGTATCGGCCATTGTGGGACCAGGAGGACCATCCAAAGCCGCGGACAAGCCGGACAAGCCGTCCAAAAGCTCTGATAAGGGTAGCGGCAAAGCTGATAAAAAATTTGAGGCGTGACCGGCATAAATTGCCACAAGGGCGATTTATGAAATAAGTTCCAGAGCCGTTGATGAGTTTTCGTGGGGCCGAGTTCTCTCATGAAGGAATGGCCCCTGTTCCGTACCGCGCCACTATGGCATTTTACGCTTGAGATTGTCGCTTACGGCGGGCAATCGTTGCTGTCGCCATCCGTAAGGCTCACAAAGCTTCGCCTAACGGCTGCCGCAAGCACAGAGTCTGTGTCCGCGACCTGCCTACGCCAATCTTGCTGCAAGGATTTGCGAGCAAATCCTTGCAGAGCAGTTTAACATTTTCAAAGTTAAACTGCTCTATCTTTGCCGAGTGCGTATTCCTTTGCCTGCCAACGTGGGTAAAGAATTTTTGATGTATTATTTGCCTGTTGTGAGGAGTCCCATGAAACAGGGCCTTGTCTGGCGAATCAGCCTGACCGTGTGCATACTTGCCGTTGCTGTAGTGTATCTGTTGCCTACCTTTGTCATGCCGCCTCCGGTACCGGGGCAGCCAAGAACAGAATCATCCCTTGCTTTTCTTCCTGATGCCCGGATCAATCTCGGCCTGGATCTGATGGGCGGTATCCATCTGACGCTGGAGGTCGAGGCGGAAAAAGCGCTGGAAACCTCTTTGGCGCAGTCAGGGCGCTCGATTGTGACTCAGGCTGCTCCCCTGGGCATAGCCGTCACCAGGCCTGTCTCTCTTCCCGGAGAAAGGCTGGAATTTCTTTTTGCCGCACCAGGCAAGGAGGCGGCGTTTGCTGAGTTTTTGGCCAAGCAGTTCACCGAGTTGCGTGTCGAGTCAACAACGCCTGCCGCTGAAGGCCGAACCCGTTACGTGGTTACCTTTACTCCCGAGGCGCGCAATGAACGTGTTGATATGGCGGTGGATCAAGCTGTGGCCACCATCCGTAACCGTATTGATCAGTTCGGCGTGGCTGAACCCGATGTGCGCAGACAGCGGGGCAGTAATCGGATCACTATACAGCTTCCCGGCATGTCGGACCCGCAGCGGGCGGTTGAGATCATCGGCAAAACCGCGCACCTGGAATTCCGCCTGGTCCGCGACGACGTGGCGCCCGGTTCACGCGCCCTGCCGCGGGGGGTACAGATTCTGCCAACTACTGAAGGCGAGATGATGGGGGAAACAATAGCCGTGGGCGAACCCGTGCTCACAGGAGCCAATATCAGCAACGCCGTGCCTGCTTTTGACAATAAGGGACAGTCCATTGTCAGTCTGTCCTTTGACAGTGAAGGGGCAAGAAGGTTCGGTGAGATTACCGGCGACAACGTCGGCAAGCGGCTGGCCATCGTGCTTGACGGCAAGGTTCATTCAGCTCCCAGGATAAATGAAAGAATCGGCGGCGGGAATGCCCAGATTTCCGGCAATTTCACCCCTGCCGCCGCCAATGACTTGGCCGTTGTTCTGCGCGCGGGCTCTCTTCCGGCTCCGGTGGTTGTGCTTGAACAGCGCACGGTAGGACCTTCCCTCGGCAAGGAATCCATTGAAAGGGGCGTGCGGGCGGCCATGTTCGGCGGCGCGGCCATTATACTTTTCATGTTTGTGTATTACGGCCTTTCCGGGCTTATCGCCAACGCCATGCTGACTCTGAACATAGCCCTTATTCTCGCCGGTATGGCGGCTTTGGGAGCCACCCTGACCTTGCCCGGCATCGTCGGCATTGTGCTGACCATAGGTATGGCGATTGATGCCAACATATTGATTTTTGAACGTATACGAGAGGAGCTACGCCGAGGTCTCACACAGATGGCAGCGATTGATGCCGGGTTCTCCCGCGCCATGATGGCCATCATGGACTCCAACCTGACCACGGTGTTTGCGGCTATCGTCCTGTACCAGTTCGGGACCGGGCCGATACGGGGTTTTGCCGTGACCCTTACCATAGGCATAATAGCCTCCATGTTCACGGCCATTTTTGTCTCACGCATCATCTTTGACATCTGGATGAGCAAACCCGGCCGTAAGCTGAGCATTTAGGCAGGAGGGCGTATCATGGGACTGCAACTTATTCGTGATGATTTGAATATCGATTTTGTCGGCCGCCGCAAAATTGCCTTTATCATTTCTCTGGGGATCATTCTCATCGGCCTGGCCGCTCTCGTAATCAAGGGCGGACCCCGCTACGGCATCGATTTTTCCGGTGGGGCAACGGTGCAGGTGAAGTTTGAAAAACCCGTTTCCGATGAAGAACTCAAAACATCCCTTGCGGGGTCGAATCTTCCCGGACTGGTGGTGCAACGCTTTGACGCGGAGGGCACGACCTATCTGCTCCGCATTTCCACAGTGGAAGAGACCTCCGTCGGTATCGGGCGAGCGGTGTCCGAGGCTCTTGACTCCAGACAGGACGGCATAGGGTATGAGATACAGCGCCTGGAAATGGTCGGCCCGAAGGTCGGCGCGGATCTTCGCGGCCAAGCCCTGGAAGCCATATATTTCGCCATTCTCTTGATGACCATTTATCTGTCCGGACGCTTTGAACACCGCTGGTTTACGGCCGCTTTTATCGCCTGCGCACTCGGCGCGACCATGTTTGGCCTGGATTATGTCGGCTTCAACAAGGTATATGCGGTTTTCATCGCGATACTGCTGACTATCTTCCTGTGTTGGAAGTTTAAGCTGATCTTTGCCCTGGGCACGATTGTGTCCATATTGCATGACGTGCTGATAACAGTCGGCATCTTTGTCCTGTTGGACAGGGAATTCGATTTGATTGCCATTGCGGCATTGCTTGCCATGTTTGCTTACTCCCTGAACGATACTATCATTGTATACGACCGCATACGGGAGAATTTACGCAAAGACGTGGTTTCGCCGCTGGCGGAGATCGTCAACCGCAGCATCAACCAGACCTTGTCACGCACGGTGCTGACCTCGGGCTCCACCCTGTTCGTGGTTCTTGCCCTGATGGTCTTCGGGGGAGGCATTATTTTCGATTTTTCCCTGATCCTGTTCATCGGCATCATCTCGGGCACGCTTTCGTCCATTTTCGTGGCCAGCCAGTTTTTGCTTATATTCAGCGACAGCATCAACCGTGATGATTTCAGGCCGAAAGAAGACAAACGCGCTCGTGACGCGGACGGAAGGCTGGCGGCGCAGGTGTAAACTAAACCCTTTGAGGGGACTGAGGGGGCTCTGCCCCCTCAGACTCCCCCGGCAGGGGAATGATTCCCCTGCACCCCGCAATTTCCTGAAAACAGCAAAGCTGTTTTCAGGAAATTGCGGGGTCAAGGGGGTTCAACCCCCTTGCGGGGAGGTTTGGAGGGGCAGAGCCCCTCCAAATTTCATTCCCCGCAGGGGGCAAAGATCGTTTGCGTGCTGAGTGGGAACACCGGCGCTGCCGGGTCAAAAGCTGTAAGTTCCTTTTGGGCCGTCTGCAAAAGGGCGATAACAGCATTCCGGCCTTCGTCGCCGAGATCCCGGCTGAAGTCATTGACAAAGGTGGCGATGTGGGCGGACATCACGGCCTCGTTCATTTCCTGGGCATGGGACCGGATGAATTCCTTGCCGTCTTCAGGAGCGGCATGGGCGTATTCCAGGCTCCGCTGTATGGCTTCCTGTATGTCCAGGGCCGCGCGTTCTCCCAGATCCCGCCGCACGGCAATGACGCCAAGGGGCAGAGGAAGGCCGGTATGGCTTTCCCACCAGGCGCCCAAATCCAACACTAATGACAGCCCTTTTTCGGCATAAGTGAAGCGGCCTTCATGAATGATGAGGCCGAGGTCCGCTTTTTCCGCGAGCAGAGCGGGCATTATCTGATCAAAAACCATTTCTGTGCGCGGACCATGCAATTGGTCGTTTAAGGAGAGCAGCAGGTTGGCCGTTGTCAGGCGTCCGGGGATAGCAATCCGGGCTGTGGAAAACGCCTCTTGAGCAAGACCGGGTCGGGCTACCACAAGAGGGCCGCAGCCCCTGCCTAGGGCTGCCCCGGAGTTGAGCAGCCGGTAGCGGTCCAGCACGCGAAGAGCGGCGGCAAGAGAAAGCTTGGTGATGTCCAGCGCGCCGCGGCAGGCCAGGGTGTTCAGTTCTTCCACATCGGCCATGTGGGCGGTTACGGCAAAGGGAAGCGGCACACGGCGGTTGATGAGCGCGTCAAAAATAAAGGTATCATTGGGGCAGGGGGAGATGCCGAGGGAATAGGTGATAGTGCTCATGGCCGTCTATCAACGGTTCAGTTGTGCCGTTCTTCGCGTTTTTTCTTCCAGTATTCGAGATTGGGAGCGATTACTTCCCGATACAGCGCGCGTATGACAAAAAAGGCCAGACCACCGGCCAGAAGATTGGCAATGACCAGCCATGCTATTGCTAATTCCATCCGTACCTCCGATATATTTTGTCTTCCGGCCGTGGGAGCAGGCCGGGAACGCCGGGTCCAGGGCCGGCTAGGCCCTGGCGGGGTGGAGGGGCAGAGCCCCTCCAAAAAAATATGAGAGTATTGCTAAAAGAATGATGCAATTTCTTCCCTTTGCCCATTCACGTGGAATCTGGCGAATAGAGACATCGTGAGATCAACCATCAGCAAGGATTTTGAAACAACCAACGATT
>Ga0123353_10016639_pt1 | contig 10757 bp, 1 predicted proteins | sample TergutLab28metaG_3_FD_92763 | JGI IMG/M metagenome (GOLD analysis project Ga0123353, IMG submission 92763) | Labiotermes labralis P3 segment gut microbial communities from Petit-Saut dam, French Guiana - Lab288 P3 | ecosystem: Host-associated > Arthropoda: Insects > Digestive system > Gut ... | reverse complement strand
CTCCACATTCAGGGTGAGCGTCGACGGCGTGCAGGTCGGCACATTTACCTCGGCGTCAACAGGCGGCGCGCAGACGTGGGCGACACGGAACGGGCCCAACCTCTTCCTGACCGCCGGCGAACACATCCTCACACTCACGCCTACGGCCAATACAGCCAATATCAACTGGTTCGAGCTCGAACTCGAGGATCCGACGATCGGTTACATAACGTTCAACCGGACCGGCGTAAATGCAAACTCGGACATCCTGTTGTCCGTCAACGGCGGCGCGCCCGCGGCTCTGCCCGCCAGCCTGCAGATTACAAAAGGCGAGACATACACCCTCAAAGTGACGGCTGCCGATCCGACGGAACATGAGTTCCTCAATTGGTCGGGCTTCGTTTCATCGACCAGCAATGAGATCACAGTCACACCGGAAGAAAGCATCAGCCTTACCGCAAACTTTAAGGCGTTATTTGCAACCATCACATTTACCAGATCGGGCGTTTCCGCGAATTCCGATATCCTGTTGTCGGTAAACGGCGCAGCTGCTACGGCCTTGCCCAGCAGCATCAGGGTGCCGACAACAGCTCCGCTCACTCTTAAGGCGACGCCTGCCGATCCATACGAATATGTGTTCCTCAACTGGTCGGGAGGTATCTCGTCAGCGAACAATGAGATCACATTTACCCCCGAAAGTCCCATTACCCTCGCCGCCAACTTCCGTAAACAAGGTGTGATCGCCATAACGGTGAACGAGGAAAGCATATCGGCTACCGTTAAGGGGGACTACTTCAACTTTACGGAAGATGCTATGCCCGTGAGGCTGATACTGGCTCTGTACAACGAAGGCGGCAGGTTATTGGCGCTTACATCCTCAGAAGATGTGCTTGTACCGTCCCGTGAGGCACGAGCGATATCGATCGAGCCGTGCGATTACGACGACGACGTCGCATTTATGGTGAAAGCTTTCCTTTGGGATGCTGTGACGTTTATACCGTTGCTTCCGAATGCTGCCAGACTGACGGAGGATAAGGACGACATTGTTCCGCCCGACGCATTTGCTATCGAGCTGGATACAAGGAATAACGTGATACCCGCGCCTCAGACATTTACGCGTTCCCAAACCGGAACCGCGCAGGGGACAGGCAGCGACGGCATTGCCGACCTCCTAAACACCACGTCCGGGCTCACAAGATTGGTTGGATTTACGAACGGGCGCTATGTTGAATACAAGGTGTTCGCCAGGGAAGCAGGTTCGTATGATTTGCTGGTGAACTATACCCTGAACATCAATGGCGCCCAGAACAACGCGCTCGCCGTTACTGTGGACGGCGTAGCCCAGCCGTCGGTAAGCCTGCAGCAAAAAACCGCCAGCGACACCAGGGCAAACGACGCCCCTGTAGTAGCTATCCAGCTTGAAAAAGGCGTTAACATTATCAGGCTTACAGTTACAAACACAACTTTCGCATCTACCAGCGCAACCAACCGCTTCGGTTTGAACTTCATCTGTCTGTGGAAGAGCGGCTTTACCAAAGTCAATGAAATCAGTTCGAGCAGCCCCACGAAGATAATGATGGGTGATTTCTCCGTCTTTACCCGAGGCAATACCGCCGCGTTTGAGCTGGCGCCCGGAACAAGGGATCTGATCCTCAGCAACTTCAGTTCGGCGGGTACAGCGGCCCCAATGAATGTAGCCCCGTTCAACGTGCCTACAAATATGGCGTTTTCGATCGACGTTGAGAAAGCGGGTACCTACGATGTCGTATTCCATTACGCAAACGGTGGAACCGCCTCGACCAACGCTATCGGCCTCTTCGTCGACGGGACCAGGATCGCGACAGATCCGACGCAGATAAACTTCCCGACTAACGGAACGACGTCCGACCCGTACCGCTACTACAACTGGGGCGACACCCCGGTGTATAAAGTTGATTTACCGGTCGGTCAGCATACGCTGGCGATGGAGGTGATCATCACCAATACATCGGTCGGCAACCAATACTGGTTCACGGTCACACCGGCTGCCGTCATCGAGCCGAGCATCACCGGAGTATCGGCAAGTCCGGCCCTGATATCCAGCGCCGGCGGCAACAGCGTCATAACCGTAACGGGCGTAAGCCTTCGCCCCGGTATAACGGTCAGGGCGTTTGATGGTGATGCAGGGACTTCAATAACCGGCGATACCGCCGCAAACGGCGCCGTGACCCTGAGTTTCCCGGCAAACACATCGGATACCACCGATAAGGTGTATACGATCAAGGCTTCGCTGGACGGCGGGGTAACCTGGGCCGCAGCAACGGCGAGCGTTACGGTAAGGAACACGTCGGCGGCGGCATATATACCGGGGCCAACCGATCCGGTGCATATAGTCGCCCCTGATTTGCGAAACAGGGCTTTCGCTTATGAAACATTCGATCGATCGGCCGCGATCACAAGAGCCACCTACTCGACGTCGGAGCAGGATTACCTGACAGGCATCTCAACCGGCAGATACGTTTCATATTGGCTGGATGTGGAAGAAGCGGGCGATTACTACCTTAACCTGAACTTTGCCACCGTAACTACCGCCCAGAACGACGCCCTAAGCGTTTTCGTAAATGACGATCTGACGCCTGCTGTTATAAACCTGACTGTACCGGTCGGCGGCGGAAATGTCCCGGCAAACACGGAGAACGCCACGATCAGGCTGAACAAAGGCATAAACAAGCTCACCCTTACATCGAAAACAAGCCTTGCGACCTGGTGGCTCAACTACTTGTTGATAAGCTCCGCGACGTATGAGTTCGGCGTGTACGACCTTGTTTCCGACCCGGTCAAGATATTCTGGTCTGATTACTACTCGTTTGACGCGGGAGGCCAGCGTTCCGTTTTCGAACCGATCCCGCCTTCGACGGGCATTATAGACGGATTATGCATGTCAAGCTTCTATAGTCCCGGCAAGGTAACGTGGAAGCTCAACACCGCGCTGGCAGGTACCTACAGAATCGTGTTCAACTACTCGAACGGTTCGGCAGTCAATACGACGGAGGTGTACCGGCTCTATTCCGATGTGGCTTGCACGCAGAGGCTAACCACGAATCCGGCGTCGTTAACGACGACCAATACGTTCCCGCAGACTGCGACCGCAGCACCGAACAGGTGGTACACATTCCGCGACAGTAACGCAGTCACCTTAACGCTTCCGGCGGGTACGGTCTATCTCACGATACAGTCGCTGGTAGCAGCATCCAACCCCAACCACTACTACTTCACGATCGAGCACATGTCATAATCAACAGTATCAACGCTTAAGCGAACAGGGCTGCCGATCCCCGCTTTTTTGGCGGTTATCGGCAGCCCTGTTCATCTTTCTTATTGCGCAGTTATTCTTCCGCGCTTTTCCAACTTGCCGCTGTGTTAATTCACGTATGTCAATGAGAAGTCGTCAACCTGCACCCAAGCGTTGGTGGGTATGCTGCTGGGGACCCGGATACCGATTTCAAACTGAGCCGTGCCTGGCGGTACAGTGATGAGTAGTTGACGGTTGGTAAACGTGCTGGTGTTGGGAATCGCGTATTCCGTCGTAACTCCGTTTATGGTGGCGTACATGTAGAAAAAAGTCGTTCCCGTGCTGCCCGAACGGGCATAGCCCTCAAGGCGATACTGCCCGGGCGGGATCGACCCCAAACCGATTGTCGCAGGGGTAATAGTCAGGGTTGCCCTGGAACCCGCCGAGGGGAGACTGGATTCGTACCAGTATCCGATGGCGCCCCTTTCCCCCGTAACGCCGGTAGGATTGGCCCGGGATTCGGTCGTACTGGTCCTTCTGCCCCATCCGGTACCCAGCACCCAGTCGCCGTTGGTTCCGGAAAAGTGGGAGTTGGCGCCGTTGCCCCTCAAGAGCAGGTTGCCGGCCGGAGCCTCGATGACTGTAACGGTGGCAGTCGGCCGGAGAGCAGTCCCCGCGACTGTGCCGGAAACAGTAAACGACCCGGCGTTTTCGTACAACGAAGCGTCAATAGCGTCCCATACAACCGGCATGCTGCTCTGGGAGTTGTCGCTGTATATCGCAGTAACCGTCGCGGGCAGCGTCGGCGCGGCGCCGATCGTCGTCGAAACGGCGACGTTCGCAAACCCCTTGATGACTACCGCTTGAGCTTCAAGCGAGGCGACCAGCGGGATGTAGATCGAATCCCATGCAAATGCTTTGATCGTGTAGCCTTCGTATTCGCTGGGTATCGCCAAACTCCCTGAGCCTGACCCTCCTCCCTGTGCAAGGGATACGTTCTCGATTTTTATTTCGACCAGCTTGCCGCCGACGTCGTATACCGCGATAATGATATTAGCCGGTAACGGCGAAAGGGTCCGGTTTACCAAAGTCGCCTTCGCGACGCCCTGCGCAACATCCAGGGAGAAATCGATGACCTCGGTAATCGTTACAACGGCCACCGGGCGCAAGGCAGTACCTGCAACCGTGCCATATACGCTAAACGTCCCTGCCACAAGTTCGAAAGCATCCCACACGACCGGTACGCTCCTGGTAGAGGCATCCCCGTAAATCGCCGTGACTGTCGCGGGCAACTCCGGCGCAACGCCGACGGCTGAAACGCTGACTTCACCAAAGGATGCGATCCCCATTATCGTCACAATGGCTTTCGGGCGCAGATCAGTACCATCGACTGTCCCAAAGACCTCGATCGTGCCGACTGTGCCGGTTTCAAAGGCGTCCCAAACAACGGGAACGATCCTTGTCGTGCCGTCGTCGAGATTTCCGGTTACCGTCCCTGGAAGCGTTGCGGAGGCGCCCTGCTGGATCGAGACGACCACATCTTCAAACCCTACAAATGTGGCGACGGTTGGTTCGGGAGACAAGGGGGCGCGGCCGCCGCCGCCGTAGACAAGGCTCCACACATCCATCGAAGGCAGCGGGGTCCTGACGCCGCCGTTGGCGGTAGTGGCCGTAAATGTGTTTTTGTTATTTTGCGCGCTGCCGATGTTTCCGTCGCTGTTGGCGCTGGTGTTATTTGCGTCGTAGTGCGACGAGTAGCGGGACGCCCAACCGGTACCGTAATACCTGCGGGAGTTGGCGTCGATCGGCGTCGCCCAAGCGGGCTCCCAGTAGAACACGCCAATGCCCTTGCCGCCATTGACCCGTGACACCTGAGCGATAACGTCATAAAGCTCTTTAGTCTGGCCTTGCGGGTTGGGGTTATAGTCCGGGAAGAGGGTCGCCTGGTTTGTAAAGGTCGTACCCTGCATCCTGTTGTCAGTTTCGCCGCAGCCTACCTCCAAACGGGGATGCGCGCCGACGAGAGTGTTCATCAGATTGAGCAGATTGGCAAGGGTACCGTGGCTGGTGTATTCAGGATACCAGGACAGCAACACCACATCAAGGTCTGCGCCAAGGTTCTGGATGCCGTTGACCCAGGTGGGTATGCTCGAGGCGTTACTGCTCGGGTTTGCGAAATGGACGGACTTCTTGATATTCACCCCGTACTTTTCGTTTATGTCGTCGATCGCTTTGCAGCCGGCATTGACCAAGCGATAGTAGTTTGTTCCCGATTCGCCGGACATCTGGCCCTGCGTCTCGTTTCCGACTTGCACCATGCCCACGTCGACGCCGACCGAAACCAGTTTTTCCAGGCTCTCGAAGGTGAAGTCATACAGCGCCTGAACTTTCTGGTCGATGTTCATGCCTATCCAGGACTTGGGGGCGTACTGCCGCCCCGGGTCGGCCCAACAGTCGGAGTAGTGGAAGTCGACCAGCAGCTTCATGCCATACATCGTGGAGCGTAGGCCCATTTCTACAGCGCGGTCGATATTGTTGTTGCCGCCGCCGTAGCTGCCGGGGCCGTGACCATCGCCGTAGAGCGGGTGGAACCTTTGATAAAGGTCGTCCGGGCCAAGCCTTGCGGTGCCCGACGGGGTCCGTATCGTCTCGCCGCGGTAATATGGGTCGTTCCAGACACGGGCGCGCACATAGTTCACGCCGTGATCCGCGTAGATCTTATAGATATCCTCAACATCGCCGCTTTTATTGCGGAAAATGAAGTTGTTGGTGGAGTGGGGAGATGCGGTGGACGCCCTCAAAGCGGGTTCGGACGAAAGGTCAATACCCATCATGAAGTCCTGCCGCACGTTCATTACCGGGTTTAACGCGTACTGGTTGTTTTCGACACGTATCAGGCGTTCGGTGATGTGCGCCCTGGCGGTGGTGGTCGTTGTCGTCAGGGTGTATTTGCCTCTCTCCGTACCACCCAGCGTGATGCCCGTTATGGTGACGAGCTTGCCGGGGCAAGACGCCAACACTTCCGAGGAACCCACGCAACAGACGTCTGCGTCGGCGAACTCAGCCGTGGCCCATGCCGACAGCTTGGCAGGTCTGCCGGTGTCGTCCGGGCGGTTCTCCAATATCCAAGTGCTGCCGGTGGTAGTACCCTGATAAGTATCCTTCATGAACCCCGCAGGTTTGATTTTTCCGAGATCCCCTTCGGCAAAGCCAGACGCTGTGCTGAGGTCGAACTCCACGAGCGCCCTTTTCATGCCGTCGGCTGTCTTGTTGAGCACGATGATGTCGTCGGGAGCGATGGCGACAGGCAAAGTCGCATTGGGATCATAATCGGCTACAGTAATATACGCCGTCACTTCGCGCATGGTTCCGGCGATGGGGTAAGTGATTTGACGCACGCCGTTCCAATATGGGCCGCTGATCGCGGTGGTCACGCCGTCCGCTTCCACGTTCTTTACCGTGAATGTACCCTCGGAGGCATACTGGGATGCGTTGATAGCCGGCCAGTTCACGGCGACGTCCGTAATAGCGCCGGTCTTCGCGTCTACGCTTTTTACCGTCGCGGGAAGGGCCGGAGCAACGCCGGGCGCCGTGGTGATGTAGACGGCGGCCTCAAGGGCGTTTACCGCGCGGCCTTGCGTAAAGGCCAGGAATGAAGCTGAAGGTTGCGCGCCGGCAGAGTTCGGGTTGTTCGCGATCGCACCGGATGCGTTTTCCCAGTAACCCCTGCTATTCGGGGACCATTGCCATACGCCCTGGCCTGCGTTGTTGGGCACGTCATTGAGGTATGTCATGTGATTGATGACGTCTTGTCCTTGCCACAGCCTGTTTTGGGTAAATGAGGAAGGCATAACTGTGGCGTTTGGATTCCAGCCTGTAGGCCATGGATTACCGTTCGGGACCAAGTTCGGGTTTTTGAACCAGTCCGGTATGATCGTGCCGGCGTTGTTCATGGGGCAAGCCACCACGTTCGGATCCTGCGTCCAGCCTGCATTGCTGGAAGTGGGGTTGCCGTTGGTGACGTTGAGGTTGTTTCTGTGCCAGACTTCCGAAATGTTGATTTTAATGCCGGGGAACATATTGGTCAGCTGAACCATTTTCTCCTGCACATAGTCGTAAGGACCATGCCAGTCCGGATACTGTGAAAGGCCGATACGATCAGACATGCCATAGCCCAGGTCATCCAGGTATTCCCCAAGCCGTTTCATCAGGCTCATGTTTTTGAAAGTGACAAATTCGGGGTCTATTACCTGCTTCGGGGAACCCTCAAACAGATTGAATGCAAAGTGCAGCTCGGTCTCCATACTAAGCCCGTACTCGTCGTTCAACTCGGCGACAGCGCGCTGCCCGGCGTTGATCAGCTTAGCCAGGTGCTCTACGGAGTCCTCCCATTCTTCATATAACTCCTCGTATAGCGCATTGTTGCCGGCTGCCTTCGCTGCTTGGGCCTCCTCGAATGCGATCCATTTGATGCCGCCTCCCCTGGGCGCCGGGCCTCTCGGGTCAAGCGTGACCGCCGGATCGCGGGGGCCTTGCCCTCTGCCAACGATATAGCGGTAGAAGGTGTCCGTGCTTCTTTGTACAAATGGCTGTACTATTTCAAACTCCGAACCCCACATCATGCCGTTTGTTATCTCGTTGCCCAACGCGATGATTCCGGGCGCCGTGCCTTGTTTGATCAGGTCTTCGATCAGCTTCTTGGTCTCTCTGTAAACCGCCGTCGTAAGTCCGTAATCTACGGTTACCCAGAAAGCGTTATTGTTTTTGTCCGGATCCCAGGTGTATTCCCAGCTGGAACCGACCGCGCGGGCAGGGGTAACGTCAAAGCGCGGGATCCGAATGGGTCCGCTTGGATCGTCAAAGGGGAGTTCCGCCCACTCGTAAGGTTTAGGCTGGCGCTGAGGGTCCGCCCAGTTGTCGGAGTAATGGAAGTCGATGCCAAGGCGCTGCCCCGCGCCGACTATATACCTGGCCATACGATTTGTCTCCGCCGGACCGCGTGTCGTTCCGGCAGCGGGAATTGCGGCTGTTCTTGGCATCCGGTTAGTCTCGTTAGACGTGCCGGTGCTCTCGGACCTGTTGTTGTGCCAAATTCGCAGACGTATGGTATCCCAGCCCATGTCTTTGGTAAGGCCCCAGAAGTTTTGCCCGGTGTTCATGCTGCCGGAACCGGTCTGGACGGAGGTATCAAAGGTGCCGCCCCTGATTTGGCGGTAGCCGCCTTGTCCATCAGGGATGATCGAAGGGGACGCCGGATTGTTATTTGAGTTAAACCATATTCCGTTAGTTGCGGAAGTGAAACCCGAGACGTCGGCGCCGCCCTCGAGGTCGTCGCGCCAGTAGTTGAACACGCTGATATTTTTGATGCCGATGTTGGAGGTGCTGGTGAAACTATACCTTAAGTAACGCAGCCCCGCAAACTTGAATACGTCGGAGAAACCTTCAGCCGTTATGGTGTTGGCGCTCCTGTCCGAGAGCATCGTCCATTCGTTTCCGTCGGCGGAGCCTTCAAGTTTGTACCGGTAAACAGTGGTCGGACTCGTAAATACCACCCTTGCCTGCCGGACAGCGTCGTATACACCGCCCAGGTCTACCCTATACCACTGCGCCCCGCCCCCGGCAGCCAACCATGCGGTACCCGGCTTGCCGTCCAGGGCGTTATCCGCGTCCGCCGCATTGCTGCTTGCCGTGCCGGTCACCCAGAACTTTGTTGCGATATTACTCTCCGCCGGCTTGTAGTAATACGTGCCGCCAATCGCGGATGTAGGCATGGCGGGCATCAAAGACATCAGAGTAACCATGGCGAGGGACACGGCGATAAGTTTAATTTTTACATTTTTCTTTTTCTCCATTTTCTCGTTTTCCTCCTTTATTAGCCTTTGCATACATATACAAAGCAAAAGCAAGAGTCAAATGCCCTTCCCCCCACTTGCAAAGCCGGGCTTTCCACAGCCAAACAACATGAGGACATCCGATTCTTTGAATATTATCTTATCATTTTCCTCATAATTGTCAAGAGTGAAGCTAATTATGATATCACCACGGCTCCGCCTACGGGGAAATTGGCGAACATCCACCTTGATGTGTTTTCCGGCAGCCTCACGCAGCCTGAAGACGCCTTTTTCCCTAAGTTTTCGACGAAACCCGTATATGTTCCATCCTCGTTGCGCGGAACCCTGTGGAAAAGGTAATCCTTATAAATCCGCAATGCATCATAACAGGTCAGCTCATCACGGGTACCCGCTGTGAAGAAATCCGCCGAGTAATCGATTTTGTAGGTTCCGACAGGCGTCTCAGAAGCCCCCGCCTTACCCGACGAACAACTGGTAAACCACATTAAAACCCCCGACTGATAAACCGACACCGTTTGATTGGATTTTTTCACAGCAGCGATCCACGTCCCCGTCACATTCGGCTTGGCTGTGGGAGAAATCAGCTCCATATAGCTTTTTGACATATACGCCGTGCCGCCGTTGTACTCGATCTGATAAAAACCGTCGGCCTCCCCCATATGAGGGAACACATCCCCGACAGACGATAAACCGAGTATCGCATATGCCGTTCCCGGACCCACGCGAACGTTTACAGCTCCTGCATTATTACGTACATACGCAGAATGCTTCGAAAAGTCCGGCGCCTGGAGGAGCGGCTCGATGATGTCGGCATACCGGTTGTGGACATAAGCATGCGTCCCGTTGTATACGATTTTGAAAAATACGTTGATAACCCCGCCCGCTGTGTGCTTGTGGGTCTTGAGTTCAGCCAACTCCACGACGCTCCCGGAAGCGAGCGTACCGACCTTCGCCGCGTTTGGATCGGGTTGAGCTCTGACATTCAGCGTAGTAGTGCGGACTTTGAGGAATTTTCCGATACCCTTAGCGCTGGCTGCCAGAGGCTGCGTATAGCTTGAATGGATGTAGGCCACGCTTGCGTTAAAGCATATTTTGTAAAATGAATTTTCAAGGGTTTTTGACAGCATAAGAAAGGTGTTGCCCACATATACCTTTCCAAGAGACGAAGAACCTGTGTTGGAACCCGAGCGAACCACTACGTTATTTGAAGTAACGAGCAATGTCTGTGCCGGGGAGATGTCATACAGCCGCAGCATGGTGATAACGCTCTGTTCCCTCGTGTATGGATCCTTAGGCGAGAATCTGTTTTGACCCGTGCCGATCATGATCCCCGACTGCTGCATCTGCCCGACAGACTCAAGCGCCCAACTTGAGATATCGGCGCTATCGGCAAAGCTGGTCCTGACTTTCGGAAGCGGTCTGCCCATGGCGCCGGCGAGGCGCGCCATCATGGTAGCCGCCTGTTCCCGGGTCAGCTTCTGATAGGGGTCAAAGCGGTTGCCGCCAACGCCCAAGACCACGCCCAACGACGCCATTTTCGCGACATTGACGTCCTGTGTGTCGGTAAATGTTACCCGTCCGGTGATTAGCTTACCGGTGATTTTTTCATACAGCGCTGTAGCAAGGGCGCAGAATTCGGCTCGTGTGGTGTCCTG
>Ga0123353_10016638_pt1 | contig 10757 bp, 7 predicted proteins | sample TergutLab28metaG_3_FD_92763 | JGI IMG/M metagenome (GOLD analysis project Ga0123353, IMG submission 92763) | Labiotermes labralis P3 segment gut microbial communities from Petit-Saut dam, French Guiana - Lab288 P3 | ecosystem: Host-associated > Arthropoda: Insects > Digestive system > Gut ... | reverse complement strand
CCTGTTTCAAATTCTTTCCAAAAAATGCACCGGATCGTCAGGGATGTCAGTAAAAAGGTCGGTAAAGAAGTCGAATTGAACCTGATCGGCGAAGAGACCGAAGTCGACAAGAATATTATCGACACGCTGTCCGACCCCCTTATGCACCTCATCCGCAACGCGGTAGACCACGGCATCGAGCCGCCTGACGTCCGTGTCAGAAACGGGAAACCTGCGGCAGGCAGAATTACGCTTGAAGCCCGCAACGCGGGCGGCGACGTGATAATCCTGATATCCGACGACGGGCAGGGCCTTGACCGCTCCGCGCTGATCAAAAAAGCGTCGGAGAAGGGGCTTCTTAACAAACCCGAGCACGAAATCACCGATAAGGAAGCCTACGGCCTGATTTTCGCTCCCGGCTTTTCCACAAACACGGAAGTCACGGAATTCTCCGGCCGGGGCGTTGGAATGGACGTAGTGAAGCGTAATATCGACAAGGTCGGAGGCAGCATATCCCTCGAGAGTACGCCGGGGGAAGGTATGACGGTACAGATACGCATCCCGTTGACGCTGGCTATCATCGACGGTATGAAACTTCGCGTCGGCAAGCTGGTGTTCATCGTTCCGATGCTTTCGATACAGGAGTCGTTCAAGCCCAATGATGGCGACGTTTTCCTCGATCCCGACGGCAGCGAGATGATCATGATACGCGGCGAATGTTACCCGGTGCTTAGGCTTTACCGGATTTTCGACATCGAGCCTGATTTTGAGAACCTCGACGACGGGATCCTGATTATGATAACCACTGATACCACGACGTTTTGCCTGTTCGTGGACGAGCTGATCGGCGAGCAGCAGGCTGTCATAAAACCGTTGCCCGAATACATACAGAAGCACAACATCGGCATGCACGGCATTGGCGGCTGCGCTGTCCTCGGCGACGGCTCGATCAGCCTGATAATAGACATCAACAGCCTCGTCACGCATTAACAAGACAGGGTGACAGGTCATCCGCCCTCAAAGCGGACGACCTGTCGCCCTGTATCTGCGTCCTGCCCTGTCACACCAGATCATAATTGATCATTATATAGCTCCAGGCTTTCGCTGATGAGTCTTGGGGCGTCGATTCCGTATGGGCATTTTTCTACGCACTGCCGGCAGTTTGTGCATTCTCCGGCGTGTTTCATCGATTCGCGGCAATAGTCGTTGAGGTAGAACTTTATCGAAGAGCGCTTCATGAGCAATTGCATCCTGGCGGCGATCGGGATTCCGATTCCCGACGGGCAGGGCAAGCAATACCCACAGCCACGGCAAAACTCCCCGCTGAGTTCCTCTCTATCCGTCCCGATGACGCGTTTTGCCCTTTCATCGAGGCTGGGCGGGTCGGCTTGGAAAGCGATGAACTCGTCGAGTTCACTCTCCTTCTGAATCCCCCAAATGGGAACAACATTGTCAAATTGCATCATAAAAGCATAGGCGGCGGCCGTGTCAGTGATAAGCCCGCCGGCCAGGCCTTTCATGGCTATAAATCCGATGTCCTTTTTCAGGCAAAACTCGACAAGCCCGGTTTCTTCTTTTGTCGCAAGGTAGGAAAAAGGGTATTGGATCGACTCATACAAGCCGGATTCCGCCGCCTCCTCCGCAACTTCGAGCCGATGGTTCGTAATACCGATATGCCTCACCTTTCCCTGTTCCTTCGCCGCAACCATGGCGTCGTACAATCCGGAATCGTCGCGTGGCTTCGGGCACAGCGGGGGATTGTGGAATTGATAGATATCGATATAATCAGTCTGTAGCGCCTCCAGCGAGGATTCCAGCTCGCCTCGAAAAGCATTTGCGTCCTTAGCCTGCGTTTTTGTAGCGATTACGATTTTCTCGCGAACGCCGGACAGCGCTGCGCCGATTTTTTTTTCGCTATCAAAGTAACCTCTTGCGGAATCGAAAAAAGTGACGCCGCATTGATAGGCTTTCTTCAGCAGATATACCCCGTCGTCCAAACTGACCCGTTGGATCGGGAGAGCGCCGAATCCGTTTTTGTTTACTGTTATCCCGGTTTTACCTAATGTCACATAATCCATATGGCTCACTTCCTTACATTTGTCCTTTCTACAGTATATCATGTTTCTTGATTATAAACGGCTTTTAAAAAAGTCGTCAATTTCACTTTGATAACAATCAATATCGCGAGTTTCAATAATAGCATTTACCAACTTGTTTATATGTATAAGCTCATTATCGTCAGGTATATAGACAGGTATTTTTTTTAAGTAGTTTGCGGAATTATTTGCAGTCGGATTGATTGTATGAATGAACTTATTTGCTGTTGACGAGTTTAAGTAAGCTAATAAATATAGCAAATATTTGTTATCAAGTGGAAAAACACCAACGATGCTTTGATCGAAAACCATTTCGTGTAAAAATGTCGCCTTGATTTTTGAACTTTTCACCATTGGTAACGCTATTCCCAAACGGAAATAATACTGTGAATTTTGAAATCGCGCTTTTTTATCATTGGTATAATGAAACAATGCTGATGGCGTCCATTCGATTAACCATTCTACTGCTGTACGAAAATACCCTGTTGATGAACTGCCTTTTATAATAGGAATATACTTTTTTGGCTTGGACACTGGATTATTTGTTTTATGTGTATAATCAATACATGATTTGTCGGCGCGGGTATACTCTGCTAACGATTTTTTATCTGATTGTGTTATTGCCATAAAACGTTTATTGTCTCCACAATAAATACCTGTTACACATTTCGCAAAATTAGCTAGTGTAACGTGGCTTTTTGAAATTTTACGGCATGTTTCATCCTCACTTAACAGGAAAGCATAATCTTGGTTTTGGTATACCTCTAATTGGCTTAAATGATTTATTTTCAGATATTCCGGCTTTGTTCTTTTTGACAATGCGAACAAATCATCATCTGACTTTAGCCCTTTTATGACAGTAAAACTATTTTCAATCATTTCACTTATTGAGTTTGTTTTTTGAACTGTAATGATACACAGATTACTGTAACCGAAAGATACACCAGGAAAGAATTTGCTCGGAAAAATTGCAATTTCCTTAATTATTGTTTGCTCTAATAGATATTTTCGTAGTTGCTTATGGTTATGAAGGAACAAAAATGTGTCGGGGATAATAAAAGAAAGAACCCCATTATTCTTTAATAAAGAAACACACCTAAGCAGAAATAACGAATATGTTTCTCTAACATAAAATCCATTATACTTTTGTTTCAATTCAGCCCGGCGGTTATACTCCTGCCAACCTCCATATGGCGGATTCCCAATAATCTTATCATAGTATCCGTAATTGCTAACTTCATCAAAAAATGAATCAGTCAATGTATCTGTTCTCCGTACTGACACATTTTGATTAAGATGGTACTTTGATTTCATCGCATTGACTGCGGTTATGTCTAAATCACATGTATCAATCCTTAGCTTAGGATAAAAATCCAAGAGAGCGTCGATGAAAACGCCATCGCCACCGCATGGTTCCAAGATATGATCACTTTGTGAAGGGTGAATCATTGACACCATATAAGAAGTGATATTGCTATTCTTTGTGTAGTACGCACAATAAATATCATTCATAAATGCACCTCGAAATCTACCATGTTAAGTATTTTGATAAATCGTTATTATAAAGATATTTTTTAAACTCAGGTGAAATATCGTTAAGCCAATCCATGTTTTCGATCATCCATTTTTTTATATCAAAACCTGTGAACTCATGGATTTTCTCGTATGCCTCTTCTGCGTAATATACATCCCACAAACCAGATTTCCTTAATATTTGTAAATAGTGATTATTTTCTTCTTCTTTTTGTCGTAAGAACATCAGTATGTTATGAATCTCCGGTAATGATTTATAAATGCTCGCAACAAGAAGTAGCCTATTCGTGTTTCCTTTTTCATTGCTACTAAATCCGCTCTTGTAATCTACATCAAAAAACTCTTCTTCTTGCTCAAAATGTAAATCAAGCGTTAGATTGATGTTTCCACCGCTATCTATCAATGCCCAAATTGATTGATAGTATTGAAAAAGTCTGTTCTTATCTGTATCGTCAATACTCAAGTTGGATACTAAATCGTTAATTTCTTTCTTTAATGTATTTTTTACATCCTCAATGTTCGGCGGGATGTAGAGGCACAGAGCTTTTAGTGGATATTCAAAAGGAAGTTTACACATAGGTTCCCAAAGCTCACCAATCCGCCGAGAGAAAGCCATATACTCATATGGCCATACGGAATTTCGATATTCTAACATGACCACATAAGATACATAAGTAGCAAGTAGTACATACTCCAGTTGAACTTCAATTGGATCTCCATTAAGTAAAACCTGTTCAATATATCTTTCCTTTATCATCTCTGCCCGATTATTTAAAGCTGTCGCTTTTTCTTTGAATGATTTCGAGGTGCCGGATATCTCCTCAAGATAGTCTGCCATTTGTTCTCTGAACTCAGCAAGTAGTTGCTTCTTATTCACGATTATTCCTCGCTTTTGCTAGATTTTTCACTTAAATCTAAGACCCTTGAAAATTATTCACAACAGAAAAATTATGCAATCCTAATAGTTCTAACTTACTCAGTTTTATATACATCGTTAGCATTCTCAGCAACTCTAAGCAGGGTCGTTTCTTTTCCAAAAGGATACTCAGTTATCTTTAACTGATCAGACTCTTCAATTACATCAACGATATCTCCGACATTACAATGCAATGCCTTGCAAATACGTAATAGTGTGTCCATTGAAACTGACTCGTTCTTGCTCAATCTAGCAATTATGTTTGTGCTCAATCCTGCAACCTTACGGAGTTGGGTTTTATTCATGTTGAGGTCGATCATTAGTTTCCAGAGCTTGTTGTAACTAATAGACATTCTACTCTCCTACATAATTATTAGTATAAAACTTATTAGACACAGAATATCATATCCCTGAGGTATTGTCAATATAATATCACGATATAGTGATAATTGATTATGAAGAAATGATAATTCTTACATTGTCCAATAAAACGGATTGTCTAACGTGAAGCACCTACAGATACATAAAGTATGTCATTATAAGGTGCCAGTTTTTTCTTAAGCTATAAAATGACATAGTTATGTTAATTTGCTTGCATTAACCACACTTCCGCTGTATACTTTCCTTCAGATGAAATCCCGGAAGGTGTTCATAGAGTAATGCTGGTATTCAAGAAGCTGCAATTGCGCGATATAGAGAAAGTCAGGCCATACTTCCAATACTCTGTCAACAGGATATGCGATAATACCGTCGGCGGGGCATTTATGTGGAGGGATTATTTTTCGGTTGAGTACGCCGAGTATAATGAAACCATTGTGTTCAAAGCGCAGGTCAAGTATCATAACAACATTACCGCGTTTTCCATGCCGCTCGGAAAAGACGTACGCGGGAGCATCGACAAAATCACCCAATACTGCAGCGCCGGGAATCTCCCGGTCGCGTTTTGCACGGTGACCGGCGAGGACATAAAAATTTTAAGCACGGTATTCACGGATTACCGGTTATCCAAGGAATCAGACTGGAGCGACTACATATACAGGGCTGAAGACCTGATCACATTGTCAGGCAGGAAATTCAGCGGTCAAAGAAACCATATCAATTATTTCTTAAGGACATATACCGATTGCTGTTTTGAAGAGATCACAGGCGCAAACCTGCATGAAGTGAAAGATTTCTACACCCGCTACAGCACGAATATCAGCCATGGCTCCGAGATTTTTACCGAGGAGCATTTGAAGACTTCCGAAGTCCTTGACAACTACGAAAAATATAACCTGGCAGGCGGATTACTGAAAGCAGGCGGTTCTGTTATCGCGTTCTCGATAGGCGAGGTCATCAACAATGTCTTGTTTGTACACATAGAAAAGGCTGACACGCTGCAAAGGGGCGCCTGTCAGGTAATGATGAATGAGTTCGCGAGGCATTTTGCGTCTGACGGCGTAGATTTCATAAACCGGGAAGAGGACGTCGGCGACGAAGGGCTCCGCGCGTCGAAGTATTCTTATCACCCTTGTGATATCATTGAAAAGTACCTGTTCCTGGTTTTATGATTAATGATTCTAATTTCGGAGGGGCTTGATCCAATGGATAATGACCGCGAGATAATCATTATTGTCGACGACGATTCGACTAATCTGTCCGTCGGGAAGAGTACCCTTTCCGAGAAATACGACGTCTTTACTGCGTCTTCCGGCGAGAGGCTGTTTATGCTCCTTGATAAAATAATCCCCGATCTGATACTTCTCGACATCAGAATGCCCGAGATGGACGGATATGAAGTCATCAAGAGGCTGAAACGGTCGAAAAAGACCATGGAAATACCCGTGATTTTCCTGACGTCCAGGATCGATCCGGCAAGTGAGATCAAAGGGTTGAACCTCGGCGCGGTCGACTATATCACAAAGCCGTTCTCCCGTGAGTTGCTGCACAAGCGGATCGACCTGCATATTCTTTTTCAGAGGCAGAAGAGGGAACTCATGCGGCACAACCTGAGGCTGGAGTGCGAAGTCAGCAAGAAGACAAGGACAGTCCTTGAACTTCAGAACACGATCCTCAGGACAGTAGCGGAGCTTGTTGAGTGCAGGGACAATGTGACCGGCGGGCACATTGAAAGGACGCAGCACTATCTACGGCTTCTTATAGACTTCATGATGGAGCACGAGTTATATTACGATGAAATATCCTCATGGGACGTCGGGCTGCTGGTTATGTCGTCGCAGCTTCATGACGTAGGCAAAATCGCGATCAAAGACAGTATCCTGCTAAAACCCGGGAAGCTTACGGACGAAGAGTTTACAGAAATGAAAAAGCACACCACTTACGGCGTGGATATAATAAAGAAGATAGAGGGCAGCACATCCGAAAGCGCATTCCTGAATTACGCAAAAATACTGGCTGGCAGCCATCATGAGAGATGGGACGGAAACGGCTATCCGGAAGGGTTGAAGGGCTTCGATATCCCCTTGCTGGGAAGGCTGATGGCAATAATCGACGTTTATGACGCGCTAACCAACGACCGCCCCTATAAAAGAGCATATTCCCACGAGCAAGCTGTGTATATCATCAGGGAAGACCTCGGGACACAGTTCGATCCGGTCTTATGTAATCTTTTCCTTACCCACGAAGACTCTTTCAACAACATGGAAATGGAAGAGCGCTCCGGAAGCGGAGTCCAAAACGAGCTTAACTCCACTGTGTCAGTCATCACAAACGCCGTCGGCGCGCGCAGCGGCAAAGAAAAGGGTTATGTGGAGAGGATGAGGAACTATCTTGAGCTGATCGTCAACGGCATGCAGCGCCATGCCCATTTCAAAGAAGCTGTCTCCGACTGGGATATGGAGTTGTTCCTGCTGTCCGCGCAAATGCATGACGTGGGGAATATATCGGTCGCCGACCATATCCTTAATAAGCCTGAAGAGCTCTCCGACGAGGAGTTCGATGACATTATCAATCACGTAGAATTCGGTACCCGGATCATTCAGCAGGTCAAGGAGAACATCTCGGACGGAAGCCTGCTGCACCATGCGGAGATGCTGGTCAGCAGCCATCATGAGAAATGGGACGGGACCGGTTACCCGCGCGGATTGAAAGGGAAGAGGATCCCGTTGCAGGGAAGGATCATGGCGATAGTCGACGTTTACGACGCGCTGACGACAGTCCGCCCGCAAAGAGGCCATAAAACCCATGCCGAGGCTGTCGATCTTATACAGAAAGGCGCCGGGACGCATTTTGACCCGGAGCTTGTCGAGGTTTTCCTTGACTGTGAAAAGGATTTTGAGAAGGTGGCTGCATCATGTCCACACGAAACGGATTAATTGCGCCTGCTGTACTTTTTTGCATTATTCTCTCCGGGACAAGCTGCGCAGCGGTCCCGGGCGCCCCCTATGACGAGCGCGTAACGATCCTCACGGTCTTAATAATCGTTATCGCGCTTTTGATGGTTCCCCTGATCATTCTTTTCGTAAAGAATAACAAAACAAGCGCAGAGTATAAAAATCAGTTGATTACCCTCTCGACTATGTACGATACCGTTCCCGATATGCTTGTGTGCAAAGACCTTAACCTCGCTTACACCAACTGTAACCGCCGTTTTGAGGAGTTCGCCGGATTACGCGAAGCCGATCTCGTCGGAAAAACAGTACAGGATATTGCGGATATTTCCGAACGTATTTCCTACGACGTCACAGCAAGCGACAGAATAGTACTTGATGAAAAGACTGTTGTGAGAGTTCAGTCCCGTTACACATATCCGGATGGTAAGGAAATCCTTGTTGAGACGATAAAATCTCCTTTGATCCGTGACGGCACGCTGACCGGTTTGCTTACGATTATTCGCGATATAACGGAACTGAAGACAACAATGGATGAGCTCCTGAAAACATCCGGGGAACTGGAGGAAGCGCTCAAGGTCAAAAATGATTTCCTGGCAAAGATGAGCCACGAGATCCGAACGCCAATGAACGCGATCATTGGCATGACGGAACTCGCGCTGCGCGAGGAACTGCCCGGCTCAGCCCGCGAGCATATTATCACGGCAAAGCAGGCCGGCGTCAACCTGCTCTCCATTATCAACGATCTGCTGGACTTTTCGAGAATCGAGTCCGGCGAAGTAAGGATCAATCCCTCGGAATATCAGTTATCGTCGCTGCTCATCGATGTTATCAGCATCATAAGGATGAGGGTCGTCGATTCAAGGATACGCTTTGCGGTGAATCTGGACAGCAACCTGCCAAACTCGCTGATCGGCGATGAATCCAGGATCCGCCAGGCTCTCATCAATGTGCTGGGAAACGCCGTGAAATACACTGAGAAAGGCTATGTGTATCTTAAGATCACCGGGGAAATGACAAGCGAAAGCGCAATAACGCTGAAGATCGAGGTAGAAGACAGCGGCAGGGGCATAAAGCCGGAGAGTATTGTAATGCTGTTTGACAACTACTATCAAGTCGACACTGTTTCCAGCAATAACGCGGACGGGGTCGGTTTGGGGCTTCCCATAACAAAAAGTATAGTGGAAGCCATGGACGGGGATATCTCCGTAGAGTCCGAGTATGGGAAGGGCAGCACTTTCACCGTTAAGATTCCGCAGAAGATCGCAGGGTTTGAGAAACTTGCCGGCGTCGGGGGCTCGACGAAGATAAGCGCCCTGGTTTACGAGCGCCGAGGAGTATATTCGGCGTCCATCGTTTACGCGATACGCAACCTGGGCGTAAAGTGCGTGCTCGCAAAAGAAAAATCCGGATTTTTCGAGCAAATCGCAAACGGTTCCCATTCCTTCGTTTTTTTATCATATCCTCTATACGACGAATGCAAGGATGAACTTCTGAAGTATCGTGACAAAGTCAAGGTCGTGCTTCTGACAGAGTTCGGGCAGGCCACTCCGAACGAAGACTTGCATGTGCTCTCGCTGCCGGTCCACGCGATTTCCATAGCTAACCTTTTTAACGGCATTGCCGATAGTTTTTCATATTATTCCGGCACAGAACTGGCCGCGAGGTTTACCGCGCCGGATGCAAGTATACTCGTCGTTGACGACATACAGACGAATCTGAAAGTGATAAGCGGATTGATGGCGCCGTACAAAATGGACGTCGATTTATGCCAGAGCGGCGCGGAAGCCGTAAAGGCCGTTAAGGCGAAGGATTATGATCTGGTCCTGATGGACCATCGTATGCCGGATATGGACGGAGTCGAAGCCACTCTTGAAATAAGGGCGATGGGTAACGCCGATCCAAGGCTTAAGACACTGCCGATCGTCGCCCTGACCGCAAACGCGGTCGCAGGCATGAAGGAAATGTTTCTGGATAACGGCTTTAATGATTTTCTGCACAAACCTGTCGATACGGTCAAGCTGAACAGCGTCATGGAAAAATGGCTCCCCAAAGAAAAACTGAAGGGCGCCAGCGAGGACGCCGCCAATGCGGCGATTGTGAAAGATGTCCACGACTGGACCGCAATCGAAGTTGACGGGCTGGATACCGGAAAAGGCATCCTGATGTCCGGAGACGATATTGATTTGTACTGCGAAACACTCGCGATTTACTGTGACGACGCGCTTTCCCGGATCGAAAAGCTCAGGGAATGCCTGGAAACAAACGACATTGATCTGTATATCACCTATGTTCACGCCCTGAAAAGCGCCTGCGCCAATGTCGGCGCCGATAAGCTTGCCTCGCAGGCTTATGATCTGGAAACGGCGGCCCACTGCAGAGACATGTTATATATCTCGACGAACAATGAGAGATTTCTTACTAAACTCAAAACCATGGTAGATGAAATACGCGCCGGGTTGTCGGCGCTAAACCCGGATACCTCCGATGCGCAGGCCGGGGACTCCCATGACCCCGGGCGGTTAGCCGACGGGCTTAAGGTCCTGAAAAACGCGCTTGACGATATGGCTGCCGGGGCGATAGACCGCGCGGTCGCCGACCTGTCAGTCGCGGCGCGGACCAAGGAAGAAAAAGCCACCGTGAAGAAAATCTCAAAGCATATACTGATGGGCGAGTTCGACGAGGTAATCGAGTTTGTGGAGTCGGTAACGCCTTGATTGAGTATAAAAATAAGGGGCTGTCGCTAATGTTATAAAACATTTTGCGACAGCCCCTTATTAGTTGTGTTGGCGAACACCTATTTTCCCGGGCCGTCTCCAGCCAAGTATCGTCGGCACAAGTGAGCTTAACTTCCGTGTTCGGAATGGGAACGGGTGGGACCTCACCGTAATAAACACCAACTTG
>Ga0123353_10016637_pt1 | contig 10757 bp, 8 predicted proteins | sample TergutLab28metaG_3_FD_92763 | JGI IMG/M metagenome (GOLD analysis project Ga0123353, IMG submission 92763) | Labiotermes labralis P3 segment gut microbial communities from Petit-Saut dam, French Guiana - Lab288 P3 | ecosystem: Host-associated > Arthropoda: Insects > Digestive system > Gut ... | reverse complement strand
CACCCGCAGCACGGCCAGGTCCTCGCGGTCGGCGGGATAGGTGTAGGCGGGCACCAGCCAGCCGCGCTCGCGCAGCCGCCGCGAGACGTCGAAGACGTCGAAGTTCTTCACGTCGGGCGTGGTGGTGACGGCGAACACCGGCAGCTGGTCCCCGTGGGTGATCAGCCGGAACTGCTCGTGGGCGGCGAACTGGCCCGCCACCGAGCGGGCCACGTCGCGGCTGGCCTGCTGCACCGCGCGGTAGCCGTCGAAGCCCAGCCGCAGGAAGCTGTAGTACTGCGCGACGACCTGGGCGCCGGGCCGCGAGAAGTTCAGCGCGAACGTCGGCATGTCGCCGCCGAGGTAGTTCACCCGGAACACCAGCTCCTCGGGCAGCTCGTCCGCGTCGCGCCACAGCGCCCACCCGACGCCCGGGTACACCAGGCCGTACTTGTGCCCCGAGGTGTTGATCGAGGCGACCCGCGGCAGCCGGAAGTCCCAGACCAGGTCCTGGTCGAGGAACGGCGCGATCATCGCGCCGGAGGCCCCGTCGACGTGCACCGGGACGTGGACGCCGGTGCGCTTCTCGTAGTCGTCCAGTGCCGCGCAGATCTCGGCGACCGGCTCGTAGGAGCCGTCGAAGGTGGAGCCCAGCACGGCCACCACGCCGATGGTGTTCTCGTCCACCAGCTCCATCGCGCTCTCGGCGTCCAGGTGCAGCCGGTCGCCGCGCATCGGCGCCAGCCGCGCCTCGACCTCCCAGAACGTGCAGAACTTCTCCCAGCACACCTGCACGTTGGCGCCCATCACCAGGTTGGGGCGGGCGGTCGCGGGATAGCCGGGGGTGCGCTTGGACCAGCGGCGCTTGAGCGCCATGCCGGCGAGCATGCACGCCTCGGACGAGCCGGTGGTCGAGCAGCCGACGGTCTTCGCCGGGTCCGGCGCGTTCCACAGGTCCGAGAGGATCGCCACGCAGCGCCGCTCCAGCTCGGCGGTGCGCGGGTACTCGTCCTTGTCGATCATGTTCTTGTCGACGCACTCGGTCATCAGCAGCGTGGCCTGCGGCTCCATCCAGGTGGTGACGAAGGTGGCCAGGTTCAGCCGGGAGTTGCCGTCGAGCATCAGCTCGTCGTGCACCAGCTGGTACGCCGCCGAGGGGGCCATCGGTCCTTCCGCCAGCCGGTGCTTGGGCGGCGCCGCCTCCATGCCGCCCACCGGGTCGGCCACGCCGACGAACGGGTTGACGGAGACGTTGTGCGGAGCGTTGGAGCCCTTGTGCAGCGCCATGAGCGGGCCTCCCGGCCGAATGCGGATCCGTGCCCCGGTACAGGCACACCAATCGTGACGATAAGGGCATATCGGTCACCGTGCAGAGCGGCGGCCGGCAGCCGGCGGCACCCGCCGCCGGGCGCGGGCGAGCGGGAGCGAGCGGGAACGGGCTTGCACCTGACGCGACGTGAGGGCGCAGGGTGGCCGGTGACAGGAAAGGAGGCGGGACGATGAGCTACACGATCGGGCAGGTGGCCCGGTTCGCCCGGGTCACGGTGCGCACGCTGCACCACTACGACGAGATCGGGCTGCTGCGGCCGCGGTTGCGCAGCGCCGCGGGCCACCGGCGGTACGACGACGCCGACCTGGACCGGCTGCAGCAGATCCTGTTCTACCGGGAGCTCGGCTTCCCCCTCGACCAGGTCGCCGTCCTGCTGGACGACCCCGACGCGGACCCGGTGGCGCACCTGCGCCGGCAGCACGCGCTGCTCACCGGCCGCATCGACCGGCTCCAGCAGATGGCGGAGGCCGTCCGACGCGCCATGGAGGCACGCACGATGGGCATCAACCTCACGCCCGAGGACAAGTTCGAGGTCTTCGGGGACTACGACCCCGACGAGCACGCCGAGGAGGTCAGGGAACGCTGGGGGAACACCGAGGCGTACGCCCAGTCGCAGGCCCGCGTCTCCTCGTACACCAAGGAGGACTGGCTGCGGATCAAGGCCGAGCAGGAGGCGTGGTTCGCGCGGATCACCGCGGCCATGGACGCCGGCGAACCGGCCGGCGGCGAGGCCGCGATGGACCTCGCCGAGGAGCACCGGCAGTCCATCACGCGCTTCTACTACGACTGCGGCCACGACATGCACACCGTGCTGGCCGGCATGTACGTCGCCGACCTGCGCTTCACCGCCTACTACGAGGGGATCGCGCCGGGCCTGGCCCGGTACCTGCACGACGCGATCCTGGCGAACGCCGCGCGCCACGCCCGCGGCGACGCCACCTGAGCCGGCGACGCGTGGACCGGCCCGCGCGTGCACCGCGGAACGGCCGGGCCCGACCCTAGGCCGCGTCCACGGGGGCCAGCACCACCGCGGTGCCGTAGGCGCAGACCTCGGTGCCGACGTCGGCGGCCTCGGTGACGTCGAACCGCATCATCAGCACCGCGTTGCCGCCGCGCGCCCTGGCCTGCTCGACCAGCCGCTCCATGGCCTGGTTGCGGGTCTGCACCAGGGTCTTGGTCAGGCCCTTCAGCTCGCCGCCGACCATCGACTTCAGCCCGGCGCCGATCTGGCTGCCCAGGTGGCGGGAGCGCACGGTCAGGCCGAACACCTCGCCGATCACCCGCTCCACGCGGAAGCCGGGGGCCTCGTTCGTGGTCACCACGAGGACGTCCGAGTCCTGGGTCTGGCCGCCGCCGTACTCGTCGATGCTCATGGCGGCAGCCTGCCCGGGGCCCGGACGTTCCGCACCCGCTGCTACTCCAGGCGCGGCTGCTCGGTGGGCGCCGGGCAGATCCGGCGTCCCTCGTGGTCGAAGACGTACAGATGGGCCAGGTCCACCAGCAGCGGCACCCGGTCGCCGCGGCGGACCCGGATGTCGGGTCCGGTGCGCACCACCAGGTCGCCGGTCTGCGTCTCCGGCGGCGCGGCCGGGCGGTCCATCACGGAGACCGGGCCGCGGCCCGGCGCGTGGTCGGGCCGCGGCGGCACACCGCCGGGCACCGGAGCCTCGCGCTCCATGACGGACGCCTGGATCCGCCGGGCCGCCTTCTGGGCGAGCCGGCCGAAGCCGCCGGAGCCGGGGGAGCGCCGCGAACCGCCGCGGGAGTCGGTGGCCGCCGGCCGCGGCGCCTCCAGTTCGGGCACGATCGCCGGCCGTGAGCCGGTGTTCAGGTGCACCAGCGACTCGTGGCCCTGGTACTCCACGTGCTCGACGATGCCGCTGATCAGCACCTCGCCGGAGTGCGCCTGGCTGGGCTGGGCGATCCGCACCGCCTCCGAGCGGAGCCCGACGATGATCGGGCGGCCCTGCTGGATGCGGAGCATCTGGTGGTCCAGGCTGAGCGGTTCCGGCAGCCCGAGGCGCTGCCGGCCGAAGTCGATCCACATGCCGCCGCCCAGCGGCGCGATCACCGTGGCCTGGAGCAGGTTGATGCGCGGGGTGCCGACGAACGCGGCGACGAACACGTTCTCCGGCAGGTGGTACGCCTCGCGGGGCGGGCTGAGCTGTTGCAGCACGCCGCTGCGCATGATGGCGACCCGGTCGCCGAGGGACATCGCCTCGGCCTGGTCGTGCGTGACGTACACGGTGGTGACGCCCATGCCACGGGTGAGACGAGCGATCTCCGCGCGCAGGTGGGAGCGGAGTTTGGCGTCCAGGTTGGACAGCGGCTCGTCCATCAGGAAGACGGAGGGGTGGCGGGAGATCGCGCGGCCCATCGCCACGCGCTGCCGCTCGCCGCCGGACAGCTGCCCGGGGTAGCGGTCCAGGATCTCCTCGATGCCGAGGATGCGGGCCGTCTCGTCGACGCGGGGCCCGGGCTCCTCGCCCGGCATCTCGAAGCGCAGCGGGAAGCCGATGTTCTCGCGGCTGGTCATGCTGGGGTACAGGGCGAAGTTCTGGAAGACCATCGCCATCTTGCGGTCCCCGGGGGCGAGGTCGTTGGAGTATTCGCCGTCCAGAAGCAGTTCGCCGGTGGTGATGTCCTCGAGGCCGGCGATCATGCGGAGCACGGTGGACTTGCCGCAGCCCGAGGGCCCGAGCAGCACCAGGAACTCACCGGGGGCGATGTCCAGGGAGAACCTGTCGACCGCGGGTGACGGCTGCTTCGGGTAGTACTTGGAAACTTCGTGCAGAGTGATGGCGCGAGTCATAGCGGGAGCCGCCCGGTTGGTCGGACTAGGTGACGTGGGCACGTGGGGGGAAGACTTGCGTAACGCACGGGTGACGCTGCGGAGAAGGTAGTCCACTACCGGTCGGTTGCGGAACGTTTGTATCAACACTGCATTGATACTTTTGGATCGTGACGAACCTCGCGCTGGGCCCGAGCTGGCTCGACCCCGACCACCTGATCAACACCTACGGCCTGTGGGGCGTGCTGCTGATCGTGTTCGCCGAGTCCGGGCTGCTGATCGGCTTCTTCCTGCCGGGCGACTCGCTGCTGTTCACCACGGGTCTGCTGGTCGCCACCGGCACCCTGCACCAGCCGCTGGCCCTGGTCGCGGCGGCCATCGCGGTGGCCGCGGTGGCCGGCGAGCAGGTCGGCTACCTGTTCGGGCGCAAGGTCGGGCCGTCGCTGTTCCGCCGGCCCGATTCCCGGCTGTTCAAGATGGAGAACATCGAGAAGGCGCACGCGTTCTTCGAACACCACGGGCCCAAAGCCATCGTGATGGCGTGCTTCGTGCCGATCGTGCGCACGTTCACGCCGATCGTCGCAGGCGTCAGCCGAATGAACTACCGCACCTTTCTCACCTTCAACCTCATCGGTGGCACGATGTGGGGCGCGGGCGTCACGCTTCTGGGTTACTGGCTGGGCCAGATCGAATTCGTGCACAAGAACATCGAGGCGATGCTCGTCCTCGTCGTGCTGATCTCCGTGGTGCCGATCGTCATCGAGTACCTGCGGTCGCGCGGCAAGGGCGGCAAGGGCACGGCGGCCGGGCAGCAGGGCGCGGGCGCGTCCGGCGCGGGCGTGCGGGCCGACGGGCAGGAGCCCGCCGAGCGCGAGTCGCTGTCGACGCCGCGCGGCGGCCGGCACCGGGCGCAGAAGCGCTGACCCCGTTGGGACCGGTGTGACAGGCGATCAGGGCGGGCCGGAGCGCGGGCGCGGCCCCCAGAACGGACCCGCGGGCGGCGGCACCCCGCCGGGCGCGGGCGAGCCCGGCACCGGCGCGGGAGCGGGCTCCGGCGCGGGATCAGGCGCGGGCGCGGGCTCCGGTGCCGGGTCCGCGTTCACCCCGCCCGAGGGCTTCCCCGTGCTCGCGATACCGCCCGAGGGCGCGCTGTGGCAGGACCGGATGCGCGCCATGCTGCGGATGCCGTCGACCGAGCGCCCGGCGCCCGCCGAGCGGCACCCGGGCGCGTCCGTCTCGGTGCCGCGCGTCCTCGACCTGACCCTGCGTATCGGCGAGTTGCTGCTGGCCGGCGGCGAGGGCGCCGAGGACGTCGAGGCGGCCATGTTCGGTGTCGCCTTCGCGTACGGGCTCGCGCGGGTGGAGCCGACCGTCACCTTCACCCTGCTGGGCATCTCCTACCAGCCGTCGCTCACCGAGCTGCCGGTCACCATGAGCCGCACCGTGCGGCGGCGCGGCACCGACTACACCCGGCTCGCCGCGGTGTTCCACCTGGTCGACGGCATCACCGCGCACGAGGTGAGCCTGGAGGACGCCTACCGCAGGCTCGCCGACATCCGCCGCAACCGGCACCCGTACGGCAGCTGGGTGCTCACCGGCGCCGCCGGGCTGCTGGCCGGCGCGGCGAGCATCCTGGTCGGCGGCAACCTGATCATCTTCGTGGCCGCCGCGATCGCCGCGATGCTCGGCGACCGGCTGGCCTGGCTGCTGGCCGGGCACGGGCTGCCGGAGTTCTACCAGTTCGCGGTGGCGGCGATGCCCGCGGCCGCGATGGGCGTGTTCGTCGACCGGTACGCGCACTGGATCCCGGGCGCCAGCGGGGTGCAGTCGTCCGCGGTGATCACCGGTGGGCTGTTCGCGGTGCTGCCCGGCCGCGCGCTGGTCGCCGCCGTCCAGGACGGCCTCACCGGCTTCTACATCACGGCCTCCGCCCGCCTGCTCGAAGTGGTCTACCTGGTCGTCGGCATCGTCGTCGGCGTCACCCTGATCCTGTACGCGGGCGTGGGCCTGGGCGCCGACCTCAACCCCGACCAGGCACTGCGCACCTACGACCACCCGTGGGTGCAGCTGACCGCCGCGATGGTGCTGACGCTGGCGTTCGCGGTGCTGCTGCAGTGCGAGCGCGGGGTGCTGCTGCTCGCCACCCTCAACGGCGGCGTCGCCTGGACGGTCTTCGGGGTGCTGCACCAGCAGGCCGGCGGCAACCAGGTCGCGTCCACCGCCGCCGCGGCCGGACTCGTCGGGCTGTTCGGCCAGCTGATGGCCCGTTACCGGTACGTCTCGGTGCTGCCGTACGTGACCGCGGCGATCGGGCCGCTGCTGCCCGGCTCGGCGACGTACTTCGGGCTGCTGGCCGTGACGCAGCACCACCTGAACCAGGGCCTCACCCAGCTCACCAAGGCCGCCGCGCTGGCCATGGCCATCGCCATCGGCGTCAACCTCGGCAACGAGATCGCCCGCCTCGCCCTCAAGACGCCGGGCCCGCCCGGGCCGCGCCGCGCCGCCAAGCGCACCCGCGGCTTCTGAGGCGGCCGCCGGCCGCGCGCTCACCGGGCGCCGGGCCCCACCGACCTGGGCAGGCCCGGCTCGCCCGCGGCGGCCGGCTTCAGGCCGTGGCCGGGTGCAGCAGGTCCTCCAGGCCCAGGCGGCGCAGGAACTCCAGCCGCATCCGGTCGGCGACCGCGTTCACCACGGCGGCGCCGTCGTCGGTGGGATCGACGTGCACCCGGAACGGCCGGTGGCCCTTCTCGGCGTCCACCACGGCGACGATCGCACGGGCCACCTCGGAGACGTCCGCGTCCGGCGGCTCCAGCTGCCGCATCCGCTGCCCGATCTGCTCCATCAGGCCGCCGTACAGCTCCTCGTAGCGCGCGACGACCTCCTCGTCGGCGGGGTGGCCGGCGTGCGCGTAGTGGCGGGTGCCGCTGGTGAAGGAGCCGGGCACCACGATGGTCGTCTCGATGCCGAAGCGGGCGACCTCCAGCGCGTAGCTGGCGGCGAGCGCGTCCATCGCGGCCTTCGCGGCGAAGTACGGCCCCAGGTAGGGCGGGGTGCCGCCGCGGGTGCTGGAGCTGCCCACCCACACCAGCAGCCCGTCCCTGCGCTCGCGCATGTGCGGCAGCACCGCCTGGTTGACGCGCTGGGCGCCGAGCACGTTGATGTCGTACAGCCGCAGGTACTGCTCGGGCGAGAACGCCTCGGCCGGGCCGGTCACCATGTGCCCGGCGTTGTGGACCACGACGTCCAGGGCGGGCTGGTCGTCGAGGATCGCCGTGACGGCCTTGGCGGCCGACTCCTCGGACTGCACGTCGAGTTCGACGGTGCGCAGGTCGCGGCCGTGGTCCGCGGCCCAGGCGGCGGCCTCGGCCACCGCGGGGGCGTTGCGGCCGCCGGTGTCGCGCATGCTCGCGTACACGATGTGGCCGGCCAGGGCCAGCGCGCGGGCGGCGAGCGCCCCGAACCCGCTGGAGGCGCCGGTGACGAGGATGGTGGACATGTCGCACTCCTTGGGGGTGTCCCGAGCCGGTCAGCCGAAGGTGATCACCGAGCGGACCCCGCCGTGGCCCTCGGCCATCGCGTCGAGCGTCCCGGGCGCCTGGTCGAGGGTGATCGGCCGGAACTCCGGCAGGATGCCCTGCGCGGCGGAGAACTCCAGCGTGTCGCGCAGGTCGTGCGGCGAGCCCGACGGGTTGGCCATGGCGTGCAGCCGGTTCAGCACCATCGGCGAGGTGGGCAGCGTGAGCGGCTCGGGACCGTAGCCACAGAGCACCAGCGTCCCGTCCGGGGCCAGGCCGCCGAACGTGGTCTGCGCGGCCGCGGTGGACGGGGCCGCGCTCAGGATGACGTTCACGCCCCGGGCCCACTTCTGCAGCGCCTCGCCCGGGTCGCCCTCGTCGGTGGCCACGAAGACCTCGGCGCCGAGCCGCTTGGCCCGGTCCTCGCCGCGCCGGGAGCGGCCGATCGCGGCCACCCGGCAGCCCAGGGCCGCGGCGTAGCGGATCGCCAGCGCGCCGACGCCGCCGGTGCCGATCACCGCGACGCGCGAGCCCGGGACCGCCCCGGCCTGCCGCAGCCCGTTGAACGCGGTGATGCCCGCGCACATCAGCGGGGCCGCGGCCACCGGGTCCAGGCCGGCCGGCAGCTCGGTGACGAAGCCCGCCTTGAACACCGCGTACTCGGCGTAGCCGCCGTCGACCATGATCCCGGTGATCTTCTTCTCCCGGCACAGGATCTGGTCGCCGCGCCGGCAGTACTCGCAGTGGCCGCACGAGTCGTTCAGGAACTGCGCGCCGACCACCGTGCCCTCGGCCGGCCACGTGACCCCGGTACCGGTCGCCACGACGGTGCCGGTCACCTCGTGGCCGGGCACGACGGGGAAGCGGGCGAACGGATAGTGGCCCTGGAGCAGTCCGAGATCGGTGAAGCAGACGCCGCAGGCGATCATCTTGACGAGGACCTCGCCCGGTCCGGGCTCGGGGACGTCCCGTTCGGTCAGGCGGAGCGGCTCCGAGGCCGCAGTGGCGAGCGCGGCACGCATGGCGTACCTCCCGGTGGAGGGTATGGGGGGATCTGTCCTGGAATGGGAACTTCTCCTCCGCCGAGTATTCCCGCGCCGCCCGCACCTGTCCAAGGCAGGCGGCGCGCCACCCGGAGACGACGGTGGGCGGTACGGGACCCGGTCCCGTACCGCCCACCGACTGCTCGGGGCCGTTGCCCCGGGGGCTCAGTGCCCGTCGCCGTGCTCCTTGAGGCGGCGGAAGGACTCCTCGATCTCCGCCTCGGCCTCGGCGCGGCCGACCCAGTTCGCGCCCTCGACGGACTTGCCGGGCTCCAGGTCCTTGTAGACCTCGAAGAAGTGCTGGATCTCCAGCCGGTCGAACTCGCTGACGTGGTGGATGTCCCGCAGGTGCTCGACGCGCGGGTCCGACGCCGGCACGCACAGCACCTTGTCGTCGCCGCCGGCCTCGTCGGTCATCCGGAACATGCCGATCGCGCGGCAGGTGATCAGGCAGCCGGGGAACGTCGGCTCGTCCAGCAGCACGAGGGCGTCCAGCGGGTCGCCGTCCTCACCGAGGGTGTTCTCGACGAAGCCGTAGTCCGCGGGGTAGCTGGTCGAGGTGAAGAGCCGGCGGTCCAGGCGGATACGACCGGTCTCGTGGTCCACCTCGTACTTGTTCCGCGAACCCTTCGGGATCTCGATCGTGACGTCGAACTCCAAGGCCCTACTCCTCCATGATCAGCGCACAGTGCGGGTGATTAAGTGTCTCCCACGCATCGGGGTGGTGGCGAAAGGGGCTGGTCGGCAGTGCCGCTCGGCAGAACGTGGCAGGTCGTGGCGGGGTCGGCCGCGATAGGTCTTGCGGTGGCCGCCGGGGCGGTGGCCGCGGCCGGTCCGTGGGAGTCAGGCCAGCGTACGGCGGAGCGGTCCTTCGCCGCCGCCAGGGACCGTCAACTGGACGCCGCCGCCCACCCCGTGGCCACCGGGCGCGCCGTCCCCCCGCCGCCCTCGGCCGCTCCCGTGCTCCAGCCCGCCGGCCCCGCGCCGCAGGCCGGCGGCGACGCGGCCACGCTCACCGCGCGCCTCGACCGCATCATGGCGAGCCCCGACCTCGGCCCGGTACGCACCGGCGCCGTGATCGACGTCACCACCGGGCAGGTGCTCTACAGCCACCGGGCGACCACCGCCAGCACGCCCGCCTCCCTCACCAAGATCGCCACCGCCATCGCCGCGCTGGGCACCCTCGGGCCCGACCACCGGCTCACCACCGGCGTCGTGACCACCGCCCCCGGCCGGATCGTGCTGGTCGGCGGCGGCGACCCCACCCTGGAACTCGGCGGGCTCGCCGACGACACCGCCGCCGCGCTCAAGGCCCGCGGCGTCCGCTCCGTCCGGCTCGCCTACGACACCTCGTACTTCGCCGCGCCCGCCCTGCACCCCATCGGCTACAACGAGAACCTCGCGCCGGTCACCGCGCTGATGGTCCGCGAGGGACGGCTGGACGGCACGTCCAGCGGGCCCGCGCCGCGCACCACCGACCCGGCCGGCGCGGCGGCGGCCGGCTTCGCCCAGCTGCTGCGGGCCCGCGGCATCGCGGTCACCGGCACCCCCGCGCGCGGCTCCGGCACCGGCGGCACGCAGCTGGCCGCCCACCGGTCCGCCGCGCTGTCCGACCTGGTCGAGCGGATGCTCACCAACTCCGACAACGACATCGCCGAGGCGCTGGCCCGGCAGGTGGCCCGGGCGAGCGGGCAGCGCACCGACTTCGCCGGGGGCGCCGCGGCGATCAGGGCCGCGCTCGCCCGGTACGGGGTGCCGCTCGGCGGCGCGGTCTTCGCCGACGGCAGCGGGCTGGACCACGCGGACGCCCTCGCGCCGCTCACCCTGGCCCGGCTGCTCGCCCTGGCCGGGGAGGACGGCCACCCCGAGCTGCGGTCCGTCCTCACCGGGCTGCCGGTCGCCGCCTTCACCGGAACGCTCGCCTCCCGCTTCCACGGGTCGGCCGGCGCGGGCCTGATCCGCGCGAAGACCGGGACGCTCACCGGTACCAACACGATCGCCGGCACCACGGTCCTGGCGGACGGCCGGGTCCTCGCGTTCAGCTTCATGACCCAGGGGGCGGCGGCGGCTCTCCCCGCCGAGACCGCCCTCGACCACCT